>ERZ773194.357-NODE-357-length-59389-cov-17.935164_pt1 | contig 59389 bp, 43 predicted proteins | sample MGYA00511240_ERZ773194 | MGnify/ENA primary metagenome ERZ773194 (study PRJEB29015, sample SAMEA2737774) | human gut metagenome | biome: human gut; feature: human-associated habitat; material: faeces | place: China | collected 2012 ... | reverse complement strand
TCGCCTCTGCGGAGGCGACAAGGGGGCTTTCCGATCGCCCCCTTGACCCCTTCGGCGCGGACACTCCCATGGTGCTTGACTTTTTTTGCAGCAGGGATTGACATCCATGTTACTGGTTTTTTCATGTTGCAGGGGCACGCCTGCGGACGCGCTGTGGGGCATTCCGGCTTTTGGGACGCACCAATTTCCCTGCAAACCATTTCTTTGGAACCCTCTTTTTCCGCCCCACGCTTTTGGGGCGCGCCTCTTCCACCACCTACCATGCAAGGAGGTCATCGCATGACAGCAGCCCACTCTTCTTCCCCGACGCCGCGCTTCCCGGTTTTCCTGCACGGCGGCGACTATAACCCTGACCAGTGGCTGGATCATCCGGAGATTCTGGAACAGGACATCGAGCTGATGCATAAGGCACATGTGAACTGTGTGTCGATTGCGATTTTCGCGTGGGCGCGGCTGGAGCCGGAGGACGGCGTGTACGACTTCGCGTGGCTGGACGAAGTCATCGACCGGCTGTGGCGCGGCGGCATCCACATCATTCTGGCAACGCCGTCGGGTGCGCGTCCGGCGTGGATGGCGCAGAAGTACCCCGAAGTCCTGCGTGTGAATCAGCACTATGAGCGCTACCACTTCGGCGGACGGCACAATCATTGCCTGACCAGCCCGGTTTACCGCCGCAAGGTACGGGAGATGGACACGGCGCTGGCGCAGCGGTATGCGCATCATCCGGCAGTCATCCTCTGGCACCTGTCCAACGAGTTTTCTGGCGACTGCTATTGCCCGCTGTGTCAGGAAAAATTCCGCCAGTGGCTGAAAAAGCGCTATGGAACGCTGGAAAACCTCAATCAGGCGTGGTGGACATCGTTCTGGAGCCACCGCTACACCGACTGGTCGCAGGTGGAAGCGCCCGGTGAAATGGCGGAAACCAGCACCAACGGCATGTTTATCGACTGGCGGCGCTTCTCCACCCATCAGTGCAAGACGTTCATGATGGCGGAGCGCGACGCGGTGCAGGCGGTGGATTCTTCGCTGAAGTGCACGGCGAACCTGATGGAGCGTTTCTGGGATTACGACTATTTCTCCCTTGCGGAGGGCATGGACGTTGTCTCGTGGGACAGCTATCCCGCGTGGCATTCAGGGGATGATGTGGCGAAAGCGGCGGAGTTTGCCATGAACCACGACATCATGCGTTCGCTGAAAAATCAGCCGTTCCTGCTCATGGAATCGACGCCCTCGCAGGTCAACTGGAAGCCCGTCAACAAGCTCAAACGCCCTGGAATGCACCTCTTGTCCTCCTTGCAGGCGGTGGCGCATGGCAGCCAGAGCGTCTGCTACTTCCAGTGGCGCAAGGGGCGCGGCGCGGCGGAGCAGTTCCACGGCGCGGTCGTTGACCACGATGGGCGCGGCGATACCCGCGTTTTCCGCGATGTGACGCAGGTCGGTCAGGCGCTGGAGACGCTGCAGCCCCTGTGCAGCAAGCCAAACGCCCCCGCGAAGGCGTGTATCCTCTTTGACTGGAGCAACTGGTGGGCGATTGACTACGCGCAGACGGGGCAGAAGGGCAACATGCGCTACTTTGACAGCGTGAACATGCACTATCGCGCGCTGTGGGAGCAGGGCATTGCGGTGGATTTCCGCGATATGCGCCCCTGTACTGATTTGAGCCAGTATCGGCTGGTCGTTGCGCCGATGCTCTTCCTGATGAAGGAGGGCTTCTCCCAAAAGCTGCGTGCGTTCGTCGAAAACGGCGGCACGCTGCTGATGACGTATTTCTCCGGCGTGGTGGATGACAGCGGGCTGGCGTATCTGGGCGGCGCGCCGCATGATCTGACGGATGTGCTGGGTGTGCGCGCGACGGAACTTGATGCGCTCTACCCGCAGGATGTGCAGCACATGGTCTTCCCGGACGGGCGGCGCTATGCGGTGCATGAGCTGTGCGAACTGCCGGAAAAGCACGACGCGCAGGTGCTGGCGGAGTACGGCGAGGACTTTTATGCGGGACTCCCCTGCCTGACGAAGCACGCCTTCGGCGCGGGACAGGCGTACTATCTGGCGGCAAAGCCGGAGCAGGACGGACTGGATGCGATTTACACCGCAATTGCGGCGGAGCTTTCGCTGCCCAAGGCGATGCAAGAGGCCTTGCCGAGCGGGGTGATTGCGACGGAGCGCGGCGGCGCGGCGTTTGTGCAGAATTATTCGGGCAAAACGCAGCAGGTCACGCTGGACGGCAGCTATGAGGAGATGCTGACGGGCAAGGTGCTGTCTGGCACGCAGGAGATGCCGCTGAATGGCGTTTGGGTGCTGAAAAAGCAAGCCTGATGCAGTCTTGACGCAGGAATTTCGACTCTGCGGAGGTGACCAAAGGGCATGAAAACAGACGAAGTCTGCGATCGCCCTTTGGAAACCTTCGGTTCGCTGGATAAACACGCGGGCACAGCCTGAAAGTGTTACCAACTCAATCGCGCGGAAGGGTCAGGGGGCAACGCCTGTTGGGTTCCCCCAATCAACACGCGAAAACAGTATGAAAGTGTTACCAACTGAATCGCGCGGAAGGGTCAAGGGAGGAACTCCCTTGCAGGGTGCAGGGACAGCGTCCCTGCTGGGGTCAAGGGGCAAAGCCCCTTGGGGCTTCCAACTCCCTTGTCACCCGAACGGCGGCGGGGGGAATAGCGGCAAATCCGGACAAGTCGGCGCAGGGCTGCCGCACGCTTCCCACCGCGTCATGTAGGCTTCGACGAGCAGTTCAATCGTGCAATCAAACACAGGGGGACGGCAGCCATCCGCACACACAGGCGCGCCGCCGTCAATCAGCCGAACGCACGGAAGCACCATCATCTGGTTGCGCCAGCATTCCGCCTGCACACAGCGAATCGGCAGCGCAACATCCGTCGTCAGCACACTTTCGCCGCGCAAAACCTGCCCGCACTCCGCCTGCACTTGGCAAACAACCGGAATATTCACCCGCAGAAGGCACGGCGCGGGTCGAGATGGTCGGCATCCGCGGCAGCCGCACGGGCGCGGTTCTTGGTACGGCGCAATCTCCCAATCCGCGTCACCGCACGCCGTAACGCCGACGAGCTGCAGTCGCCCGTTCGCATCCTCCGGCAAACCGCCGACGTACAGCGCCACACATGCGCGGCGCTGCCACTCCCGCCCGCTGGCAAGGATTCGCGGCAGTAAAACGCCCTTCTGCGTCGGCGGACAAGCCGGGCAAGCGGGTTTCGGCGGGCAAGGCGGTCTGGACGGGCAAGGCGCTTGCGGCGGCATGGGACGGCAGCAATTCGGACGCTGATTCATGGCGATTCCTCCCATCGTGTGAGCTGTTCACTCCCAGCATATGCGCGGCGGGAAAATCGGGCACAAAAAAACCCGGCACGAAGCCGGGAATTTTGCGATTAGTTCAGGGATTCGGTCTCGTTTTCGATGGTCACATCTTCCACCGAGCGAATCGCCCAGCGCGCAACAACCATCGTCTGGTCGCCCTTGCCGACGCTCAGGGTGATGGTGTCGTCCCTGATGCTCTCGATGGTGGCGTAGATGCCGCCGATGGTGCACACGCGGTCGCCCTTCTTCAGGGACGCGAGCATGTCCTGCTCCTTCTTGCGGCGCTTCTTCTCCGGGCGAATCATCATGAAGTACATCAGGACGAAAACCAGCAGCAGCGGCAGAAGGCTGAAGAGGATACCGACAATGCCGCCAGCGGCAGAATCCGTGGTGACGGCGGCAGGGTCGGCCGCACCGGTGGTGGTGGTGGTTTCCGCAACGGCGGTGGCGATGCCCAAAAGCTTGGTCAGAAATTCCATGCGAATTAGCTCCTTTCAGTAATCCGGAATACTCTATCTATTGTAGCATATTTTTTCGCGCTTCACAAGAGGGGAAAACGGCCTTTTGCGCCATTCACAGAAATTTTGCATGACGGCATCAAGCATTTTTCCGCGAAGTTGCGCTTTCAGACGCAAATTTGCATCTTTCAGGCACGGAATTGTAAAACTTGCGCATATTCGCTTGCAACAGGTGTTTTTTTTGATATAATGGTAATGGAATGCTGAAAAGCGCACAAACGAATGTCAAGGAGGCTGACGAATGAAGAAGCTGCTTGCGATTCTGCTGACGCTGGCGCTGATGCTGCCGCTGTGCGGACTGGCGGAGAAAACTGCGCCCCAAGCGACGCTGACGACCATCACCTTCCGCGATTTCAACGGGCGGGCGCTCGTGGCGGAAATGGAGGAAGCGGCGGAAACCGCGTATCGGGATTTGCTGGATGCCCTGCGCGTGGAGGTCTATCGGCAGGGGTTCACCTCGTGTGAGCTGTTTCTGAATGACCAGTCCATTGTGGATTACGGCGTGCAGACTCGCGGCGCGGATGTCTACATCAGCGGTGATGTGCTGGGCGGAACACTGCACCTGAATCTCGAAGAGGATATGCGGCATATCGCGGAAATCCTCCATCAGTGGAATGCGTCCCAGAGCATATATGCGGATGCCGGGACTGAGCTGTCTGCCGAGGAAGTCAGCGAATCCATTGCGCAAGAGTATGAGAACGTGGGCGCACTGCTGGCGAAAATCACGAAAAATCCGCTGATAACGGGCGAAATGCAGCCGGAGGACGTTGCCAATGGCTTGTTCGAGACGGACTGGCAGCAGGCTGCTACGCGCTTGAACAAGATATTGAAGGTTACGCGGGTGGAAAGCGTCTCGAATCCGCCCGAAGGATGCGAATCGGCGAAGAACATTCTGTACTTCCCCCTCAGCAATGAGCAGTTGATGGAGGTGCTGTGCATTCTGCTGGACACGGTGGAGAAAACGCCCGCCGTCAAGGCGTATGTGGATTTGCTCAATACGTATCGGCAGCTGGTGGCGTTCGCGCAGGATCAGCCCGTCGAGGATACGGACTTGCAGACGTGGCTGCGTCAGCAGACGCTGCTGGTGGAAGATGCGCAGGTGGCGCAGTATGTGGATTCGTCGATGCGCCTGCTGCGGGTGGTGATCAGCTACAAGGTTGCGCCGACCCATACGCCGACGCTGGCGCAGGATACGCTGCTGAACGCAGCAATCACGGTTAATTTCCATCCGACGGGCGACGACGTGCGGCTGGATTGGCGGCAGGAAACGGCGGGCAAGGGCACGAATGGTCAGCTGAAGATGGAGGACAACGGCGGAATAGCGGTGCTGATTACGTCGGATGACGGCGAACAGAACCTGTATCGCTGCACCATTTCGTCGCTGACGAACGAAGAGAATCTCCTGCTGGAAATGCACCGCACGGTGGACGGGGAAGAAAAGGGCATTAGCTGGAGCGCCAGCATTGACACCCAGCAGGTGGATGGCGAAGTGCATCAGAATGTGGATGTTCAGCTGCTCTGGCAGGGCGAGCACTTCCTGACGATTGCCGCCGAAACACGCCCGTGCAAACCGCGCCCCCTGCTGTCCGATGGCGACGTGCTGGACTTGGGCGAAATCAGCAGCGCGCGCTTCAAGGCGTACATGACGGGCGTGATGTTCACCGCCGGGCAGATTCTGCCGCGGTTTATGATGAATCTGCCGGACAGCACGCGCCAGTTCACCACCAGCGTGTCGCAGCTGATTCTCGACAACGCAGAGTAAGTCAACCGAAAGCATCACTGCCCCGCAGTGTTCGCTATAAAGAAAAAGGGAAACCAAATAACAAGGAGGAAAACCCCATGAAGAAATTGCTTGCGGTACTGCTCAGCATCATGATGCTGGCGATGCCCCTGACCTCGATGGCGGAAAACAGCGTGTGGGACAATGCCGCGCGTCAGGAAACCACCATCACCATCCACGACCTGAACGCTGACCTCGTGGCGGCGCTGGGCGGGGATGACACCACGATGGCCGCCATCAACGACCTGCTGGCGGCGCTGTCCCTGACCGGCTATCAGCAGGGCGACGAAGCTGGCTTTGACCTGAACCTGAGCGGCAAGAGCGTGCTGGGTATGGCATCGCTGACGACTGCTGCGGAAGAAAACCAGCTGATGTATGTGTCCAGCGCGCTGCTGGGCGGCGTGATTGCTGTGAACAGCAAGGACGTGGAAGCCATCAAGGAAAAAGCCCTCCGCGCGACGATGAAGATGTCCGGTCAGAGCGACGAGGAGATCGACAAGGCGATTGAAGAATCGAAGGAACAGCTGAGCGGCAATGCGGAATACACTGCCCTGATGGAAGCAGCGGCGAACCTGAGCAGCATGACGGAAGAGCAGCTCATGGAAGAACTGACGCAGGCGGACACCACGGCGTTCATGACCATGATGAACGAAATACTGTCCGGTGAAGAAATGGCAGAAGTGACCGAGCAGCCCGGCGACTGCGACGCGGCGAAGAGCTACGTCAAAGTCACCGTTCCGCCGGAAAAGATCGTCGAGATGACGAAAGCCCTGATGGAAATGATCCACAGCGTTCCGAGCGTCGGTGCTTACATGGATGCGCTTTTTTCCGCTGCTGACACGAGCTGGGACGACCTGCTGAAAGAACTTGATGAAGCAGATCTCTACGCGGATGACATCGTTTATGAATACTGGATGACTGAAGCAGGCGAGCTGGTTCGCATGACGGCTTCGGTGAAGATCAACAACGGCGGCGAAGAACCCTTGCCGATCTCCTTCACGATGACCCGCAACACGGCGGACGGCGTGGCGACGTGGCTTGTGACCATCAAGAGCGCGGAAGATACCGCGGCGACGCTGACCTTCGCAGGCGACTTGGAGAACTTCACGGCGAACCTGACCGCCTATGCTGGCGAAGGCCCCGTTGAAATCAACGTCAGCGGCAAGGGCGTCGGCACGGACAGCAGCGTTGTTGATGTGGAAATCAAGGAAACGGTGGACGGTGTCGAGCAGGGCTTCGGCGTTGTGGTGACGACCGCTACGACGATGGACGGCGAACATGGCGTCCGCAAGGTGGATGTGCTTGTGCGCTTCATGGGTCTGGACGTTGTGACCATCACGGCGGAAACCCGCACCTGCGACGCGAAGGACGCGCTGGACGTGAGCAAGGCGCAGGATTTGGGCGCGATGACGGACAGCGAGTTCCAGACGTGGTTCGTCAAGGTGATGAACAACCTGCAGAACCTGCCCATGACCCTGCTGATGAGTCTGCCGGAGAGCATGCTGACCCTGCTGATGGGCGGCAGCAACTGAAACGATTTCCTGCATTTGGCTGTGCCATCTGCTTGCGCCTTTCCCACGCTGGCGTTTGCGTTAGCCAGAACGAATCATTTGCGGTGCATCTCGGCGCATTCTCATTTGGAAATAGTATCCGCATGGGAGGCTGGCTGAAAAAGTCAGCCTTCTTTTCTATTGCCGGAACATACTGATTTTCGACCAGAAAAGCAATCCAATTGTAAAAATATGCGCGGAATGGTTGACAAGTCGGGCGGATTGCTTTACCATAGTACATGGATTATTCTGTGACTTTACTCCGCACGGCTTGCGGATGATTCAGATGGAGGAACAGGCAAGATGAGGATGCTTGGCAAGCGATTTCTGTCACTCCTGCTCACGCTGGGAATGCTGCTGATGCTGCTCCCCACGGCTGCGGCATCGGAGCTGACGATGCTGCAAGTGGATTTTCTGGGCATGTATGCCACAAGCGCGGGAACGTATGAATCCCGGAAATTCACGGGCGATTTTACCGTCATGCAGAACGGGGAGGCGGTCGGCACGATTCGCCTGACCGACTTCGGCAGCGACCCGATTTCCGTCCCTGGCACGGGCAATGTGCAGCTTGTCCCGGTGGCGGAGACGATGCCGGAGGACGCCATTATGGCGGCGAGCTACACCGTGTCGATTGTCGGCGGACGGCTGAACAAAGCGGTCATTGCTGTGCTGACGGACACGGGTCTGTTCACCGTGCACACGGAGAGCAGCTCCTCTTTTGACCTGATTAACGAGCGCGGCGAGACGATTCTATCCTTCGACACCGACAGCCGGGGCGACTATGCCCTGCCGACGGCGATTCACACGGGGCTGTACACCCTGCGCATGACGAAGGCTTCGCTGGCCATTGAAAGCTGGCGCGACAAGATTATCAACATTGAGCGCTACACGGGTGCGGATTCCGTGACGAAGGTGAACGCTTCCTATTACTATGTGCCGCCGACGATGGCGCCGACCGCCACGCCTGAACCTACGCCTACGCCGACGCCCACCCCGACACCTACACCGACCCCGACGGCAACGCCTACGCCAACGGCAACACCTACGCCGACCCCGACGGCTACCCCGACCTTAGCGCCGACGGAAGCGCCGACCGAGAATCCGACGGAGGAACCCACGGAAGCGCCGACGCCAACCCCGACGGCGACCCTCACCCCGAGCCCGACACCCACGCCGAGCCCGACGCCGACGCCTACGCCGACCCCCACCCCTGAACCCGTGGACGGCACGCTGACGATGCTCATGCGCGGCGTGAACGCGGCAGTGGCGTACCAGATTGTCAGCGAGGACGGCAAAACGACCCGCACGGGTTACCTGACCGATGGCGAGACGGTGAAGGAAGCCGACCTCTTCCACGGGACATACGCCGTCACGGTGACGCTGCCGGAAGGCACGCTGCTGACGGGTGTAAACGGCTGGCCGAACCTGCAGAAGGGTCAGGCGCAGTGGCTGGTGAACATTCAGGCGATGCAGACCAGCCGTTATGAACTGGATCTGACGCTCAGCGGCGGCATGACCGGCAGCATCGACGATCTGTCTGCCCCGGCGGAAGTGACGATTTCCGGCCAGCGGATGAGTGAACAGATGACGGTCAGCGGCGCGTTTGCGCTGAACGACCTGTATCCTGATACCTACCAGATTACGGCAACCCTGCCGCGCGGCCTGTATGACACCGAGGGCTGGACGCTCAGCACGACCGATACGGGCGTGACGGCGAGCATTCTGGTGGAAATCGGCGCGGGCGAAACCGTTGTGCTGCCGGCGCTGGCGAACCATGCCACCGGCGACGCTTCCGGCGTGGTGCTGGGGCTGGACGGTCAGCCGATGAGCGGCGTGCAGGTGCAGCTGGTCAATCAGGCGGGCGAAGTCGCGGCGGAAGCGGTGACGGATGAAAACGGCGCTTGGCAGGCGGAGTTCCTCGAATACGGGACGTACGTCGTCCGCTATGATGCGGGCGTGACCCTTGCCAACGGCGCGCTCGTCATTAGCGACGAACCCGCGACTGTGACCGCGAAGGCGGCGAATCCGGCGGCGCTGACCATCCACGCCTTCCGCGACAACGATAACAACGGTTCACGCGGGAAGTACGAGGAAGGCGTGTCCGGCGCGACGATGAGCCTCATCACCGAAGTCAACGGCGTGGAGGTTGTTGTGGCATCCGGCGAAACGGACAAGAACGGCGAAGTGTCGCTGGCTGTGCCGGCGGGGACGTACGTCCTGCGCAGCGAGCTGCCCGCGGGCTTCGGCCATGGTGCGCACGGCAAAAATGTCAGCGCGAACATGTCCATCATGGATGAAACGACCGAACGAGTGCAAAACAGCGTGCCGCTGACCCTCGAAGCCGGTTCTGTGACCGACGTGGGCGTCGGCGTGATGACGATGGCGGCGCTGCAGGGCCTTGTGTGGCTGGATGAAAACGACGACGGCGTGTATCAGGACGGCGAACCCGGTCAAGCGGGCATCAAAATCCGCGCCGTCGGCGTGAAAAACGGCTTGGTGTACGAAACCGAGAGCGGCGAGGACGGCAAATTCTACATCGGTCAAATGCGCTACGGCACATACAATGTCGAATACAGCCTGCCGGACGGCTTGGTCTTTGCGCGCTACAGCCAGACGGGCGGTAATCGCCGCTCCATCATCACCAGCGAATTCAAGCGCTCCGAAACGGATCAGGTGATTCTTGAACGCGGTGACTTGGAGGAAGTCCTCCTTGGCGTGATGAAGAGCTCTGACATCAACGGCATCTGCTTCTTGGATGAAAACAACAACGGCGTGTACGACGAGGGCGAAAAGACGCTGGAAGGCGTGAAGGTCGTCCTGTACCGTCAGGCCATCGGCAAGGAGCTGCTGAACACCGTCTCCGACGAGAACGGGCGCTTCACCTTCGCCAACATCCGCGGCAGCACGTTCCGCGTCAAAGCGACGATTCCGCAAGGCTATGTGTACACCATCGCGGGCGAGGGCGAGTACGGCAACATGTTCGCCCCCGGCACTGACCGCCGCGAGCACACGATTTCCGACGTGGTGCTGGAGAACGACAGCGAGATGACGATGGCCATCGGCGCGATTACCTACGGCAGCATCTCCGGCACGGTGTATCTGGATGACGACTTCTCCGGCAGCCGGATGGACGCGGAAAAGATGGTCAACAACTTCACCGTCACCCTGACGGATGAAAACGGCAATACCCGCACGGCGAAAACGAACCGCAGTGGCGTGTATACCTTCGATGACCTTGCGCCGGGGCAGTACACCGTGAGCGCGACCGCGAACCGCGGCTTGGCGTTCACGCGCACGGGCGACGGCAATATCCTCCGCAACCTCTCCGGCGGCGCGGGCGAAAGTGAACCGGTGGCGCTGACAATGGGCGCGGATTTGACGGGTCTTGATATCGGCATGATTACCCCCGGCCATGTGTCCGGCGTGGTGTTTGCTGACAAGAACGACAATGGCCTGCGCGACGCGGATGAAGGCGGCTTGCTCGGCGCGGTGGTTCACCTGATGGACGAAACCGGTGACGTGGCGACCCGCACCATCGGCGCGGATGGCAGTTTCCTGTTTGACGCGGTGCTGCCCGGAACGTACCGCCTGCGCTACGAGCTGCCGGGCGACGGCGTGTTTGCTCCCCTGGCGGACGGCGGCAACACCATCGCGCCGGATTCCGACGGCACGACGGATTCCTTTACCATCGGCGTGGGCGAAGAAGTCACCGCGCCCCTGTGCGGCGCACTGGCTTTGGGCGACATTGAAGGCATGGTGTTTGCCGATCACAACGGCAACGGCGCACAGGATGCAAACGAAGCGGCGCTTGCCGGCGTGACGCTGATTCTGACCCCCTCCCGCGAGGATTTGACGGAGCAGACCGTCCTCACCGATGCGACGGGCGCGTACAGCTTCACCGGGCTGCGGCCGGACACTTACACGCTGACCCTGCGCTTCCCGGAGGGCATGGTGCTCTCCAAGCTGGACGGTAATGTGACCCTGCCGTTGATGCACGGGCTGAACGAGCAGCAGGTGAACATCGAAATCGGGCTGGGCGAGGAATGGCTGAATCAGGCGCTTGGCGGCGTGATTCCGTCGAAGATGTCCGGTCAGGTTTGGGTGGATGAGAATGACAACGGGCGCATGGACGCTGGCGAAATCACCCCGGAAAATGAGACGCTGACCCTGCTGGATGAAACCGGCGCGGTGTTTGCGCAGGTGCAGACCGATGCGGAGGGGCGGTTCGCCATCGACGGCATTGCCCCCGGCGTGTACAGCCTTGCCTACGACCTCAAGGAAGGTACGCAGGCGGCGCGTCTTGGGGACAGCACCTTCACCACCGAGGGCAGTCAGCTCGTCATGACCGAGATTGAAATTAGCGAAAACAACAACTATACTGCTCCGATGCTGGGCTTGAAGATTGACACAAGCATCGGCGGCATGGTCTGGTGCGACAACGCGGGCGAGATTGCGCCCCTGTCCGGCGCGGAGGTTATCCTGCTGGACGAAAAGGGCAGCGAACTGCAAACCGCGGCGACGGGCGAGGACGGCGTCTACCGCTTTGATGGGCTGATGCCGGGCAACTACCGTCTGCGTGTGACGCTCCCGAACGGCTACGTCGTCGTAGAAAAGGACGACACGCGCCTCAAGGACGGGCAGAACATCAGCGTGATGACGACCTACACCGCCCGCGAGGGAGAGAGCGACCTGATTGCCCTGCGCATGAGCCAGCATCAGCTGGAACAGAACATCGGCGCGGTGCAGCCGGGCACGCTGGGTGACTTCTGCTGGCTTGACCTGAACGGCAACGGCCTGCAGGACGAGGGCGAACTCGGTCTGGGCAACATGCGCATCGAGCTGTGGCGCAACGACCAGCTCGTCGCGGAAACGACAACCGACGCGTACGGTTACTACACCTTTGAGAACCTGTATCCGGGCGTGTACACGCTCAAGCCCATCTACCCGACGGAAGTTGTGCCGACGCGTATGCGCACGGATATTCCGCTGATTGCGTCGATTCTGGGCGAAAACGGCGAATCGAACCCGGTGCAGGTGACCTCCGCCAGTACGACCTACACGGCGGATTTGGGCTTCGTGCTGGTTGATGACGACGTGCTGCCGGCAAACTACGGCATCGGCGAAAAGCAGGACTGGACGAAGAAGTAAGGAATAATGCGGAATGCGGAATTGCGCATCCGCGGATGGCGGGGTGCTGCGGGGCGAAAGGCTCTCGCGGTGCCCCGTTTTTTGTGATGGGGGAGGGAAGTAAAGTCCGCTTTTACGGAAAGAATCAACTGCTTGTTTTTGTGAGAATTGAAAAGTAAATAAAAGTTACTTCACTCGCATTTTCCAAATGAAAATGGAAGCTGCTTCATTCTGAAATCCCAAATCTGCGCGAATCAAGCGTTTTCCTGCGCGAAAGTGTATAGCAAAAGCGCCTTGCATCTGATATCATAGATGTTACCAGCTGAGACTGTTCCATATGGAAAAAAATCAGCCGAATCATGCTGGAAATGAAAGGACGGAAACAAATATGAAGAAACTCCTTGCTCTCCTGATGGCGCTCATGATGTGCTGCACCGCCTTTGCGTTCGCGGAGGAAGAAGCGGAAGTGCCGGCAGTTGAAATGAATGTCAGCTTCGAGGCGCAGACGGTTGCGCTGGGTGAAACGGGTCTGACGATGCAGATTCCGGCGGACTGGGCGGTTCAGGAAGTCCCCGCAGGCACGGAAAACGCCGAGAACATCCTGCTCTTCGCCGTCAACGCCGACCAGACGGTCAGCATTACGGTGCAGAAGTCCGCGATGACTTTCGAAACGCTGCTGCAAGGCATTCAGGATGCGGGCGCGACGGAAGAAATGCTCGCTGAGCTGTATGTCAACGAAAACTATTGCCTGATGTACATCCCCGGCGACACCGTGCTGGCGCTGTATGCTTTCCTTGACGACGAGACGGTTCTCGCCGTGACGTTCCAGGTTGCCAGCAAGGAAGTGGGCGACGCGCTGGAAAACATGCCGCTGGAGATCTTCGGCAGCTTGGCGGCAGCGGAGTAATTCACTTCGTTACCACGATGCAGGACGAATCGCCGTCCTGCATTTTTTTTGTGCGCAAAAATGCACAAGGAGCTGCAGAAAACTTGACAAATGCAACTACATGGCCGAAAATATTCAAAATACACGAGAAAAACATAAAAAAAACACAGTTTGTGCAACAAAACACTTGATTTTCTCCATACAGTGTTGCATAATAAAGCATCGACACGGTGAAGCCGGTTGGTTTGGCGTGTCGATGAACAAGAAACGCAGGCAGACGCGGCAGCGCCCCTGCCGGGAAGGTGGAGCGGATGAATTCCAAGATGCTGTTTTATATCCTCAAGCGCGTGCTGCTGGCGCTGCTGACCATCTGGATTGTTATCACGGTGACGTTCTTCGTGATGCACTCAATTCCGGGTGGACCGTTCGCAAGTGAAAAGGCAATTTCCGCGGAAGCGCAGGCGGCGCTGGAGGCCAAGTACGGGCTGGACAAGCCGCTGGGTGAACAGTATGTGACGTATCTGCGCGACGTGGTGACGAAGCTGGACTTCGGGCCGAGCCTGAAGCAGCGCGGCCGTCAGGTCATTGACATTATTCTGGATGGCATGAAGACCTCCGCGAAGCTTGGTCTGATTGCGGCGTTCAGCGCGGCGATTGCCGGCATCGTCCTCGGCGCGCTGGCGGCGCTGCGGCGCAACACCGTGCTGGATAAGATTATCATGGTGATTACAACCGCGTTCGTGTCCATGCCGTCGTTCATTATGGGGTCATTCCTGCTGATAGTGTTCTCAGTCAAGTTAGGCTGGGTACCCGCGAACGGTGCGACGGCCGAAGGGCTGATCCTCCCGATTATCACCCTTGCGCTCTACCCGATGAGCTACATCACGCGCCTGACGCGCTCCTCCATGCTCGACGTGCTGGGGCAGGATTATATCCGCACCGCGCGCGCCAAGGGCGTTTCGGGCAAGAAAATTATCTTCGGTCACGCGCTGAAGAACTCGCTGATTCCGGTTATCACCTATTTCGGCCCGATGCTGGCGTTCATCGTCACCGGTTCGATGGTCGTCGAGCAGATTTTCGCCGTGCCGGGTATCGGCCGCCAGTTCGTATCCAGCATCACCAACCGCGACTACACCATGATTATGGGGACGACCATTTTCCTCGCCTCTTTAATCGTGATTATGAATCTGATCAGCGACCTGCTCTACAAGGTGGTTGATCCGCGCATTGATTACGAATAAGGAGGCCTCTGCACCATGATGATGAACAAGAAAAAGCCCTTTAGCCTGCATCTGGATGTGGATTCCTTCATGCCCGCGACGGCGGAGGAAAAGGAAGTCATCTCCCGGATGCGGCCGTCCTCGACCTTTTTCCGCGACGGCGTGAAGCGCCTGCTGAAGAACAAGGTCGCGACCATCAGCCTGATTCTGATTGTGCTGATTACGCTGTCCTCCATCATTATTCCGATGTTCTGGCCGTATTCGTATGACCAGATGCTGGGGCAGACGAAGGGCCGCCCGATGGACAACAGCTACAACAACCTCGCGCCGTTCCAGTACGGCAAGACGGAACTGAAGAAAATCGACAAAGGGGAATCTGTTTTCCCGCACATCTTCGGCACGGACGCGCACGGACGCGACTACTTCATCCGCGTCGTCTACGGGACACGCATTTCCCTCGCCGTCGGCTTCTTCGCCAGCATCATCGTGCTGGTGATTGGCATGATGATTGGCGCAGTCGCGGGATATTTCGGCGGCAGGGTGGACTTGTTCATCATGCGAATCGTCGATATTATCTACTCATTGCCAGATATGCTGGTTATCATCCTGCTGGCGGTCGTGCTGGGGCAGGTGCTGCATGTGGAAGGCACCATCTTAGAGAAAATCGGCTCGAACATCATCAGCATGTTCATCGTCTTTGGTCTGCTCTATTGGGTGGGCATGGCGCGCCTGATTCGCGGTCAGATTCTGTCCCTCCGTGAGCAGGAGTACGTGCTGTCGGCGCAGGCGACGGGCGCGAAGGCGCGGTGGATTATCCGCAAGCACCTTCTGCCGAACTGCATCAGCGTCGTGATTATTTCGACCGCGCTGCAAATTCCGAACGCGATTTTCACCGAAAGCTTCCTGTCCTTCCTGGGGCTGGGCGTCAACGCGCCGATGCCTTCGCTGGGTTCGCTGGCTTCTGACGCGCTCAACGGCATCTATTCCTACACCTATCGCCTGATTATCCCCGCCGTGGTCATCTGCCTCATCGTGCTGAGCCTGAACCTGTTCGGCGACGGCCTGCGCGACGCATTTGACCCGAAGCTGAATGCGTGATGAAAGGAGCTGGACAAAATGGCATTGCTGGAAGTCAATGACCTGCATACATCCTTCTTCACCGACGCGGGCGAAGTCAAGGCGGTGGACGGCGTTTCGTTCCGCCTTGACCATGGCAAGGTGCTGGGCATCGTGGGCGAAAGCGGTTCGGGCAAGAGCGTCACGGCGTATTCCGTCATGCAGATTCTTGCGCCGACGGGCAAAATCGTCAGCGGCAGCGTGAAATTCGACGGGCAGGAGCTGGTCGGCGCGGACGAGAAGCTGCTGCGCACCGTGCGCGGCAACCGCATCTCGATTATCTTCCAAGACCCGATGACATCCCTGAACCCGACCTACACCATCGGTCGGCAGCTGATGGAAGCAATTCTGCTGCACACCGACCGCAACCGCCATCAGGCGCGCGAACGCGCGGTGGAGATGCTGAAGCTGGTCAACGTCAACGAGCCGGAAAAGCGCATGAAGCAGTACCCGTTCGAGCTGTCGGGCGGTATGCGGCAGCGCGTGATGATTGCTATGGCGCTGGCGTGCGAGCCGGACATCCTGATTGCCGACGAGCCGACGACCGCGCTGGACGTGACAATTCAGGCGCAGATTCTTGATTTGATGCGCGATTTGCAGAAGAAGATGGGCATGGCGATTATCATGATTACGCACGACTTGGGCGTTGTCGCCCAGATGTGCGACGAGGTCATTGTCATGTATGCTGGTTCTATCTGCGAGCAGGGTACGGCGGATGAAATCTTCTACAACCCGCGCCACGAGTACACAAAGGGCTTGATGCGCTCCATCCCGACGGCGGAGAACAACGGACAGCGCCTGGAGCCGATTACCGGTACGCCGATTGACCTGCTGAACATGCCCAAAGGCTGCCCGTTCGCGCCCCGCTGCGAGGCGGCGATGAAGATTTGCCTGAAAGAGAAGCCGGTTCGGATGCTCATCAATGACGACCATATGGCAACCTGCTGGATGAACGTCAAGAAGGGCGTGGAGGACGGCAGCATCACGGAGGAAGGAGGAGTGCCCTGTGTCTGAAGCGCAGATGCACCAGCCGCTGCTGGAAGTCAAAGGACTGAAAGAATACTTTGACATCAACATGGGCTTCTTCCGCACCAAGCCGCTGAAGGCGGTCGATGATGTGTCCTTCACCATCAACAAGGGCGAAACGCTCGGTCTGGTGGGCGAATCCGGCTGCGGCAAGACGACTGTTGGGCGCACCATCCTCCAATTGTACAAGCCGACGGCGGGCGAAATCATTTACGATGGAAAGCCCGTCAAGACGAAAGCGGACTTGCAGAAGTTCCGCACGAAGGCGACGATGGTGTTCCAAGATCCGTACTCCTCGCTGAACCCGCGCATGACCGTGTCGGACATCGTGGGCGAACCGCTGGATGTGCACCACCTGTATTCCTCCAAGAAGGAACGGGAGGAGCGCATTTTGGAGCTGCTGGGGTATGTCGGACTGAACAGCGAACATGCCTCGCGTTACGCGCACGAGTTTTCCGGCGGTCAGCGGCAGCGCATCGGCATTGCGCGCGCGCTGGCGGTGAATCCGGAATTCATCGTCTGCGACGAGCCGGTGTCGGCGCTGGACGTGTCGATTCAGGCGCAAGTCATCAACATGTTTGATGATTTGCAGGATCGGCTGGGGCTGACGTACCTGTTCATTGCGCATGACCTGCTGGTTGTGCGGCACATTTCGGACAGAATCGCCGTGATGTATCTGGGCAAGATGGTGGAGCTGGCGTCGGCGGAGGAAATCTACAATCACCCGCTGCACCCGTACTCCAAGTCGCTTTTGTCCGCCGTTCCGCTGCCTGACCCGAAGGCGGCGCGCGCGAACAAGCGCATTGTCCTCTCCGGCGACATTCCAAGCCCCCTGAACGCGCCGTCGGGCTGTCCGTTCCGCACGCGCTGCCCCTACGCCACCGAAGCCTGCGCGCAGTCGATGCCGCCTTTCAACGAAGTCGAGAAGGGTCACTTCGTCGCCTGCCACCGGGTGAAGGAACTGGGGTAAAAGGGGAGACGCCAGAGACTCTGCCTATGGACTCCGGCAGGGGCGCTGCCCCTGCACCCTGCAAGGGACTTCGTCCCTTGACCCTTTCGCGCGATTGCGTTGGTGACACTGGCATAGTGTGCCCGCGTGTTTATCCGCGCAAAAAAATTGCTTCAAGGATGCGTCAACACGCATTTTTGATACAGACAGTCTACGAAAAGCAAGGCTGTCACAGAATATTAAGGGAGGTTTTTTCATGAAGAAGCTGACTGCTCTCCTGCTCGCCATCGCAATGATGGTGACCTGCACCCTGTGCGCTGTCGCCGAAGACGGCAAGACGTACATGGCTGTCTGCATCGCGTCCGAGCCTGATACGCTTGACCCGGCGCTGAACTCCACTGTGGACGGCGCGACGATGGTCGCTCACCTGTTCGCAGGCCTGTCCACTTGGGCGCAGACCGACGACGGCAAGCTGGAAATCCTGCCGGACTGCGCGGTGGAACTGCCTGATCCGGTGGTCAATGACGACGGCACGGTGACGTACACCTACACGCTCGTTGACGGCCTGAAGTGGTCCGACGGCAAGGATTTGACCGCGAAGGACTTCGAGTTCGCGTGGAAGCGCGCTGCTTCCTCCGAGCTGGGCGCGGACTATGGCTACATGTTTGAAGTCGTCAAGGGCTACACTGCGGACGGCTCCGACCCCAAGGCGGAAAACCTCGCTGTGACCGCCGTGGACGACAAGACCCTGACCGTTACCCTGAACAACCCCGTTGCCTACTGGAACGAGCTGCTCGCCTTCCCGGCGTACATGCCCGTGCGTGAGGACGTCGTCGCCAACGAAGCGTGGGCGACCGATCCTTCCACCTACATCGGCAATGGCCCGTACACCATGACCGCGTGGGAACACAACAGCAAGATCACCCTGACCAAGAACCCCTACTATCATGCGGTGGACAAGGTCACGATGGACGAGCTGGACTTCTACCTCTCCGACGACGCGAACAACATGCTGGCGAACTTCCAGAAGGGCGACTGGCAGCTGATCGACGACGTTCCCACCTCTGAAATCGCTTCCCTGAAGGAACAGTATCCGACGGAATTTGTTGTTGCCGGCCAGATTGGTACCTACTATGTCTGCTGGAACATCAACGAAGAAATCCTGCCCGCTGACGTGCTCGCGAACATGACCCCCGAAGAAGCGGAAGCGGCGCGCGCAGAAGTCCGTCAGGCGATTGGCCTCCTGTTTGACCGCAACTACATCGTCACCGAAATCGGTCAGGCTGGTCAGCTTCCTGCGTCCAGCTTCGTTCCGATGGGCATGACCGATGCGGACGGCTCTGAGTTCTACAAGAATGCGGGCCATGTGGAAGGCGTCACCGGCTACTACGACGTGACCGACGACGAAGACGTCTACATGGCGAACTTCGACAAGGCGGTTGAAACCCTGAAGAAGTACTACACCTACGACGAGGCGAACGGCGTCTTCACCAACTTCCCGTCCCTGACCTACCTCTACAACACCTCCGAAGCCCACAAGGCGATTGGCGAATACCTCCAGAGCGCGGTTTCTGCGGTCGGCATCACCATGAACCTGAACAACCAGGAATGGAACACCTTCCTGAACACCCGTAAGGCGGGCGACTACTCCATCGCGCGCAACGGCTGGCTGGCGGACTACAACGACCCGATCTGCTTCCTCGACATGTGGGTGACCGGCTCCGGCAACAACGACGTGCAGTACGGCAAGGGCGCGAATGCGGATCTGAAGATCTACAACCTCGACCTGACCCCCTACGGCTACGACGTGAAGGTGGAGAACGGCACTTGGGCGGAAACCTATGACGTGCTGATTTCTGCTATCAAGAGCTGCACCGACAGCGCGAACCGTTATGCCATGATGCACATCGCGGAAGATATGCTGATGAATACCGGCTGCATCGTGCCGCTGTACTACTACACCGACATCTACATGATCGACGACTCCGTGCAGGGCTTCTTCTCCAACCCGCTGGGCTACAAGTACTTCATGCACTGCACCATCGCCAAGTAATTCCATCCAAGTTTGGACAAATCCACGGGCGAATCGGCTTCAAAACCGGTTCGCCTTTTTTTCGCATGTTGGAAAGATGTACTTTGCCATCCTTGGCAACCGATATTTCCTGCCTTGGAAAGGTACATTCGGCGGAAAACATGCGCGAATAGACGGGAAATCTGCGTGAATGCAGGAATTTTCAGCAGGAAAAGGGCAGGGAAACGTCCAATTAATCCATTGAATGGCGGTGGCAAACAGCGCTTGCCAATGGTATACTGAAACCAGAAGGGCGATTTCTATGGGAAAAAAGCCCGCGGAAGCTATCAGCAAGGAGGAAGAAGCATGAAGCGAATCGCACGATGGAGCACCATTTTCCTGCTCTTATGCAGCATCATTTGGGCGGGTACAGCATCGGCGGCCATGATTGTGGAAAACAACATGAGTGCGCTGAACACACTGAACACCATCAACAAGAACCAGACACCACAGGGCAAGGACTCGGCGCTGGAGCGGCTGGCGAAAGAAATCGGCGCTGGCATATGGGACAATACGGACTGGGATGACCCGGCGTTTCAGGAGAACATCGGGCGATTTGGCATCACCGTGTTGAAAAAGGACACGCAGCCGCCGGAGTCCTTCATCGGCGACGCGATTTTTGACCATCTGGGCGACACGGAGTTCAATGCGCCGGAAATGAACGGCAATCTGCTGGTTCTCGGCGGACTGAACGCCAATCTGCCGTCCGGCAAAATCGACCGCCTGTATGTGCTGTCGGACGAGGACGTGCGGCTGAACATCGGCGCGGCGGCAGATGTTCAGGAGCTGATTCTGGGCGCATCGGGGAATGTGTCGCTGAACGGCGAGGGCAATGTCCGCTCCACCATCGTGGTGGACAAGCCGATGAATCTCGATATCGGGATTGCGACGAACCTCGTGAACCTGACAGATGCCCCGCTGCCGACGGGCGATATTGTGCTGAATCCGGGCAAGAACGCGCTTGTGCCGGGGCAGCAGCTGCATATGGGCAGCGAACTGAAGGTGGAGAAGAAAATCAGCCTGACCGTGCGCTTCCGCCTTGTTGACCAGAGCGCCAAGGACATGCAGCTGGAAACGGCGGATTGGGACGGCGCGCTGCTGACCGAAACGACAGTGCAGTACACGGGCGACAGCTGCCCGATGGGCGCGGTCAACATGATGGACAGCATCGAGGCGGCGTTTGCGGAGAAGTATCCGGATTTGCAGGAGCAGTATGTGCTGCTGCCGGAAATGCGCAGCGCAGACCCGTGGAGCAAGGTCTACCGCCTGAATGGCGGCGAATCCTGCTTTGCTGTGACGGAAAATTATGTCTATCTCTCCCGCGAGGGCGATGTTGTGTTCCCGCTGACGGATGACAGCACGCTGGTAGCGGAATTCCCGGTGTACGTCTACCGCTATGGCGAGCAGGACGGGCGCATCACCTACCGTGTTCGCATCAGCGGCGCGCGCCCGGATTACTTCACGCCGAGCCTGACCCTGCGCAGCGGCGCCGTGGCGAGCTTCACCTTCGATAAGGAGCGCGGCGAGTGGGTGACGCAGTTCAAGCGCAGCGACTTTGGCGCGGACGAGCGTGCCCTCATTCACCTGACGGGACTGCGCGGCGAGGAGACGGACACATTCCTGCCCGTAACAGGCCGCGAAGAAAGGCGCATCGTTACGCTGACGTGGACGGCGGACACGCAGCGCGTGACCATCGACGCGCAGAACGTCCTCTGGGGCAGCGACATGCCGGCGGCGGGCAACGACCTGCTGTGCCGCGCGGGTGAGCAGGTGACGGTGCAAATCGCGCCCGCAGCGGGCTATCGCGGCATCCACGTTTTCCTGAGCGACCCCGCTATTTCCCTGAGTATCAGCGAGGGGAACGACGCGGTTTCCTTCCTCATGCCCTACGCGCCGCTGACCTTGACGCTGACGGCGGACAAGCTTTATACCGTCACGCTGGACACGGCAGGCGGCGATCCGATCCGTCCCATCCAGTACACGGTGGAATCGGAAGCGTTCCAGCTGCCGACCCCGGTTCGCACGGGCTACATCTTCCTCGGCTGGACGGGCGAGGGCATCACCGAACCGCAGAAAACCATTGAAATCCCGCAGGGAAGCACGGGCGACCGCACTTACACCGCGAACTGGCAGGTGATTGAATACACCATTACGCTGCTGGACATGGACGGCGCGGGCACGTCGGAAGCGCTTGTCTACACGGTGGAGCAACCCGTAACGCTGCCGACCCCAACCCGTGAGGGCTATGCCTTCCTCGGCTGGACAGTCAACAGCGACATGGCGCCGCAGCTAACGGTTGTTCTGCCGCAAGGTTCGATAGGCAACAGGACATACACCGCGAACTGGGAACTGACAGGATACACCATTACCATGGATTTGAACGGCGGCAGCGGCGAAACAGCACTGCTTTACACCGTGATAGATGATGAGTTTGCCCTGCCAACCCCGACCCGCAACGGTTACGAGTTTGTCGGCTGGACGGGCGAGGGCATCACGACGCCGCAGACAAGCGTCAAAATTCCGAAGGGTTCGACAGGCAACAAGGCGTATACCGCAAACTGGCAGGTGATTGAATACACCATCACACTGGACACGAACGGCGGTCCAAACGTGTCTCCGATAAAATACACCGTGGAGGATTCCTTCACCCTGCCTTACCCTCTCCGTCCGGGCTACGAATTTGCCGGCTGGACCCTCGATGGCAGCGGTATGCTCCCTGCCACGACGCTCATTATTTACTATGGCACAACCGGCGACCTCCATTACAAGGCGGAGTGGCGTTTGGCGGAGTACACCATCAACATGGATTTGAACGGCGGCAGCGGTAAAGAAAAGGTGGTTTACACCATAACGGATGAGGATTTCGAGCTGCCGACCCCGACCCGCAACGGCTACGAGTTTGTCGGCTGGAAGGGCGAGGGCATCACGACGCCGCAGAGAATCGTCAAAATTCCGAAGGGTTCGACAGGCAACAAGGCGTATACCGCAAACTGGAAGGTGATTCAATACACCATCATTACGCTGCTGGAAGGGGGCAATGCGGGCTCATCGGGAGCGTATGTCTACACGGTGGAGGAAACCTTCACGCTGCCGACCCCGACCCGCACGGGCTACACGTTCTGGGGCTGGACGGGCGAGGGCATCACGACGCCGCAGCCGAACGTGACCATCCCGAAGGGTTCGACGGGCGACAAGACGTATATCGAGAACTGGGTAGAGACAGGATACACCATCACCCTGGATTTGAACGGCGGCAGCGGTAAAGAAAAGGTGATTTACACCATGACGGATGAGGATTTCGAGCTGCCAACCCCGACCCGCAACGGCTACGAGTTTGTCGGCTGGACGGGCGAGGGCATCACGACGCCGCAGACAAGCGTCAAAATTCCGAAGGGTTCGATGGGGAACAAGGCGTATACCGCAAACTGGAAGGTGATCAGATACACCATCACACTGGTCACGAACGGCGGCGCAGTCATAGCTTCGATACGCTACACCGTGGAGGATTCCGTCACCCTGCCCATCCCTCCCGAGCGTCCGGGCTACGAATTTGCCGGCTGGGTCCTCGATGGCAGCGGTCAGTTCCCTTCAACGCCGATGATTATCCCCGAAGGCTCAACCGGCGACCGCATTTACGAGGCGGAGTGGCGTGTGGCGACGTACACCATTACCTACGTGAGCCACGGCAAAGCATATAATTGGGTTCAATACACCATCAACAACCAAATTTATTTCGGGGCACCGGAAGAAGACCCGTCCTACTACCTCCCGGGCTATACCTTTGTAGGCTGGAAAATCGACGGCGTATCAGGAACGCCGCGCTCCTACATGCTGCCCAAGGGCTCGTATGGCAATCGAACGGCGACCATGCTTTGGGAGCCAATTCCGTAAGCGTAAACAAGGAGAACAAGGAGGGGATGCGCATTGGACTACCTCAGCGTAAAGGAAATAGCGGAGCTGTGGGGCGTTTCCATCCGCATGGTGAATTACTACCTGAATACCGGGCGGATTCAGGGGGCAATCCGGAAATCGGGCGGGTGGCTGATTCCGGCGAATACGCCGCATCCGGCGGATTTGCGCAAGAGCGGGCAGCGCGGGCAGGAAAAAATCCCCCCGCGGATGGCCAAGTGCTATATGCCGCTGATTTCCCGCCCGTGCGACAACGGCTTCCAGAATCTCCTGCTGACCATAAACGACGAGGAGGAACGCGACATCGCCCGCGCCCTGCACCACTATTTCCGCGATGAGCACGAGGAAGCCCGCGAAATCAGCGAGAAATACCTGACGAGCAAGTGCCCCGAAATCCGCCTGTCCGCGCTGATTACCAACACGATGGCGATGCTGCAGACGGGGGATGCCGCCAAGTGCCGCCGGAATCTCGAAATGATTCAGCGGGACGGGCAGCGCGCAAACGACGATTCGTGGCGGCTGTACAGCAGCATTACAGACGCGCTCATCAGCGTGTTCTTCCACTCCGAGAAGCTCGACTTGACCCCTATCCGCCCCGCTATCGGTATTCTTCCGCCCGGAATGCAGTATTTCGCCATGTACGCCATCGCCCACGCGCTCTACATCCGGCGCGAATACGAACACGCGATGGGCATTGCCGAATCCGCCCTGCTGATGGCGGGCACGCGCTACCCCATTGACAGCATCTACCTCAACATCGTCCTGTGCATGATTTGCATGAGCCTGAAGCAGGATGAACGCGCGGAGCAGAAGTTCGATGCCGCGTGGAGCATCGCCAGCCGCGAGGGGTACATCCACCCGTTTGTGGAGCATCACGGCATTTTGCAGGGGCAGGTGGAGCGCGCGCTGCGCAAGCAGGAGCCGGAAACGTACAACAAGATTGTGCAGTCGGTCTACCGCTTCAGCCGCGGGTGGATGAAAATTCACAACCCCGTGTCGACGCTGCAGGTGACCGACGCGCTCACACCCTACGAGTTTTCGATTGCCATGCTGGCCGCGAAGGGTCGCAGCAACAAGGAAATCGCCGCGCTGATGGGCATTTCCGTCAACACGGTGAAGTCGTACATGGAGAGCATTTTTGAGAAGCTGCAAATCTCCAGCCGGAATGAAATCGACGCGTATGTGAATCGGTAATATCAACAAAAGCACGCACTCCGAATGTGGAATGCGTGTTTTTGTATTCGGATTTTTCATTGCAGAAAAAATATGTGAAAATTGAGGAAAATGCTTGACAAATAGAGAAAAAACGGATACGATACACACAAGGAGGTTGAGAAACATGGGTTTTGTGATTGCTTTGGTTGCAATTGCAATCAACGTTGCATTTGCAATGTATGCGGGCGGCATTGCTGAGCAGAAAGGGTACAGCAAAGGGAACTGGATTGCCGTGTGCATCATCTTTGGCATCGTCGGCTACACCCTCATTGCTGCTTTGCCTGATTTGGAACTGCGTGCAGCATTAGAAAATATAGAGAAAAAACTTGCAAAAGATAAGAACGACAACTATCTGCCGCGCAGCAGCAGTAGCAGTAGCAGTAGCAATAGCAATAGCAGTAGCAATAGAAATAGCAATAGCAGTAACAGTAACTGCACAATCAAATCGCTTTCGGAAATGACGCCGTTAGCAGACTACTGGACATGCAAGTATTGCGGCTTAGAAAACCCGAAGGAAGCGCGCTACTGCCAACACTGCGGTGGATACAGGTGAATAAAAATCAGCCGCGACGAGCATATTCACTCGTCGCGGCTGTGTTTATCTATGCGCTTCCTTATTCTGATACATCCGCGCGTCCGCCCGCGCCAAGGACTCCGCCAAATCATCCGTTGACGGATTAAAATGCGAACAGCCCACCGATACCATCGGCAGAACCGGATTCTCTGCCCGCGCCGCATCCATCAGGTGCTGGAAAATCTCCGTCATGGTGTTGTATTGCGCGTTCCGCCGCGTCAGTATCACGCAGAACTCGTCGCCGCCGATGCGGAAGCACGTCCCGTAATTCCCATACGCGCGGCGGATGCAGCCGGCAATCGTCCGCAGGCAGGCGTCGCCCATCAAGTGCCCATGGCAGTCGTTGACGTCCTTGAAGCGGTCAACGTCAAACATCAGGATGGTGGCAGGAACGCGCAGGCGCGCCAGATAATGCTCGTAGCCCAAGCGGTTGACCAGCTGCGTCAGCCCGTCGGTTTGCAGTACCATGTCGCTGGAGAATTTCGACATCATCAGAGCGCCGCAGCTGATGGTAATCCAGTCGATTTTGACCGTCGGCAGGAACAGCTGCACCATCAGCCCTAACAGCACGAACAGCGTCGCGAGCAGCAACTGTGTGCCGCCGGTGTACTGGTAGGCGCGGCAGGCGAACCAAATCTGCACGAGGAAGAACAACATGCTGCCCATGTAGGCGAACGTGTAGAGCGGGTAGAGTGATCCGTGGTGATAGAAATTCTGCCCATCGACATAGAACATCAGCCCCGTGAACGCCGAGAGCAGCACCAGCAGCGCGTGGAAGCCCGCAAGGCACAGCAGCCTATGCACCACTTTCCGTGGGCAGGGATGGATGACGCAGCCCGCGAACAGCCCGATTAGCGGCGCAAGCGAAAGTTCGATGGTCTTGACGGCGATATGCAGCGGAATCAGCGCGGGCGGCGTGCCATCCATCTGCACGCCCGACCACTCACACAGCGCGCAAATGGTAATGGTGGCGTACAGACCGCCGCAGAGCAGGTTTCGGATCTTGGATTGGCTGATGTCGCCGCGCAGGGAGAAGAGCATAATCGCCATGGCGAAGACGCTGAGAGCAATATTTGCCGTGTATAATTCATTCATGCTGATTGTGGAGGCGGTTGACAAGCAATCGCGGCAGATAAGTTTGAAAAGGGCAAATTCCCCCTTCTTATAATGATGATACCACGAAAAAAAGAGGATGAAAAGTTGGTTACATGGGGAAAATTGCAAATGTGGCAGATTTCAACAAATGCGGGGAAATGGTTACATGGAGCGTCTCCCATCCCCACGAAAAAAGGGACTGACCGAAGCCAGTCCCTTTGATGATTATTCGTATTCGCAAACGCTTGCCCAGCGGATGAGCAGGTCGCGCTCTTCGGGCTTGCCCTTGAGGGACTGGCTCGCGGCGACGATCGGAATCCACTGCTGGACGTACTGCTTGGCGGTGTCGCTCTTCTTGCAGAAGAGGGAGAGGTACTTCTCCGCCAGCGCTTCCTTGCCTTCGAGGACGAAGAGCAGGTAGGTGCGGGCAACATCAGCGGACGCGTTGCCCTGCGTGGCATGCGACCAGTCGAGGATGTACCACTGTCCGTCGGGGGCGATGATAATGTTGGACGGGTTGAAGTCGCCGTGGCAGACCTTCTTGTGGACGTGCATACTCGCCAAGCGGGTGTGCAGCTCGTAGCGGGTGGTCGCGTCGAGGTCGGTGGCGGAAATCTTGCGCTGCATCTTCTCGGTCAGGCTGTTGAGCATCGGGCAGGTGCAGGCGTGAACCTTCATCTGAATGTCAACAAACAGGTTCAGGTACTCGTCTTCCTTTTCCGGATGCGCCGCCATCAGCGCCGCCAGCGTGTCGCCTTCGACGAACTCCGTCGTAATCGCCCACTGACCGTTCACCGTGTCAACAGCCAGCAGCTTGGGAATCGGCAGGCCCGTCTCTTCCACGCGCGCCGTGTTCAGCGCTTCGTTCAGAATGTCCGCCTTGCTGTACCCTTCGGCAAACACCTTGATGGCCTTGGCGCCGTCGCGGTAAATCTTCTTATTTTCCCGCTCGGCAATCACATGCGTCAAATCCATAGGGAAACCTCCTTCTATATGGTTCATGTTTATTGGGGGGGAGAGGCGCAAGGGCGCTGCCCTTGACCTGCCAAAGGGTCTTCGACCCTCTGGACTCCCTTTTCGCGATTGAGTTGAGCACGTTGTCATGCTTTGCCCGCGTGCTGATTGGGGGCGACCAGCAAAGCCTGATATTTGTCCTAAATATCTATTCTCCGCCCAAATGCGACATTCCTGCAAGCGGACAAAATTTTTTGTGCTCAAAAATGCCCGGCCCAGCAGAAGCATTCCTGCCAAGCCGGGGAGAATGGCGCATTACTCGCCGTAGTACGCCTTCAGATACATTTCCTTGATTTCGCTGATGAGCGGGTAGCGCGGGTTCGCGCCGGTGCACTGGTCGTCGAACGCCTGCTCGGACATTTCGTCCAGCGTCGCGAGGAACTTCTCCTCGTCCACACCGTAGTCGCGGATCGTATTCTTGATGCCGACGCGCTCCTTCAGGGCATGGATGTTGCGAATCAGGTTCTCCACCGTCTCGTCGTCATTCGCGCCCTTGAAGCCGAGGAATTCGCCGAATTCAGCGTAGCGGCGCTTCGTGTGCGGATAGGCGTACTGCGGGAAAGTGCCCATCTTCGTGGGAACTTCGGCGCTGTTGTAGCGGATGACCAGCTCAATCAGCAGCGCGTTGGCAATGCCGTGCGGCAGGTGATGGAACGCGCCCAGCTTGTGCGCCATGGAGTGGCAGACGCCGAGGAACGCGTTCGCGAACGCCATGCCAGCCATCGTGGCGGCGTTGCCCATCTTTTCGCGGGCAACCGGCTCGTTCTGACCGTTGTCGTAGCACGCGGGCAGATACTCGAAAATCAGCTGAGCCGCCTGCTTCGCCAGACCGTCGGTGAAGTCCGTCGCCATCATGGAGGCGTAGGCTTCCAACGCGTGGGTCAGCGCATCGATACCGGAGGCGGAGGTCAAGCCCTTCGGCGCGGACATCATCATGTCAGCGTCCACAATCGCCATCTTCGGCAGCAGCTCGTAGTCCGCCAGCGGGTACTTCACGCCGGTGTCCTGATCGGTAATGACGGCGAACGGGGTGACCTCGGAGCCCGTACCAGCGGAGGTCGGGATGGCGATGAAGTACGCCTTTTCACCCATCTTCGGGAAGGTGTACACGCGCTTGCGGATATCCATGAAGCGCATTGCCATGTCGAGGAAGTCCACTTCCGGATGCTCGTACATGACCCACATAATCTTGCCGGCGTCCATCGCGGAACCGCCGCCGATGGCGATAATGCAGTCCGGCTGGAAGGAGGTCATGGCCTTTGCGCCTTCCTTCGCGCAGGCGAGGGACGGGTCGGGCGCAACATCGTAGAACGTGGTGTGGACGATGCCCAGCTCATCCAGCTTGTCGGTAATCGCCTTGGTGAAGCCGGATTTGAACAGGAACGCGTCGGTGACGATGAAGCAGCGCTTCTTGCCCATAACTGCCTTGAGTTCATTCAGGGCGACAGGCAGACAGCCCTTCTTGAGGTAGACCTTTTCAGGCGCACGGAACCACAGCATATTCTCCCTCCGGATGGCAACAGTCTTGACATTCAGCAGGTGCTTGACGCCGACGTTCTCGGAGACGGAGTTGCCGCCCCAAGAGCCGCAGCCCAGCGTCAGCGACGGACGCAGCATGAAGTTGTACAGGTCGCCGATGCCGCCTTGAGAGGAAGGCGTGTTGACGAGAATACGGCAGGTCTTCATGCGCGCGGCGAAGCGGTCAATCAAATCCTTGCGGGTGACGGCGTTCAGGTAGATAGAAGAGGTGTGGCCGTAGCCGCCGTCAGCAATCAGGTGCTCCGCTTTGTCGAACGCGTCGTCGATGTCCTTGGCGCGGTACATCGCCAGCACGGGGGAGAGCTTCTCATGCGCGAACTCTTCAGAAATATCCACGGATTCGACTTCACCAATCAGCACCTTGGCGGTTTCCGGCACGTCCACGCCTGCGAGCTTGGCGATGGTGTGCGCCTTCTGACCGACAATCTTGGCGTTCAGTGCGCCGTTGATGATGATGGTCTTGCGCACCTTGTCCAGCTCTTCGCCTTCGAGGAAGTACGCGCCGCGCTTGGCGAACTCCGCCTTCACTGCGTCGTAGATGCTGTCCAGCACGATGGTGGACTGCTCGGACGCGCAGATCATGCCGTTGTCGAACGTCTTGGAGTGCAGGATGGAGTTGACGGCCACCTTCACGTCAGCGGATTCGTCAATAATCGCGGGCGTGTTGCCAGCGCCGACGCCCAGCGCAGGCTTGCCGGAGGAATACGCCGCCTTGACCATGCCGGGGCCGCCGGTGGCAAGGATGATGTCGGCTTCCTTCATCGCCATGTTGGTCAGCTCCAGCGAGGGAACATCGACCCACGAGATGATGTCTTCGGGCGCGCCGGCGGCCACAGCGGCTTCCAGCACAACCTTCGCGGCGGCGATGGTGGACTTCTTCGCGCGCGGATGGGGAGAGATGATGATGCCGTTGCGGGTCTTGAGGCAAATCAGCGTCTTGAAAATGGCGGTAGACGTGGGGTTAGTGGTCGGGATGACTGCCGCGACAACGCCGATAGGTTCTGCAACCTTCATCATGCCGAATGCTTCGTCGCGCTCCAGCACGCCGACGGTCTGCGTGTCCTTGTAGGCGTTGTAGATGTATTCAGCGGCGTAGTGGTTCTTGATGACCTTGTCTTCCACCACGCCCATGCCGGTTTCTTCCACCGCCATCTTCGCCAGCGGGATGCGCATGTTGTTCGCGGCGAGGGCAGCTGCCTTGAAAATCTTGTCCACCTGCTCCTGCGTGTAGGTCGCATAGACCTTCTGTGCCGCGCGGACGCGGGCGAGGGCCGCCTCGAAGCTCTCCACGCTATCGACGATCGGATACTCTTTCGCCATGATACTCTCTCCTTATGCTTCATCCGTCCTGCGGGGATGTGCCCGCGAACGGGGAATGTCGGTGTTTGTCGGGGTGACGAGAACAGTGTAGCAGATTGTTAAGCTCTTGTCAAGTGGCCGACACGATTTTAACGATATTTTTTTCACAAATTCACACGTTTTCGGAACGGGATGAATGGAATGGCGAATAAATGGACGAAGGAGGCAAATACAAAAAGCACTGTACAGTAAAAAAACAGCGGCTGAATGTCGAATTTGCTGTTCTTGCTTGAAAATGTGCGGAAGATGCGGTATAATGGGGTGGAAAAGCAAAGGAAGGGGAGGGGACGCGCGTGAAAAAGAGCAGCACGGATACTTGTTGCCTCACGTTACCACTAAAATTGGAAAAGTGGCAGTCTGACCGCCTTGAAAAACGCTTTGAAATTGGTAGACAAATCTATAATACGATAGTTCATGCGGAGTTGAAGAAACTGCGCAAACTCCAAAGAACGCAGCAATATCAAGAAATTGAACAGAAGCTGGAAAACGCGAAGCAAGAAGAAACAAAAGAACTTTGGAAAAAGAAACGACAATTGCTGGATCAAAATGGACTTAGCGAAAACCACTTTAAGGCGGATATGAAATATTATTATCCGCATTTCAAGGATAACATTGCTTCAAGCGTGGCAGTTCATGGAATTGCGTCACAAGCTTGGACGGCGTTTGAAAAAGTGCTGCTTTCAAAAGATGGAAAGATGGTGCATTTTAAGAAAAAGGGAGAATTATCCTCGCTGAGAGGGTATTCACAGGCGGGAAAGAGTGGTGGCATCGAAATAATTTTTCGCGGTAGTTACGTCGAATGGAAAGGGCTGAAACTTCCGTTGAAACTGTCCCCCGACAACGATTATGAAACGGAAATGCTCAGCAAGCGCGTGAAATATGTCCGTATTCTACGCAAAGACGGCAAAACGAAGACGCATTGGTACGCACAGCTTGCTTTGGAAGGAAAGCCGGCGGTGAAGCGCGACCCGGCAAGCGGTGCGCCGAAGCATCCTATCGGGCATGGTGTCGTCGGCATCGACATTGGCACGCGAACGCTGGCATACTCGACCGATAGCGAGGTTAACCTGCTGGAATTGGCTGACCGTGTGCAGAACATAGAGCAAGAAAAGCGACGCTTACAGCGTAAAATGGACAGAAGCCGACGGGCGATGAATCCGGGAAATTATAAGCCAGATGGTAGCATTAAGCAAGGGGTGAAACTGACGTGGAACAATTCCAAGCGATATAAGCGGATTCAGCACCAGTATGCTATGATTCAGCATCATCAGGCGGATATCCGAAAACAGCAGCATAACGAATTGGCGAATTACCTGCTGACGCTGGGTGATTGCTTCTTTGTGGAGAACATGAGTTACTGCGATTTAGCGCACAGGGCAAATAAAACGGAGATTTCCGAAAAGACAGGACGGTATAAACGCAAAAAGCGCTTTGGAAAGTCCATTGCTAACAAAGCACCTGCCATGCTGATTACGATGCTGAAACAGAAATGCCAGTCACGCGGGCTGGAAGGGGTGAAAGAGGTTGACACGCATGTGTGCGCCAGTCAGTACAACCACCAGACAGACACTTGCATCAAGAAGGCACTTGAAAACCGCTGGAACATTATGCCAGACGGTGAACGCATTCAGCGCGATTTGTACTCGGCGTTTCTACTGCAGCATTGCAAGCAGGGATTGCCGGAATATAATAGGAAGGAATTAAAGAAAGAGTTTGGAGAAGAACTTTACCGTGTATTTGACCGCGAGGCACTTCAACGTGACTATCCTCAATTTGTTGCGTATCATCACATGACGATTCAGCGGCTTTCAGAACTGCCGCATACGATTCCCAGCATGGGCATCAGGCGAATCATCAGCTAACATGAAAATCCGGTGCGGTTCGCACCAACAAAACCGGTCGATTGTCCGTCCGGGGCTGTCGCTAATGGCAACAAAGGTTGCCTTGACAGCAGAAGAGTTTCGGGAAAATAGTCAGCGCAGCATTGATTTGTTCAATACTGAAAAGCTATCTACCAACTCAACACACGTTCTAAAAAGTGCATATGCATTCTGTGCATTTCTGCCGCTGCAATCTGCACGGAGCGTGTGGAGGCAAAGGTGCACTTCAATTTCATCCGTACTATTGATAAACCGTTGCAATCTGCACGGAGCGTGTGGAGGCAAAGGCTTGAACCCTAACTGTTCGAGAAGCGCATTGAGTTGCAATCTGCACGGGGCGTGTGGAGGCAAAGTTTCGGGTGAGGATATTCATTTCGTCAATCTCCTTGTTGCAATCTGCACGGGGCGTGTGGAAGACCTTGCATCATCCCCCGAAAAAAATCCGAGAAAATTTATGCAGACCTATTGCATTTTTATTCATCTTGGTGTATAATCCATCTTGTCCGGCAGACGGACACAAAAATGATGAAAATCAGGATGAAGATAAAGGAGTCGATTGTTATGGCGAAGATGCGCGTATTGCTGGCTTATTCCGGTGGTCTGGATACCTCGATTATCGTGCCGTGGCTGAAGGAAAATTATGACTGCGACGTGGTCTGCGTTGCGGGCGACGTCGGGCAGGGCGAAGAGCTGGAGCCCCTCCACGAGAAGGCGAAAAAGTGCGGCGCTGAAAAGCTGTACATCGAAGACCTGCGCAAGGAGTTCGTCGAGGACTTCATTTGGCCGACGCTCAAGGCGGGCGCGCTCTACGAGGGCAAGTACCTGCTGGGCACGTCCTTCGCACGGCCGCTGATTGCCAAGCGCCTCGTCGAAATCGCTCACAAGGAGAACTGCACTGCCATCTGCCACGGCTGCACCGGCAAGGGCAACGACCAAGTCCGCTTCGAGCTGACCATCAAGGCGTTCGACCCGAACATGCAGATTATCGCACCGTGGCGCATCTGGGACATCAAGACCCGCGAGGAGGAAATTGACTACGCCGAAAAGCGCGGCATCCCCGTCCCGGTCAAGAAGGATCGCCCGTATTCGATGGACCGCAACATCTGGCACATCAGCCACGAGGGCGCGGATTTGGAAGATCCGTGGAACGAGCCGCCGGAAGACCTGCTGCTGACGATGGTCACGCCCGAAAAGGCGCCTGATCAGCCCGAATACGTTACGGTGGACTTCGAGAAGGGCGTGCCGGTCGCCATCAACGGCGAAAAGCTGGACGCGGTGGATTTGCTGACGAAGGCGAACGAAATCGCGGGCCGCAACGGCGTTGGCTGCGCGGATTTGGTGGAGAACCGTCTGGTGGGCATGAAGTCCCGCGGCGTGTACGAAACCCCCGGCGGAACGATGCTCTACGCCGCGCATGGCATCCTCGAATCCATCACGCTTGACCGCGCCACCAGCCACTACAAGGAGCTGGTCGCGAGCAAGTTCGCGGAGCTGGTGTACGACGGCATGTGGTACACGCCCCTGCGCGAGGCGCTCTCCGCATTTGTGGACAGCACGCAGCAGGCGGTCAACGGCACGGTGAAGCTGAAGCTGTACAAAGGCAACTGCATCAATGCGGGCGTGAAGTCGCCGAACAGCCTGTACATGGAGGAAATCGCTACATTCGGCGACAGCCACGACCTGTACAGCCACAAGGATTCCGCGGGCTTCATCAACCTGCTCGGTCTGCCGCTGAAGGTCAAGGCGATGGTGGAGCAGAAGAATAAGAAGTAATTTAAAGCAACACCGCACAACTCGGCGGCTGACCGCCTCATTTGTGCAAATGTGATAACTGGGGTGTCCAGCAAGTCGTGCACTGAATTCGGGAGTAGAGCCTCCAATAGTATAAACGCGCTCGTCGGAAGGTCGGCGGGCGCGTTTTCTGTGCGAATTTGAAATTTGGAAGGGGTTGAGGCAGCTGATTTCAGAAAAAAACGATTTTCTGAAATGTGGTTACACGCCGACACGAAAGTCGTTGTGAAGATACACAACAATTTTCCATGCTTTTGCCATAAATGTCAGAAATATATAATTCTTCAAGAAAACACTTGACTTTTTTGAGGGGAGGGTAAAATAGAAGTATCAATGAAAGGAGGGCGCCTATGTACCCATGCCATGATTACGCTCTCAAATTGGAAACTGCATTCAGAAGGGGGGATTGTTGTCCGTTTAGTGCAGACGCATTTGAGTCGAAGTCCCAAGAGACGCTGGAACGGGGGCTATTAAGGCTGTCTGCAGAGAATCTGATTGAAAGTTCAGAAATCAATGCGTGGATGGAAGAATACGATTTCGGCGGCAAAAAGCTGCGAGAGATTTTGGCGGATGACGGAAACAGAGAGGTGTTAGAAGAACTGATTCGCAGGCTAACAGAATTGAAAAAACATCAGGAGGAGTAGAAATGGACATGAAAACGAAAGGCGCACAGCAGACAAATGGAACGTTGCTGCGGACTATCTGCTTGATTCTTAGCATGGTTATGCTGCTGTTTGTTGCTACGGGTTGTGATGATTCCAATGAAGATAAAGTGTATTCAAGAACTTGCCGCGTATGTGGAAAAACGTATTCGTATCGAGCAAGTGAATATGGCAACTCTGCATAAGAAAACTGCAAAAGCATTCAGCGGACAAATATGTGTCTGAAGTGCTACAGAAGTTTCAAGTATTCAATGGAGATATTGGGCAAATGATACTGAAGCCCCGCTACCCAAAAGGTAGCGGGGCTTCACACAACAAAAAAGCACCTGAATCAATCAGATGCTTTCTGGCAGGGGCAGAAGGACTCGAACCCTCAACAAAGGTTTTGGAGACCCACGTGTTACCATTACACCATGCCCCTATGCGGTTCGTCCGGGATTGCCGGAACAAGATTTAGTTTAGCACTTTTTCGGGCGTTTGTCAAGCGGTTTTGCGAAAATTGTTCCGAATTGGCAGAAAATCGCCCGGCGCTTTACAAAACCCGCGGCGCATGGTATGATGAGGGCAGGAAAGTCGGCGGGAGGGACGCGCGTGCAGTGGGCGGAACGGGTTCGGGCGTATGTGCGGATGCATGGCGCGGGGTACACGCTGCACCGCGCGGGTGAAATGCTGGCGGCACGGGTGCTGCTGCGGGACGAATGGCGATTCCGGCGGGAGAAAGCATCCAAGCGCGAACTGGCGGTACAGCGCGCGCAACCCTTCCCGGATGTGCGCATCAGCGTCGTCGTCCCCGTGTTCAACACGCGCCCGAAATTCCTCCGCGCGCTGGCGGATTCGTTGCTTGCCCAGACGCACGGCGCGTGGGAAGCCTGCCTGTACGACGGCGGCAGCACGTCCGCCGAGACGCGAAAGGCGCTGGAAGCAATTGCCGCGCGGGACAGTCGATTCCACATCGCGTTTGGGGTGGAAAACGCGGGCATATCCGGCAACACGAACCGCGCGATTAAAATGGCGACGGGGGAGTATATCGCCCTGTGCGACCACGACGATGTGCTTGCGCCGGATGCGCTCTGGCGGATTGCGGAAGCCATCGACGCGCACCATCCCGACGTGCTCTACACCGATGAGGATAAGCTGACCGCCCACGGCGCGATTCATGTTGATGCGCACCGCAAGCCGGATTTCTGTCCGGACAATCTGCGCTCCGGCAACTATATCTGCCATTTGTCGGTGATTCGGCGGACGCTGCTTGATGCCATCGGTGGATTGCGACCGGCGTTCGACGGGTCGCAGGATCACGATTTGCTGCTCCGTGCGTGCGAGCGGGCGGACGGCGTCATCCACATTCCACGCGTGCTGTACCACTGGCGGACGCTGCGGGGGTCGATGAGCCACACGAAATTGGCAGTCTGCCTGGATGCGGCGGCGCGGGCGGTGGAAGAGAGTATGCGACGCAACGGGTTTCCGGGAACGTGCTGGGTGGAGGACGGTGTGCTGCGGCTGCGGTACAACGTGGGGGATTTTACTGTCGCGGCATTGCGGCTGACGCGGGATGCGTCCGCTGCGGATGTGAACCGCTTGGCGGCGGATTCGTCGGCAGACATGCTGCTGTTCCTGTGGGGAGACACGGCGGAGCCTGATGCGGACGGTTTGCGGGAGATGATGATGTACGCCCAGCGCCCGGATGTGTGCGCGGTGTCGCCGCTGGTGGCGGATGCGCGCAATCGGGTGCTTCATGCCGGATACGACATTCTGCCGGACGGCACAGTGCGGTCGCGGAATCGCGGCTTGCCGGTGTCGGCGGGCGGATGGCACGGCATGAACCGAACCAGCTACAATGTCACTGCGGTTTCGCCAATGTGCTTTTTGGTGCGGCGGAATGCATTTGTGCCGCTGGCGGAGGGAAATTCGCTGGCGGTGGACTTGGCGCAGTGGTGCATGGCACGGATGCAGGATGGGATGCGGCATGTGTATACGCCGCACTGCGTGGTGAAGGCGGATGCGGAAAGCGCATTCGAGGGCTTCCGGGTGCAAGTTCCTGCGGGGTGGTATGACCCGTGTGCGACGGGAAGCAAGCGCGCTTGATGGCGCTTTTGGTTTCTTCTACATACTTGAATTTTATTGTTGCAGGGGTTTCGCCTCTGCGGAGGCGACAAGGGGGCAATGGAAACAGACGAAGTCTGCGGTCGCCCCCTTGACCCCTTCGCAGCGCACACCTCCATACTTGAACTTTATTGTTAGTTTGTATACCTTTAACTTATCTCGAAATCATTGGAGGTAATGATGAAAATCACAATGATAACGCTCGGCTCGACGGGCGACGTGCGGCCGTATATGCTGCTGGGACGGGAGCTTCACGAGCGGGGGCATGAGGTGACGATTGCGGCGTTTGCGCCGTTTCAGGGCATGATTGAGGAAGCGGGAATGTCCTTCTATCCCATTTCCGGCGACGTGGTGGATATGATGGGGCGGCTGCTCCAGCCGGACGCGGTGGGCGTGCGGTACTTGAAGGAGTTTGAGAAGGGCATCCGCGACATTGCGCCGATGCTGCTGGATGATTTGCTGCACTGCGCGGAGGGCGCGGAAGCCATCGTCTGCACGTTCTTCGGGACGATGTTCTATTCGATTGCGGAGAAGTACGATATTCCGTGCATCCAGACGCAGTATTTCCCGATGGATCCGTGCAAGGATATGCCAATTTCATCCGCGCCGTTCCGCAAGCTCGGCAAGTGGTGGAATGTGCTGAGCTACCGCATCGGGTATCTGCTGATTTCGGCGCTGGAGCACCGCTACCTCTCGGATTGGCGCAAGGAGAACGACATGGCAAAGCGCCGCGTTCGCTTGCGCCCGGATTATGATGTGCTGGGCAAGCAAGTACCCGTGATTTACGCCATGAGCCCGACGCTTGTGCCGCGCCCGGAGGATTGGGCGGACAACATCCACATGTCCGGTTTCTGGTGGGATGAGCGCCCGGTGGACTACACGCCTGACCCGGCGCTGGCGGAGTTCCTGCGCGCGGGCGACGAGCCGGTGTACATCGGCTTTGGGTCGATGGTGTCGGGCGACATGGGTGAACTGGCGGAAATCATCCGGCAGGCGGTGAAATTGTCCGGCGTGCGGGCGGTGGTGGCACTGGGTTGGGGTCAGCAGGAAGCAAAGACAAAAGATGCGAACATCTTCTATGTGAAAAGTGTGCCGCATGACTGGCTGTTCCCGCATATGGCAGGGGCGGTGCATCACGGCGGCGCGGGGACGACCGCAACCAGCCTGCGCCATGCACTGCCGACGCTCGTTGTGCCGTTTGGGGGCGATCAGCCGTTCTGGGCGGAGCGGGTGTACGCTGCCGGGTGCGGGCCGAAAGCGATTCCGCGCGATAAGCTGACGGCAGAGAATCTGGCGGAGGGGCTGCGCGCACTCATCAGCAACCCGGAATACACGCGCAACGCGGCGTGCATCGGGGAGACCCTGCGCAATGAACACGGCTGCGCCAATGCTGCCGACTTGATTGAAAAGGCGGTTTGGGACTGGAAAAACGGGAATCCTGCGCAAGATGGGATGAATATTTGAAAAAAACGCCATTTGCCCCTTGACAAAACCTTGACTTTCGACTACACTGTTTCTTGCGTGCTTGCGAGAAGCACAACAAAATCAAAATTATGCAGAAAGGAGGCCCCCGCAATGACCATGATGATTCTAACCCTTGTATCCCGTGCCAATGGACTGACTGCGACGGCTCTTTCTGCCCATATGCGCCCGTAATAGGAAAATTCCACGCTCTTTTCCTGTTACCATGCGTTTTGTGTGCAGCACCAGCCGTTTGCATTCAGACGGATGGTGCTTTTTTCGTACCCTTTTCGAAAAAAGCATACAATGGGCAGTTATGAGTCATCAACCACTTTGTCTCTCTTGAAAGGAGTGATTTCCTACGCAGCGCACCACAACGAAACCCAAGAAGAAACAGACCCCGTTCGGCGCAATGCTCTCCCTTATCGGGCAGAACTGGACGCATTTCCTCTGGGCACTCATTGCGACCATCATGATGGTCATCATCGGCTTTTTAACGCCGCTGCTGCTCTCCGAAATCGTGGACAGCATACTGGGCAGCGAACCGTTCACAATGCCGGATTTCCTCATGAACCCGATTAACGCCCTCGGCGGACGCGATTTCCTCCGCCAAAATCTGTGGATTCCCGCGCTGGCGCTCATCCTGATGAACGTCGTCAACGGCGTGTTCACGTTCATTAAGGGGCGTTCCTCCGCGATTGCGAGTGAAAATATCGCCCGCAAACTGCGCAATGACCTCTATCGCCACTTGCAGCACCTGCCGTTTGCGTACCACGTTAAAGCGCAGGCGGGCGAGCTGATTCAGCGCTGCACGTCTGACGTGGATACGATTCGCCGCTTTCTGGCGGTTCAGGTGATGGAAGTCGTCAACACGGTGCTGATGGTCGTTATCGCCATGAGCATCCTGCTGCCGCGCTCCGTGCCGATTACGCTCTACAGCCTGATTCTTGTGCCGCCTTTGTTCTGCTTCGCGACGTGGTTCTTCAAAATGGTGCATAAGTCCTTCGAAGTGGCGGACGAAGCGGACGGTGTGCTGAACGCCGTTTTGCAGGAGAACCTTTCCGGCGTCCGCGTCGTGCGCGCCTTCGGACAGCAGGAGCGCGAGGTGGAGAAGTTTGACCGCGTGAACAACGATTTGCGCAAAAAGAACCTCCGCCTGAATGAACTGCTCGCCATCTACTGGGGCGGCGGCGATGCCATCAGCATGACGCAGACACTGTTGACGCTGGTGGTCTGCATCATCTACGCCTGTAACGGCTGGATTACCGTCGGTACGCTAATTGTTTTCACCTCCACGCTGGGGATGCTGCTCTTCCCGATTCGCCAGCTGGGCCGCACCCTGTCCGACGCGGGCAAAGCAATGGTATCTATGAAGCGCGTGCAGGCGATTCTGCACGAGGAAGCCGAGCCGGACGAGCCGAACGCCCTGAAGCCCGACCTGCACGGCGATATTGTGTTTGACCATGTGTCCTTCGCTTATCCGGATGACAACGTGCCGGTGCTGCGCGACGTGTCCTTCACCATCCCCGCGGGCAAGACGGCGGCAGTGCTGGGCGGCACGGGCAGCGGCAAATCCACCATGATGTACCTGCTGCAGCGGCTGTATACGCCCACGAGCGGCAAAATCACCATCGGCGGCGTGGATATTCAGCAGATTGACCGCAAATATCTGCGCGCACACGTCGGCCTGATTCTGCAGGAGCCGTTCCTGTACTCCAAGTCCATCCGGGAGAACGTGGGCATCACCGCGCCGGAACAGGAGGCGGAACGCATTGAGCACGCGGCGGATATCGCCAGCGCATCCGGCTTTATTGCCAAGGCGGATAAGGGCTGGGAGACGGTCGTGGGCGAACGCGGCGTGACGCTCTCCGGCGGACAGAAGCAGCGAATCGCCATCGCGCGCACGCTGCTCAAGGACAACAACATCCTTATCTTCGACGACTCCCTTTCCGCCGTGGATACCGAGACGGACGCGCAGATTCGCGCCGCCCTCCGACACGAGCAGAAGGACGTGACCACCCTCATCATCAGCCACCGCGTGACGACGCTCTCGCAGGCTGACCTCATCCTCGTGCTGGAAAACGGGCAGATTACGCAGCAGGGCACGCACGCTGAGCTGTGCAGCCAGCCGGGCCTGTACCAGCGCATCAACAGCATCCAGAACGCCTTGGAGGAAGAACTGACGCAGGCCAAGGCGGCGGAAGGGGTGAACTGATATGCAGTCCTTTCAGGAACAGGATTATACCAAACGATTTGATCTCTCCCTGTGGCGCAAGCTCATCAAGGTTGCAAAGCCGTACCACAAGAACCTGATTGCGGTTGTGCTTTTCATGGCGGTTTCTGCAATCATCGACGTGATTATGCCGAACATGAATGCCTACGCGATTGACGTGTTCATTGCCAACCACAGCACGGCTGGGCTGGTTGGGTTTGTCGTGGCGTATGCGCTGCTGACGGCAGTGCAAGTGGCGACGATTTTCGGCTTTCTGCGGCAGTGCGGCATTGTCGAAACCGGAACGTGCTACCTGATTCGCAAGCTCGGTTTCCAGAAACTGCAGGAACTGCCCTTCTCCTACTACGACCGGATGCCCGTGGGTTACCTCATGTCCCGCTTGACCAACGACACGCAGCGCCTCGCGGACACCATCGGCTGGTCGCTGGTGGACTTGTGCTGGGGCGCGGTGTATCTGGTTGCCTGCGCCGTGCGGATGCTGACCATCAACTGGCGGCTGGGGCTGATCGTCATGCTGGTGCTGCCGCCGCTGGCCGTCATCAGCTGGAAGTTCCAGAAGGCGATTCTCGCGGCGTATCGTCAGGTGCGCAAGAACAACAGCCAGATTACCGCGGGCTTCAATGAGGGCATCAACGGCGCAAAGACGACGAAAACCCTTGTGCGCGAAGAACTGAACATCCAGGAATTCGAGACGGTTTCCGCCTCCATGCGTTCCGCGTCCATCCGCGCGGCGACGCTGTCGAACCTCTTTCTGCCCATCGTCGTGTCGCTGGGGTCTTTGGCGACGGCGTATGCGCTCTGGCAGGGCGGCAACAGCGTCATCGGCGGCACGCACGTTTTCGGCGTCGCCATGACCGTCGGCACGCTGACCATGTTCATCAACTACACCGTCAGCTTCTTCCAGCCCGTGCGCGATATTGCCCGCATCTTCGCGGAACTGCAATCCGCACAGGCGGCGGCGGAGCGCGTCATCAGCCTGCTGGAAACGGAACCCGATATTGTGGATTCTCCCGAAGTGGTGGCGCAATACGGCGACAATTTCCACCCCAAGACCGAAAACTGGCCCAAGCTCATCGGCGACATTGACTTCGAGGACGTCACCTTCCGCTACAAAGAGGGCGAAAAGGTGCTGGAACACTTCAACCTGCACATCCAGCACGGGCAGACCATTGCCCTTGTCGGCGAAACCGGCAGCGGCAAGTCCACCATCGTCAACCTCGTCTGCCGCTTCTATGAGCCGACGGAGGGCAAAATCCTCATCGACGGCGCGGATTACCGCACGCGCAGTCAGCTGTGGCTTCAGTCAAACCTCGGCTACGTCCTGCAGTCGCCGCACCTTTTCTCCGGCACGGTTGCGGATAATATCCGCTACGGCCGCCCCGATGCCACCGACGAGGAAGTGGCGGAAGCCGCCCGCATGGTCGGCGCGGAACCCTTCATTCGCAACATGAAGGACGGCTATCAGGCGGACGTCGGCGAGGGCGGCAACCGCCTCTCCACCGGTCAGAAACAGCTGATTTCCTTCGCCCGCGCGATTCTGACGAACCCGTCTATTTTCGTGCTGGACGAGGCCACGTCCTCGGTTGATACGGAGACGGAACAGCTGATTCAGCACGCGATTCAGAAGGTGCTGGCGGGGCGGACGAGCTTCATCATTGCGCATCGACTCTCTACGATTCGCTCGGCGGATCGGATTCTGGTGATTCAGAATGGCAAGATTACGGAAGATGGGACGCATCAGCAGTTGATTGCCAAGCAGGGGTATTATTATCAGCTGTATACGAATCAGTTCCAGGAGGAACAGGGACTGGAGATTTTGGATGGGGCGATGGCGCGCGCCTAAAGCCGCATAAAAGCGGAGTAGGGCAAAAGCGACCAAGCCGGGCGCCGAAAAAAGGGTCAAGGGGCAATGCCCCTTGCGGAGTCCAGAGGCGGCGCCTCTGGTGGGGGTTGGGGCAACGCCCCAACTGCTGGACGTGTGACCGGTAGAAGAAAAGCGACCAACTCCAATCCACGAACGCTGAACAGCGAAGCGCTTTCAGCGCAGCAGTTGTAACTTCGCGCTCCCGCAGGAGCGCCCCCAAGCTGCTCTATCCACTACTCGCATATTGTCGCGCCGAATGGGCGCGACTCGATAGCAGGAAAGGAGACATCCTCCTCATGCGCCAGACCCGCACCGTCTCCCTCGACACCCTCGAATACCTCTACATCCCCGATGTTACCTACGCCACCTACGGTGAAACGCAGCGGAAAATGCAGCTCATCATCCCGTACCGCCCCCAATGGCAGGATGGCGAAACCGTGCCGCTGATTGTCTTTCTCCCCGGCAGCGCGTGGTATCAGCAGGAAATGTACAACGGCATCCCCGCACTGGCAAAACTTGCGGAAAGGGGATTCGCCGTTGCATCCGTGCAGTACCGCGAATCGAAAATCACGCCTTTCCCCGCGCAGGTAGAGGACGTGCACCGCGCCATCCATTATATCGCAGAACAACTCGCAAAGCTGTTCCATATCGACATGGCGCGCACCTTCCTCATGGGCAATTCCTCCGGCGGACATATTGCGCTGCTGACGGCGCTGCGTCAGGCGGCGGGAATTGCGGATGTGTCGGAACTGCTGAATTTCCCGATTCGCGGCGTGATTGCGGAATCCGCGCCGAGCGACTTGTTCCTCTGCGCAAAAGAAGGCGTTCCGGCCAATATGCCCGCGACTTTCCACCCGACTGCGGATTTGCTGGGCGTGTCCTGCCCGCAGGAACATCCGGAAAAACTCGCGGAAGCCAGCGCACAAACCTATCTCGCACCCGGACACGCCGTTCCGCCGATTCTCCTGCTCCATGGCGACAGCGACGCGCAGGTCAACGTTGCGCATAGCCGGACGCTCTACGAACGCCTGACGCAGAATGGTGCCGATGCGGATTACATCGAGCTGGCAGGCGTCAACCACGGCGGCGCCCCCTTCTGGACGGAGGACGTGCTGCAAATCATCGCGGACTTTATTCACAAGCACTGCTGACCCATCGGAGGAAAATCCACCATGTACCTGACATCCTACTTCACTTCGCCCAACCAGCCCCAACTCCTCGCACAGCTTCGCGCCTGCGAGTGGGGCGCGGCGAAGTTCCTGACGGAGCTGCTCGAAAAGGAACAGTTCCATCACACCCTCGGTGCGGGCGACTGCTACTTTCTGATGGCGGGCGACCAAATCGCCGCCTTTGCGACACTGACCGACCGCGACTGCGTGGATGCACCGGAACTCCGCCCGTGGTGCGGCTTCGTGTATACGTTTCCCGCGTACCGTCATCAGCGAATTGCCGGAAAGCTGCTGCACGAACTGGCGGAAATCGCCCGACAGAATGGGGAAAACCGCGTCTATATCGCGACCGACCACGCGAATGTGTACGAAAAATACGGCTGTACCTATCTGGACAGCCGGAGTGACATTGACGGCGAAATCAGCCGAATCTACACACTGAACGCATAAAAGCGGGGTGAAAACCGTGATTTTGATGACTGCATTGGCTCCATGCGCGTCGTAAGGGCGTTGCATGGAGCGTCCTGCGGCTTTGCGCAGTATGCCATTTTTAGATTCACCTGCCCCATCTGCTTGTGCCTTTTCCATTCATGCGTCCGCTCATTCCACTTAGCGTAGCGCTGCTACGCTGCGTTTCATTCGCGTTAGCCTGGATGAAAAATTCGCGGCGCATCTTGGGGCATTTTCATCTAAAAATGGCATTCCATCCATGCGGATTATCTGCATGAAGGAGCAAAGCCATATGAAATTGCATTCGTTTTTTGAGTCTCTGCGCGAATTGCGCACATTCCTTTTGCTGTTCACGACGCAGGCGCTTTCGTCGCTCGGCAGCGCCATGACCAGCTACGCGCTTGTTATCTGGGCGTATCAGCAGAGCGGGTCGGCGCTGTCCACCGCGCTGCTGACGGTCAGCAGCTATGCGCCGTATGTGGTGTTCAGCCTGTTCTGCGGCGCGCTGGTTGACCGCCTCGATACGCGCCGGACGATGCTCGTCAGCGATGCGCTTGCCGCGTGCACAACCGTCGCGGCGCTCGTCCTGCTGCAAACGGGACGGCTGCAAATCACGCACTTGTACCTTCTTAACGCGCTGAACGGCTTGATGAACACGCTCCAGCAGCCCGCCAGCGAAGCCGCAACGACCGCGCTGCTGCCGAAATCGCAGTACCAGCGGGTCGGTGGACTGCGGTATCTCTCGTCCAGCTTGTCCGGACTGCTGACACCTGTGCTCGCAATGGCGCTGATGATGCTCGGCGGTCTGCGCGCAGTCATGTTCGCGGATTTGGCGACATTCGTCGTCGCGTTCACGGCGCTGCTGTGCTTCATCCGCATTCCGAAGCGGCAAACTGGCAATCAGCACGAGTCCTTCCTTGATTCGACCCGGCAGGGGCTGCGGTTCTTCCGACAAGCGCCCGGACTGCTGACGCTCGTGCTGTACCTCGCGGCGATTAACCTCGTCTCGTCCATGTACGAAGCTGCGCTGCCGTCGCTGCTGCTCTCGCGGAGTTGGGGCGGGGAGACTGTCATGGGCATCTTCTCCACCGTGACCGCGCTGGCGACGCTGATGGGCAGCCTGCTCGCCGTCCTGCTTCCTGCGCCGAAAAGCCGCGTGCGGGTGGTATGCGGCTGTTTGCTCGTCTCGATGGGCACGGAGAACTTCCTGCTCGCCTTCGGGCAGAATCTGCCGACGTGGTGCGTGGGCGCTGCGCTGGGGTGGCTGCTGATTCCCGTCATGAGCGCGAATCTTGATGCGCTGATGCGGCTGAACATCCCGGAAGGAATGCAGGGAAGGGTGTACGCGGTGCGGAATGCGCTGCAATTCTTCACAATCCCGGTCGGGTATACGCTGGGCGGGGCGCTGGTGGATGCGGTGTTTCGGCCGCTGATGCGGAATCCGCTGCCGTGGCTGGAAATGCTGTTCGGACGGGATGAAGGCAGCGGCGCGGCGTGCTTTTATGCGGCGCTGGCGCTGATGGGGGTGCTGACCTGCGTGTTTTTTCAAGGGCGGAAATCCCTAAAGACACTGGAAGGGAATAAAGCCGCTTAACCCAAGGGGCAGGGGAAGTGCAACCAAGTCGGAGCACCCGCAAACTAATCCAACCGACCAGCATCGGGAGAAGCTGTTTCTCCCGGTGCTGGTCTTTTTGCTGCGGGGAAAATCGCTCATGCGAATTCCGCTACTCCCACTTCCGCTGACGAAAAAAGACCGCCTGCGCACTTGCAGACGGTCTTGCAGAAAAACAGGATTATTCCGCGTCCTCCACAGTGAAGGTCGGAATGACGCCGCCTTCGTAGGTGCTGATCATGTAGTCGTAGGCTTCCTTGGAGGTCAGCGCGGTGTGCAGCGCCTTCAGCCAGTCGGAATCAAGGTCAGCGGGGCGAACCGCGACGATGTTGGCGTACAGGGTAGCGAACTCAGAGTCAGCAGCTTCGACGAACAGGCCGTTCGTGGTGGGCTTCAGGCCAGCGTCCAGCGCATAGTTGCCGTTGATGACGGCAATGTCGTAGTCTTCGAGGGTGGGGGCAAGCAGTTCAGCCGCCACTTCGTCAAACACATAGCCGTGGGGGTTCATTTCGGCGGTGATGTCGTACTTGGTCAGGGCAGACGCGGCGGTCGTTCCTTCCGGCACGGTGATCAGGCCAGCAGCCTCCAGCAGCAGCAGAGCACGGGTCTCGTTGGAGGGGTCGTTCGGCAGGCCGATGTGCGCGCCGTCCTGCAGGTCAGCAAGGCTGGTCACTTTCTTGGAGTAGATGGCGAAGGGCTCGTAATGCACGGTGAACGCGGACACAAGCTGTTCGCTCTCGGAAGCGGTTTCGTTGTAGGAGTCGAGGTAGGGCTTGTGCTGGAAATAGTTTGCGTCGTCCGTGCCGTCAGCGACCGCCGGATTCTCCAGCACATAGCCTTCGTACACAACGACTTCGAGCTTGTAGCCCAGTTCCGCCAGCTTTGCCGTCACCGCTTCGGATTCGAGAATCTCCGCGTGCGGGGCAGCCGTCGCGCCAACGCGGATGACCTTCAGTTCGTCCGCAGACGCAACCGTCAGGGACAGCGCCAAAACCAGCGCCAGAGCCAGAGCAAAGAACTTCTTCATTGTAAGCACTCCTTTCATTTTTGGAAAACCTATTTATTCAAACACCTTACGGGTGAATGAAACGATTTATGGGGAGACCCCAGAGGCTCTGCCTCTGGACTCCGGCAGGGCTCTGCCCTGCACCCGCGAAGGGTCTTCGACCCTCTCGACACCCTTTTCGCGATTGAATTGGTAACTTCTGCATGATGGTCTCGCGTGCTGCTTCCAGAGGGCTTTCCGATCGCCCTCTGGACTCCTTCGGCGCACTCCCATGTTTATGGTCGGTTGTCGAAGGTGAAATGCTTGCTGTTCCTCCGCCTCCGCAGAAGCGAAATTCCTGCGAATCAGGGAATTGCAAGGGGCGAAATTACCTTACTTATTTGCGGCGGCGGTGGTCAATCGCGTGGCTGAGCCAAGTGCCGCCCATCTGGAAGAACTGCACCAGCAGCACCAGCACGATGCTCGCGGCGTACATCACGTCGTACTGCCGCTTGTTCAGGCCGTAGGTAATTGCGACCTTGCCTAAGCCGTCGCCGCCCGCCGTGCCTGCCATCGCGGTGTAGCCCAGAATCGTGGTGATGCAAATCGCGAAGCCGTTGACCAGCGACGGCATGGCTTCGGGAATCAGCACCTTCCGCACAATCTGGAAGGTCGTCGAACCCATCGCCTGCGCGGCTTCCACCACGCCGTTGTCCACTTCCAGCAGGCTGCCCTCGACCATGCGCGCCACATACGGGAATGCGCTGACCGTCAGCGGGATGATGATGGACACCGTGCCTGTGCCGCGGCCGAGAATCGCGCGCGTTGCGGGGAAGAGCATCACCATCAGGATGATGAAGGGCACGGAGCGGAGCAGGTTGACAATCACGCCGATAATGCGGTTCAGCGTCGGTTTCGGGAGAATACCGTCCTTGCGGGTGATGACCAACAGGACGCCCAGCGGCAGACCAATCAGGTAGGCAAAGAATGTTGCGGGCAGGGTCATCAGGAGGGTATTGCCTGTTTCCTCCAGCAGCATGGAACCCAGCCGTTCCCACGTCATGCTCATGCGCGCACCTCCTCGACCGTCAAGCCGCGTTCCTTCAGATATTCAATCGCCCGGTGGCAGACCATCGGGTCGTCGGGGCGGCTGATGAGCAGCTGCCCGTACTGTGCGCCGTTGAGTGTGTGCACGTCCGCGCTGCGGATGCTCAGCGGCACGCCGAGGTGCAGGATGAGGTCAGCGACAATCGGCTCAGCGATTGTTTCGCCGTTGAAGACGATGCGGATGGCAGGTTTCTCCTGCACTTGCTCGTGATTTTCGCTTGCGACGATGCCGAACAGCCGCTTGCCTGCTTCGCTGCGGGTGTGGGTGAACACATCGTCGACGCTGCCCTCTTCGGCAATCACACCGCCGTCGAGAATCGCGACGTGGGTGCAGATTTGGCGGATGACCGCCATTTCGTGGGTGATAACGACGATGGTGATGCCCATCTCCCGGTTGATTTTTTGCAGCAGGCGGAGGATGGCTTGCGTCGTCATGGGGTCAAGGGCGCTGGTTGCTTCGTCGCAGAGCAGCACTTCGGGGTCGCTGGCGAGGGCGCGGGCGATGGCGACGCGCTGGCGTTGACCGCCGGACAGCTGCGCGGGGTATGCTTTCGCCTTGCTTTCCAGCCCGACAACTTCCAGCAGCTCCTTCACGCGGGCGTTGATTTTCGCGCGCGGCACGCCGATGCACTCCATCGGGTACGCGATGTTCTTCGCGACCGTCTGCTGCATGAGCAGGTTGAACTGCTGGAAAATCATGCTGACCTTGCGGCGCATCTGGCGAAGCTGCTGCTTGTTCATGTCCGGCACGTTCTGCCCGTCAATGAGGATTTTGCCCTCTGTGGGCGTGTCGAGGCGGTTGATGCAGCGGATGAGGGTGCTCTTGCCTGCGCCAGAGAGACCGATGATGCCGAAAATATCGCCCTTGCGAATCTTCAGGCTGATGTTGTCCAGCGCGACGACCTCGCCGCCGGTTACGGGGTAGACCTTCTTGACGTTCTGCAGCTCAATCTGCATGGGTGGTTGAACCGGCTGCTTAAGCGTCTGCTGGGGTGCTTCGTTGCTCATGACGTTTGCCTTTCCTTTCCCGAAATCGTCCGGGCAAAAAAACAGGGGATGCCGGCATCTCTTCGATGCAGCCTCCCCAACAATTGCGGTAGGTTCTGCCGGAGGAATTGCTTTCATCCTCCAGCCATCCGTCAGGCGGAATGGCGCATCGAATTCGCGGCACGACGAAACATGCTCATGTTGCACATGCACATGGGCATCATCATGTTCATCATCGCAGCGGCGAACTTCATAGCGCGTAACTCCTTTCCTCTGCGGATGAAAGAATCATACCATGTTGCTATGCATTTGTCAACCCCGAATTTGCCTGAAAATTGTTTTTTCCCTGTTTTCCCAGCGTATTCGCCGATTTTCCCCCTCTTGCATCCTGTTTCGCCTTATGCTACAATGGCGGTAAGGCGGATTTTGCGCCAAAATCCGAAATCAAGCAGATGAAAAGCGGCATTTCGCCAGAAAGGAAGCTCCCGCATGGATGACCAGAACCTCCAGCTGAACATTGCCGGTCACGCGCACTACGAGTACGCAGAAGTCGCGCGCAGCTACGTCCCTATGCACTGGCATGGCGCGCTGGAACTGATTTATATCCTCAGCGGTGAACTGACCGTCGAGACTGAGCAGCACCACTGGCAGCTTCACGCTGGGCAGTGCATCTGCATCAGCCCTTACGTTCTCCACGCCACCATCAGCCTGTCCGGCAATACCGCCCTCCTGCTGCGAATCCCGACCGAGAAATTGGGGGACTTCGCGCCGGAAACGCGTTAGCGCCAGTTCATCTGGGACGCGGCGACGACGAATCCGACGATGATGGCGGCCATCGAGCGCGTGAAACAGAAGCTGCTGCAAATGCAGCATACAGCCAGCAGCGATTCGCCCTTTAGGGACATCCGCATGGCGAGTCTGCTGCTGGAAATCACTTATCTGCTCTACGAGGAGTTTTCGTGCCCGGTGACGGAAGGCAGCATCTTCCGGCGCGAGAAGAACCGTCAGCGGCTGTCAGCGGTGATTGCGTACACCGAGGCGCATTATCAGGAGAATATCGCCCTTAATGATGCTGCGGCAACGCTGCACATGCACCCGAATTCGTTCTGCCGCTTCTTCAAGGAGAACACAGGCGTGACGTACCTGAATTACCTGAACGAGTATCGGCTGTCGAAGGTGTATGAGGATTTAGTGACGACGGACGTGGCGCTGCATGAGATTTTGGTGAAGCACGGCTTCACGAACTACAAGCTGTTCCGGCATATGTTTGCGGAGCGGTTTCATACCACGCCGGGGCGGATGCGGGAAGAACTGCGATAAAATTCAAGAAACATGGGCGTGCGTGCGAAGGAATCAAGTGGGCGACCGCAGTCATCCGTCTGTTTTCATGCCCCTTTGTCGCCTCCGTAGAGGCGAATTCCCTTGCGACAAGCCAGCAAAGCAGCGGAGAACAGCATCCATCAGAATCCGTAAAAATCCACATGAAAACACCCCGCAAGTTCAATCCTTGCGGGGTGCGTTTTTGTGCTGTCAGCGCAAACGCGCGTCAGGCATTAGTCCACATGGACACCGTAGATGGCTTCCAGCTTTTCGCGGCGTTCGTCGATGATGTTCTGACCGCCGGAAGCGAGGTAGTCCGCCATGCCCTTGTCGTACACGGAGTCGAACTGGTCAACGGGCGCGACAACCGCCTGCGTCAGCATAGCGTCGCGCTTGGAGTTCAGGGAAGTGCCAACGTCTTCTTCCGCGGAGATTGCGCCGCAGGAGAACTTCTTCACAATGCGGCCGTTCAGCTTGCCGTAGGTGTTCGCGGTGATGATGAAGTCAGGATTCACGCCGGGGTAGCTCAGCGCTTTGGTCGCCGCGGTGGCATCGCCCAGATACAGACCGTTGACGGTGATGGTGTGGTCGATGTTCATGCCGGAGTTCATGATCCATTCGCCGGTGGCGTTGAGCATCTCATACGCGCCGTTGTCGGTCATCTTGTAGGTAACGCCTTCCTTGCCGGTCTGCAGGAACTTGATGGTTTCTTCGGAGGAGATGAAGTTCAGGTACAGCAGGGAAGCCAGCGGTTCGTCGTTGGTCGCAGGGAAGAACACCTTGCGGTCAATGCGGTCAGCCAGATACTTGCGGGTGATGCCAGCGTCGTTCTGGAAGCAGTCCACAGCGATGAAGCCAGCGTCTGCGCCGTTAGCGCGGGTCAGGTTCGCCTGAATGGAGTCTTCGCCATTGCGGTAGGGGTAATCCCAGTTGTGGATGAAAGCGCCGACGAAGCCGGACTTCATCATGTCGTCCTCAACGCTTGCGTCCGTGTACAGCGCGAAGTCCTTCCAAATCAGACCTTCGTTGTACCACTGGTTCAGCACGCGGATGCCTTCCTTGTAGTTCGGGTAGAGCAGGTGACGGTCGTCGTAGCCGTAGACATACAGCGTTTCGTCGGACACATCCTCCGGCACCTTGGAGACATTCAGCAGGTCAGCGCGCCAGCCGATGTCGGTGCTGATGGAGAAGGGAACCATCTTCGCGGCGTCGGCGCCCAGCAGCAGCTCAGCGTTGTCGCGGAAAGCGATCAGGCAGTTGTGGAACTCTTCCTCGGTCGTGGGGAGTTTCAGACCCAGCTTGTCCAGCCAGTCCTTGCGGATGAAGGTGTTGATGCGCGCGGATTCCGCCAGCACCGCTTCAATCGCCCACACGGAGCCGGTTTCCGGATCCTGATCGTAGTAGATGTTGTAGTCGCCCAGCAGCGCCCACAGATCCGGCAGCAGATCCTTGTATTCGGTCAGCAGCGGATTCAGGTCGATGATGCCGTCCATGCCCGCGAAGGTCTGGATCGTCGGGTAGGAGTAGGTGACGCACACGTCGGGCGCGTCGCCGGTGGCGAGCAGGTTGTTCAGGTCGTCAACTTCGGTCCAGCGGCCGACAGACACCAGTTCAACGTCCACGTTGTACTTGTCAAGCATACCCTGCTTGATGTACTGCGCGTACACGCTGCTGGTCGGGTCGGAACCACCGTCGTTGTAACGGTTGTAGACTTCCACGGTGATGTGGCGGGTTTCGGTGAACTTGCCGTCCACAAAGCCGTCGTCCGCGGATGCGGTCGTGAAGATGCACAGAGACAGCACCATCGCGAGCGCAAGAACCAGAGACACGATGCGTTTCATAGGGTTTTTTCCTCCTTTTTATTTGCAGGGCTCACACGTCCCTGAAATACGGTGTTATAATACTATTTCCTGCATTCACCTGCACCATCTGCTCGCGCCTTGGTGCATTCTCATTTGGAAATAGTATAGGGGCATCAGCCCTTGACTGCGCCAATCGTGACGCCGGTGACGAAATAGCGCTGCAGCCACGGGTACACCAGCAGAATCGGCACGGTTGCAAACATGACGGACGCCATCTGAATCGTCTTGGAAACGCCGGCGCTGAAGAAACCTTCCTGCGTGGCGATTTCGCTGCTTTGCGTGGAGTTTTTGATGATGTTGTACAGCAGCAGCTGAATCGGCCAGTACTTTTCCGCCTTGCTGGATTTCAGGTACATCAGCGCATCGGAGAAGCCGTTCCAGCGGCCGACGGCGTAGAACAGCGCCAGCGTCGCCAGAGAGGGCAGGGACAGCGGCAGATACACCGTCACCAGCGTGCGGATTGGGCCTGCACCGTCAATCTCCGCCGCCTCGCGAAGGCTGTCCGGCACGCTGTAGAAGAACGAGCGCAGCACGATGACGTTGAACACGCTGATGCAGTTCGGCAGAATCAGCGCCCACGGGGTGTTGAGCATCTTGAGGTTGTTCAGCAGGATGTAGCCCGGAATCGTGCCGGCACTGAAGTACATCGTGAACAGGATGATGAAGTTGATGACCTTGCCGCCGCGCAGATTTTTGTAAATCAGCGGGAAGGCGGTGCAGACGGTCAGCACAAGGCTCAGCACCGTGCAGACGACGGTCAGGATGCCCGTCCACGCCAGAGACCATGTGTACTTGCTGTCGCTCAGAATGGTCTTGTACGCCTCAAAATTCCAGCCCTTGGGCCAGAGGAACACGTCGTTGCGAATCAGGTGTTCGCTGGAGGACAGGGAGCTTGCCAGCACGTTGACCATCGGCAGCAGGCAAATCATCATCGTCAGAAAGATGATGAAGGCAATGATGAAGTCGCCCACGCGGGTCTTTTGGGACTTGATCATGCCCTGATGGACTTTTTTGCCGTTGAAGGTAGTTGTCGTCGCCATATCGCAGCCTCCTTACATGATGCCCGGCTCGTCGAACTTCTTCGCCAGCGTGTTCGAGGCAAGCAGGAAGATGACGCAGACGACGGACTGGAACAGACCGACCGCTGTGGACAGGGCGAACTGGTTGCCCTTGATGCCGCGCTCGTAGACGAAGATGGAAATCGTCTTGCTTGCGCCCTCAACCAGCGGGTTGCTCAGGGTGAACGGACGGTCGAACTCGCTGCCGAGGATGCGGCCGAGGTTCATAATCAGCAGGATGATGATGGTGGAGCGGATGCCCGGCAGGGTGATGTGCCAGATTTTGCGCAGGCGGCTCGCACCGTCCACTTCCGCCGCTTCGTACAGCTCCGGGCTGATGCCGGTCAGCGCGGCGAGGTAGATAATGGTGTTCCAGCCGCATTCTTTCCAAATGCCCAGCACGATGTAGGTTGCGCGCCAGTTGTTTTCCGTGCCTAAGAAAGCGATATTTGTGCCGAATATCTGGTTAACCAGACCATCGTTGGTTGCCAGCAGCCGCAGCGACAGACTGGAGATGATAACCCAACTCAGGAAGTGCGGCAGGTACAGCACGGTCTGTGCGACGCGCTTGAACTTCGGGAACGCCAGCTCGTTGAGCAGCAGCGCCATCAGGATGGGCATCGGCGTGCCGATAACGAGGTCAAGCAGGTTCAGGATGATGGTGTTCTTCAGCGCATCAATAAAGTTCTTATCGTTGAATGCCTTGATGAACCATTCCCAGCCGCCGTTTTTCGCCCAATCCAGCAGCCACGGCGCTTTCAGAATGTTGTTCTTCTTGAACGCCAGCAGAATGTAGGACATGGGAACGTAGCGGAAAATGATGAAGAACGCCAGCGGCACGAGCAGCAGCAGATATAGCGTGCCGTATCGCTTTAAGTACGTTCCCCACCGCATGGTGGAACGTCCGGTCAAATCCCGGCGGACAATCGCCTTGGTAGATTGCAAAAGGATCCCTTCCTTCCCTTTGAATTGCGCAACGACGAACATCGTTCATCTGGCTTTATTATCGCCCGATTACACATTTGACGCTAATCATTTTTAGTGAAATATCTCTCATTTTTAGCGATTTTTGTACCGATGAAACGAGTATAGATTGTGATTTTCTATACAATTCAACCAAAGTGATGAATTCCGCATCTCAAATCGGAATTTCGCGCCTGCCGTGATTGACATTTCCGCCCGAAACGGCTATGATGAAGAAAACAGCACCTTGAAGGCGCGCCTGCGCCGAAGAAGTCAAGGGGCGAGCAAAAAGCCGGAAAGGAGGACGTAACGCCGTGAAGAGCAACATGTGGTACATGCGCCAAAAGGAAGAATTCGGCGAAGACCGCAGTCAGGGCATCCGTTTCTACGATAACACCCAAACCTGCGATTATCTTCCGCATTGGCATATGTCCTATGAGGTCATCATGGTTATCGCCGAGAACCTCACTGTTATCGTCGAAAACGAGCGCTATCTTCTTCATCCGGGCGATATCATGGTTATCCCCTCCGGCGTCGTCCACGAAATCCACACACCCCCGACCGGCCACCGCTATTACTTCCTCCTTGACCGCGAGCGCCTGTTCATTATCGACGGTCTGCTGGCGGCAGAAGAAGCCCTCCAGCCGTGCGTGGTGATTCGCAAGGGCAGCGCGCCCGAAATTGAGCAGCGCGTAAAGACCGCTGCGGCCGAGGCTGGGGTGGCGCGGGATCGCTTTGGATTAACGGTCGCGCGGCTGGAATTGAGCCGGATGTTCATCGAACTGTTCCGCTGCCACGCGCAGGAACACGGCACTGAACTGAACCGCCGCACTCGTCACAAGGAGCAGACGCAGATGCTCTTTGTTGACATTCGCGACTATGTGATGGCGCACTGCGCAGAGGATTTGACTCCGCAGAACATGGCGGACAAGAGCGGGTACAGCCGTTACCACTTCGAGCGCCTTTTCTACGACTGCTTGGGCATATCGTTCCACGAATTCCTGACCCGCCAGCGGCTGACGCTCTGCAAGCAGCTTCTGGAACGGACGGATGATTCGATTACGTCCATTGCGGGGCAGTCGGGCTTCGGCAGCATTGCGACCTTCAACCGGGTTTTCCAGCAATATGAGGGCATGTCGCCCTCCGCATACAGAAAAAGCGGTGCTGCCCAATCGAAAGGATGATTGAACGCGCCGCGCATCATGGTGCATTTTCATCAGGAAATAGTTTAAGGTAACACCGCACAAATGAGGTGGTCGGCTGGCGAATGGATTTTTCGTCAGATGCAAATGCAAATTTCGAAGGTTTACTGGAGGTAAATCGAGGAATTTGCATGCCGCAGATGGCGGAAAAGGCATCGCCAGACGCGCCGCCGAATTGTGCGGTGGTGCCTTAACACAAAGAAGGACGAAGCATTCCCGCCTCGTCCTTCTTGCGATTATCCTTTTTTCCCCGGCAGTCGCTTCGCCGCCCACGAAACCGCCCCCATCACCAGCGCGGCAAGGACAATCAGCCCTGCCAGCGCGCCATACTGCGCCAGCGTCAGGTGCTCAAAATAGAAAATCTGCTTGAAATAGCTCACCGCCAGCACGAATCCGGCGGTCATGACGGCGCACACCGCCGCGCGCAGCTTCGTCAGCGGGACGGAGACGGAATAGAGCATCATCAGCCCGACCGCGCCCGCGCACAGCGCCGCCAGCGTCTTGCAGTCCGCCATATCCCAGCCGAAATTTACGCCCGCCATTGCCGCCATGGCGCAGACGCACACCGCCGCCGCGCCGGGAATCGCCCGCGTCAGCACCGTGCGCAGGAAACTGCCCTGTATGCGGTCCTGATTCGGTTCGAGTGTCAGCAGGAACGCCGGAAGACCAATTGTCAGCGAGGAAATGAGCGTCAGTTGAATCGGCTGGAAGGGGTATTCGACTGGGAACAGCAGCGTCAGCAGCGCCAAGGCGAAGGAATACAGCGTCTTGACGAGGAAGAGCGACGCCGCGCGCGTGATGTTGCCCACGACACGCCGCCCCTCCGCGACAATCAGCGGCATGTTCGCGAAATTCGCGTCCAGGAGCGTCAGCTGCGCCGCCTGTTTTGTGGCGTCCGCGCCGCTCGCCATGGCAATGGAACAGTCTGCCGCCTTGAGTGCGGGAATGTCGTTCACGCCGTCGCCGGTCATGGCAACGTGATGCCCTTTCGCCTTGAGCGCCTCGACCAGCGCCTTTTTCCGCGTCGGGGTCACGCGCCCGAATACGGCGTAGCGCTCGCAGGCATCGGGGAGTTCGTCGTCCGATAAGGTGGAGGCATCCACTGCGCCGCCCGACAAGCCGACCTTGCGGGCAATCGCCGCGACCGTCTTTTCGTCGTCGCCGCTGATAATTTTCAGCGCAACACCCTGCGTATGGAAGTAATGCAGCGTCTCCTGCGCCGCGGGGCGAATCTCGTCGGTCAGCAGGCACAGGCCAATCACGCGGGTGACGGCGGGCGCGTCAGTTTCGGTGACGCAGCCGTCCGCTTCCGCCAAAACCAGCACGCGCAAGCCGCGCCCGGCGCAATCCGAAAGCGTTTTGCGAATCGGCGCAAGATGCGCATCATCCAGCACAAACGTCGGCGCGCCTAAAATCAGCGTTGTACCATCCGCAAAAGATACGGCGGACTTTTTCCGTTCGGAGGAAAATGGCAGGACAGCCACGGGCTTTTCGCCCTGCACATCGGGGATTTCCGCGCGGAGGGCATCCAGCGTGCCGGAACGCTCGTCCATGCTGGACAGGAAGCGCCCCAATTGTGTCCGCATGGCGCCCTCGTCACCAGAAAGGGGCAGCAGCGAATCCAATGTCATCTTGCCCGTTGTAATCGTACCGGTTTTGTCCAGACACAGCACATCCGCGCGGGAGAGCGTCTCAATGCCGTACAGCTCCTGCACAAGGGTGTTTCGCTTGCCGAGCTTGATTACGCCAACCGCCAAGGCGACCGAAATCAGCAGAATCAGCCCTTCAGGAATCATGCCGATCATGGCGGCGACGGACGTAGGGACAGCCGTTGTCAGCGGAAGGTGCTGGAGGAAGAACTGCTTGCAGAACAAAAGCAGTCCAATCGGAATCAGCGCCGCGCTGACGATGCGAATCAGGCGGTTGACCTCCGTCATCAGCACCGATTTCGGACGGCGAATCTCCTTCGCGGAACGCGTCAAGCGGGCGGCATAGCTTTCGTCGCCCACATAAACCAGCTGCGCGGTGAAGGTTCCTTCTAAAATATAGCTGCCGGACAGAAGAAAATCGCCCGGCTGCTTGCGCATGGGCGTGCTTTCCCCCGTCAGCAGGGATTCGTTCGCCGCACCCTGCCCGCTGGTGACGACGGCATCCGCCATCACTTGGTCGCCCGCGCGGAGAATCACCAGATCGTCCGCGACAAGCGCATCCGGCGCGCAGGTCTTTTCCTGCCCGTTGCGCAGGACGTGCGCGGTCGGAGCGTTCAGCAGGGACAACTTGCGGATGGTCTTGCGCGCGCGAAGCTCCTGCACTGTGCCAATCAGCGTGTTCGACACCACGACACCCAGAAACAGCATGTTCCGCCAGCTGCCCACCAGCGCCAGACAAACCGCCAGCGCCACATTCAGCCCGTTGAAGGGTGTGAAGAGATTTTCTGCCAGAATCTGCGCGGTGGATTTGTCGGGACGGTGGTGGGAGATGTTCGGCTTGCGGGAAGCCGCCTCCTCGTCCGTCAGGCCGCTTGACGCGGTCGGGGTGAAATCCGCCGGAAGCTCCGTGTTGACCTGCAAGATATCCGCCATAATTTGTTATGCTCCTAATACATCCGCCGCCGCGCGCAGGGACGGCAGCACTTCAACGCCCGGCACCTGACGCAGCACCGCGTCGCACTGGTGCCCGCCGGAAATCAGCAGACAGCGGCAACCGATGGCGCGGGCAACCTCGGCGTCGTGGCTCGTGTCGCCCAGAAACACCGTGTTCGCCGGGTCATAGCCCTTGCGCGAAAGGTAATCCTTCGCCAGCTGCACCTTCGACACGGCGTAGACGTCGCCCAGCCCCAGAATGTCGTCGAACATGCCGTTCAGCTCTGGAAACTTGACAACCTGCGCGCGCAGCTGATCCACCTGACTGGCGGAGATAATCGCCTGATGGAAGCCTGCGTCGTGGAAGCGATGAACCGCCTCCGCCGCTGTCTGGTGCAGCTGCGCCAGATGGAAGTTCGCGACGTAGCCTTCGTTCCATTCTTTCGCCACAAGCGGGAAATCCTCGTCCGTCACGCCGATGTCAGTATAGTAATCCTTGACCGGAAAGCGGAAAATCTGCCGATATTCCTCTTCGCTTGTCAGGCGATAGCCGTGGCGCGCGAAAACTTCATTGTTGATTTTGACCACCAACGGTACGTCGCTGAGCAGCGTGCCGTTCCAGTCCCACAGAATCGTCATTGCTTCTTAACCTCCGAAAATTTAGGGTAACGCTGATTATACCACATTTTCAGAGGAAGGACAAGCGCTTTTTTGCAAATTACTTGCTGTAATAGCTCTTGAAGGTTTCGCCGTTGTCCATGTGGATGACGCGCGGTTCATCCGCCTTCGCCTGCTTGTAGTTCTTGCGGCGCGTAATCACCAGCGCCACCAGCCCGACAACCAGCAGCAGCATCCCCAGATTCACCACCAGCCCCAAGAGACCGCCTAAGACACTAAACCCAAGCTGCACAGCAGCGACAATCGCCTCAAACACCATGCTGATGAAAGAACCAATCACATGGAAAACCGAATCGATGAAAGCCATCATAGTGCTTATCCTCCTGCGCCCAAGTAGGCGCGTCCTGTCGTTCTGACAAGAATAAGGATAGCACAAGCGGAATGGAAAATCCATCGAAGGATGATTAGAAATTCATGAGGAAATTCTCATTTTTGCGGAAATCCCCCGATTGCGTTTCCGTGTTCATTCTGCTATACTCGATAGAAGAAATACGCAAAGGGGGATTCTTTCGCATGAATATTACGGTTTATCTGGGGGCAAACGAGGGCAGCGACACGTCTTTTCGGCAGGCGGTGGAGGAACTCGGACGCTGGATTGGTGAAAGCGGCCACGCGCTGGTGTATGGCGGGTCGAAATCCGGCTTGATGGGCGCGCTGGCGGCCAGTGCGCTGGCGGCTGGCGCGGAGGTGACGGGCGTGGAGCCGGAGTTTTTCATCAGCGAGAACTTTCAGATGGAGGGGCTGACGGAGCTGATTGTGACGAAGGACATTCCGGAGCGCCGGACGAAGATGATAGAACTGGGGGATGCGTTCATTGCGTTTCCGGGCGGCACAGGGACGCTGGAAGAGGTGTCGGAAGTGATGTCGAAGCTGGCGCTGAAGCAGATAGACGCCCCATGTGTGCTGTATAATTTGAATGGGTATTATGAGGGATTGAAGGCGCTGCTGAAGCATATGGTGGAGATGGGGCTTTCGACGGAAGAAAAACAGGAAAAGGTGTATTTTGCGGAGAATTTGGGGGATATTAAGGCGATTTTAGGGGCGGAAAAATAATATAATACTATTTCCAAATGAGAATGCGCCAAGATGCGCCGCGAATTTTTCGCTCTGGCTAACGGGAGTGGAATGCAGCGTAGCAGCGCTACGCTAAA
>ERZ773194.339-NODE-339-length-60745-cov-6.391761_pt1 | contig 60745 bp, 53 predicted proteins | sample MGYA00511240_ERZ773194 | MGnify/ENA primary metagenome ERZ773194 (study PRJEB29015, sample SAMEA2737774) | human gut metagenome | biome: human gut; feature: human-associated habitat; material: faeces | place: China | collected 2012 ... | reverse complement strand
ACTCCGCAGTCCATACACCTTGCCGCCTGCTGACGGCGTTTATCTTCACTTAGCGGAGTATGGAACTCGTTGAAATTCCTTATTCTCTCAAGCGGCTCAGAGGCACTGCTCTCGCTTCTTTCATACTCAAGGAATCCTGTAGCTTTTCCCATTTCTCACGCCTCCTTTTTGTTGATAAAAAATGCTTCTATTTCCGCCTGTTCGCTTGTCATGCCCTTTTCTTCGAGCGAGAGGACTGTGCTGCGGATCTTTGCGTAATCGTGAGGGATAATCTTTTTGAAGCACGTTACATATCTGTCAAAGTCGGCGAGTATCTTCTTTGCCTTTTCAGAACCCGTTGCAGCGGCGTGCTCTTCAATTATGCCTTTAAGTTCGAGTATATCATATTTTTCGGTAACGCTTTCAAGCGATACGAGCGACTTGTTGAGCTTCATGTAAAGATCTCTGTCCTCGTCAAGAACATAAGCGATACCGCCTGACATTCCTGCGGCGAAGTTTTTGCCGGTTTTGCCAAGTATTACCGCACGTCCGCCTGTCATGTACTCGCAGCCGTGGTCGCCTACACCCTCGCAGACTGCAACAGCTCCCGAGTTTCTGACACAGAAACGCTCACCTGCAATACCGTTTATGAATGCCTTGCCCGAAGTTGCTCCGTAGAGTGCAACGTTTCCGACAATAATATTTTCTTCAGCCTTGAAACCTGAATTTCTCGGCGGATAAAGTATCAGCTTTCCGCCTGAAAGTCCCTTGCCGAAGTAGTCGTTGCTGTCACCTGTAAGTTCAAGAGTGAGTCCCTTGGGGATAAATGCGCCGAAACTCTGTCCGCCGCTTCCCGTACATCTTACAGTGAATGTGTCATCATCAAGTGCATTTTCACCCCAGCGGCGAGTGATCTCAGAACCGAAAAGCGTTCCGAGCGCACGATCAGTATTCACAACATTTATATCAATTGTTTTCTTGGTCTTATTTTTGAGAGCCGATGAAAGCTTCTTCATGATGACTGTTTTGTCAACAGTCTTTTCAAGTTCAAAGTCATAAACATCAGCAGGATCGAAGCACTGCTTGCCGCCTGCTTCTGACGGTGTGAGTATCTGCGAAAAGTCCATTTTCTCAGCCTCGGGACATTCCTTCTTATAAAGCAGGTCTGTTCTGCCGATAAGTTCATCAACCGTTCTGATACCAAGCTTTGCCATGTACTCGCGAAGTTCCTGTGCGATAAAGTGCATGAAGTTTACGATATATTCAGGCTTGCCGCGGAAACGCTTTCTAAGCTCGGGATTCTGGGTAGCGATACCCATAGGACAGGTATCGAGGTTGCAGACTCTCATCATTACGCAGCCCATAGTTACAAGCGGAGCTGTTGCAAAGCCAAATTCCTCTGCACCAAGAAGTGCTGCAACAAGCACATCGCGTCCTGTCATAAGCTTGCCGTCTGTCTCGATCCTTACTCTTGAACGGAGTCCGTTGAGTTTGAGCGTCTGATGAGCCTCAGCAAGTCCAAGCTCCCACGGAAGTCCTGCATTGTATATTGAACTGCTCGGAGCAGCACCTGTTCCGCCGTCATAACCCGAGATAAGGATAACCTGAGCGCCTGCCTTTGCAACACCTGCGGCAACTGTTCCAACGCCTGCTTCAGAAACAAGCTTTACTGAGATACGAGCCGTATCATTTGCGTTTTTGAGGTCATAAATAAGCTGCGCAAGATCCTCTATCGAGTAAATATCATGGTGAGGCGGAGGTGAAATAAGTGCAACACCAGGAGTAGAATGACGTGTCTTTGCGATCCACGGATAAACCTTTCCTGACGGAAGATGTCCGCCCTCTCCGGGCTTTGCTCCCTGAGCCATTTTTATCTGTATCTCCTTAGCGGAAACAAGATACTCGCTCGTAACGCCGAAACGTCCGGATGCAACCTGCTTGATCGCTGAGCAGCGGTCGGACTTCAGTCTTTCCGGACTTTCGCCGCCCTCTCCTGAGTTAGACTTTCCGCCGATACTGTTCATGGCAATTGCCATGCATTCGTGAGCCTCCTGCGAAATAGAACCGTATGACATAGCGCCCGTCTTGAAACGGTGGCAGATACTTTCAACACTCTCAACCTCGTCGATCGGGATACCGCCGTTTTCATCATACTTGAATCCGAGCAGACTTCTGAGTGTGAGTGTGTTATCCTCTCTGTTCAGGCACTCGGAATACTTTTTGTAAGTCTCGTAGTTTCCTGTGCGTGCAGCTTCCTGAAGAAGATGAATGGCCTCGGGTGTATAGAGGTGCTCGCTCTTGCCGCTTCTGAGTTTATGGCTGCCGGAACTGAGTATCCCGCTGTTGACTTCAAGTCCGAGCGGATCGAAAGCAGCATTGTGGAGCTGCTCTATGCGGCGGCTTATGTCGCTGAGAGTTATTCCGCCGATACGGCTTACCGTACCGCTGAAATACTTGTCGATAACCTCGCTTGAAATACCGACCGCTTCAAAGAGCTTTGACCCCTGATAGGACTGTATCGTAGAAATGCCCATTTTTGAAGCGATTTTAACGATACCGTGGAGAATTCCGTTATTGTAATCGTCCTCTGCTGCATAAAAGTCCTTGTCGAGCATTCCTGTATCAATGAGGTCGCGGATAGTTTCCTGCGCGAGATACGGGTTAACGGCACAAGCGCCATAACCGAGAAGCGCTGCAAAATGGTGAACTTCACGCGGTTCTGCACTTTCAAGGATAATAGCCACGGCAGTACGCTTCTTTGTGGAAACCAAGTGCTGCTGAAGTCCTGCAACCGCAAGCAGGGACGGGATCGGAACATGATATTCGTCCACGTCACGGTCTGAAAGAATGAGGATATTTGCTCCGTCACGGTAAGCCTTGTCAGCCTCTATAAAGAGACGATCAATCGCCTTTTCAAGCGGAGTTCCTATATAATATGTAATCGGGATAACCGCTGTCTTGAGACCCTTTACGTTCATGCTCTTGATCTTGAGCATATCAGTCTCTGTAAGAATAGGATTCTCAATCTTGAGTACGCGGCAGTTCTCGGGCTTTTCTTCAAGAATATTTCCGTCCTCGCCTATGTACATACTTGTATCAGTAACAATCTCCTCTCTGATAGCGTCAAAAGGAGGATTTGTTACCTGAGCGAAAAGCTGGCGGAAATAATTGAAAAGCGGTATATTTTCCTTGTCGAGCGGCGGAAGCGGTATATCCGAACCCATGGAAGCTATCGGTTCAGCGCCTTTTTCAGCCATTGGAAGAATGCTGCTGCGGATATCCTCATATGAATAGCCGAAAGCCTTCTGGAGCTTTGCAAGTTCTTCGTGAGCGTAAGTTCTTACATTCTTATTCGGGATATGGAGATCGTGCAGACGCACAAGATTGGAGTCAAGCCACTCGCCGTAAGGCTGACGTGAAGCGTAAGTGCTCTTTACCTCGTCATCGTCGATAAGGCGGCCCTGCTTGGTATCAGCAAGGAGCATCTTGCCGGGGCGGAGTCTGTCCTTTTTAACGATCTTCTCAGGCGGAATGTCAATACAGCCTGTCTCGGACGAGAGGATAAGGAAACCGTCACTTGTAATGCAGTATCTCGAAGGACGGAGACCGTTTCTGTCGAGGACTGCTCCCATAACCTCACCGTCGGAGAAGATGATCGAGGCAGGGCCGTCCCACGGCTCCATCATAGTTGCATAATACTGGTAGAAATCATACTTTGCCTTTGAAATAGTGCGATTATTCTTCCAAGGCTCGGGAATAGTTATCATAACGGCAAGCGGAAGCGGCATACCTGACATTACCATGAATTCAAGCGCATTGTCAAGACGTGCGGAGTCCGAACCATTGACATTTATTGCAGGCAGAACCTTGTACATATCGTTTTTGAGAGCCTCGCAGGACATTGTCTCCTCACGGGCAAGCATTTTGTCGGCATTACCGGTAATTGTGTTTATCTCGCCGTTGTGGACGATGAAACGGTTCGGGTGAGCCTTCTGCCAGCTCGGGTTCGTGTTAGTGGAAAATCTTGAATGAACCATTGCAATTGCTGATGTAAAGTTCTCGCTTTGCAGATCACAATAGAATTTTCTCAGTTCGTGCACAAGGAACATTCCCTTGTACACGACCGTGCGGCTTGAAAGCGAGCAGACGTAAGTGTTCTCGTTTGACTGCTCGAAAACTCTTCTTGCAATGAAGAGACGGCGGTCAAATTCAAGTCCCTTTGCGCAGTCAGCAGGTCTCTTTACGAATCCCTGAACTATATGAGGCATACTCTCCAGAGCCTTTTCCCCGAGAACAGACGGTACGGAGGGAACTTCTCTCCAGCCCAAAAGCTCCATGCCGTTCTTATTGAGGATAATCTCAAAGAGTTTCTTTGCCTGATTGCGTTTAAGCTCGTTCTGCGGGAAAAAGAACATTCCGACACCGAAATCACCCTCGCTGCCGATATTAAAGCCAAGCTTTGCGGTTTCGGCTCTGAAAAAATCATAAGGTATCTGAACAAGAATACCAACACCGTCACCGGTTTTTCCCTGTGCGTCCTTACCTGCACGGTGTTCAAGCTTTTCAACGATCGTGAGAGCATTCTCAACGACCTCTCTGGAGCGCTGTCCCTTGATATTTACTACAGCGCCGATTCCGCAGTTATCGTGCTCGAACTGGGGGCTGTAAAGTCCCTGCTGAGCATACGGTTCTTCAACTCTGAAATTATCCATATTGTGTCACGCCTTTCCGATACCGCTCGCCATTGAACGGTATCTCTAAATAAAAAAGGCGTTCATAACAGGCAGTAAGTCTGTCATGAACGTCCTTGTTCTTAGAATATATTAGCACTTTACGTCTAAAATGTCAAGAGGTATGTTTAGATTTGTATATTTTGTACATTTTTATAGTCAAGTTTTACCATTCAAGTGACGAAACATCTAACTCACTTTCTGATTCAGGCTTATATGCTACAGTTTCAGCCCAGTTCTGAGGCACAAAATTATATCCCTGATCCAGCTCATCAAACGTGAAATTTCCATCATATACGCTTTCCATCGGATCGGAAAGGGTAACTACCGTATTATCGCTGTACATTCCGTAGAAAGCTCCGCCAAGCGTGAAAATTACAACGCTACCTGTCTCGGTTATCGTATTCATTCCACTGCAAAGAAATCCGGTAGAAACATAGGACTCCATGGTGGGTTCACCTTTACGACAGTCTATGCCGATTATCCCTCTACACTTTCCATCACTCACAACAGGAACATACCAGAGATTTACACGGTATATCCCCTTTTCTTCCTTGCTGATCGCAGCTACATTTATCGGAGCTGCTGCGTAGGCATCGGGATATCTCTCATAATAATCACTAAAATATGATCTAAACGCAGCACTCTGTAAATATGGTTCACAAGCAATTGCTTCTGCCGAACCTATAAGTCCGCTCACAAGTTCCTCGTCTGTTTCATATTCAGGCAAAATGCCGCTGTCAAGCATTTCGTCAGAACCTTTCTGGGCAGTTTTTTCATTTTTTGCTTCGATATCTCCGCACGAAAACGCTGAAAAACAGAGCATTGCGCAAGTAATAAATACAATAATTTTATTCATAACATCTCCTCCTTTAGATAATGTTATTGTATCCTCCCAATCAAACACAGCCAATAAACTAATTCTAATACATCCTACTTATTATAACATAACCTCTTTATATTATAAAATCAATTAGCAAATTAAACAATTTTTCTCACCGCGTTTTATATAATTCTGTTGTTTCATTGTCGCTTCTATATACATAGTGGCATTTACGCGGCAGATCGTTGCACTAGCTAAAATTTTTCCGCACAATGCACAAAGTACGGCTCTTTTCATTGTATATTACGCAATCAGCAACAAGTTTTCTTGTTCAAAGCTGCTAAAAACTATTATATTCGACAAATTCAAAAAAACCTCTTGACAAAATCTGATTTTTGGTATATACTGTCATTGTAAACAGCAAGGGAGCTGCGGACGATAAGTCTGTAGCTCCCTATTTTTTTGAGCCGATGAAAAAACGGCTCGGGTATAAGCGCTTTATTCCATACACAATGGGGTGTATGATGCCTGTGGGCATCGTACACCCTCTTTGTTTTGCTGTATTTCAAAGGAGGTTTTTTATATGAGTATTGATGCAATTCTTGAACAGGTAACATCAAGCACCAATGATACTATATTTGGTGTATGGTTTATGATCGCAGTGGCGCTTGTATTCTTTATGCAGGCCGGCTTCGCAATGGTTGAAACGGGCTTCACAAGAGCCAAAAACGCCGGCAACATTATTATGAAAAATCTTATGGACTTCTGTATCGGTACAGTAATGTTCATAGTTATAGGTTTCGGACTTCTTCTCGGTGAGGACTTCGTAGGTCTCATCGGTAAACCCGGTTTCGATATCTTCACAAGCTACAGCAACTTCCCGTGGGATCAGTTCGTATTCAATCTTGTGTTCTGCGCAACGACTGCTACTATCGTTTCAGGCGCTATGGCTGAGCGTACAAAGTTCCTTTCCTACTGTGTTTATTCGGGCGTTATCAGCGCGCTGATCTACCCGATCGAGGCACACTGGATCTGGGGCGGCGGCTGGCTTGCTCAGATGGGCTTCCACGATCTTTCGGGTTCATGTGCTATCCACATGGTTGGCGGTATCTGCGCTATTATCGGTGCTAAACTCGTTGGCCCGCGTATTGGCAAGTTCACAAAAACAAAAGACGGCGAGATCAAGGTAAACGCTATTCCCGGACACAACCTCACGATCGGTGCACTCGGCTGCTTCATTCTTTGGTTCGGTTGGTACGGATTCAACCCTGCTGCTGCTTCAAGCGTTGCTCAGCTCGATTCTATCTTCCTCACAACTACAGTTGCTCCCGCAGTTGCTACTGTAACCTGCATGATCTTCACATGGATCAAGTATGGCAAGCCCGATGTTTCAATGTGTCTTAACGCTTCACTCGCAGGTCTTGTTGGTATCACAGCAGGATGTGATGTAATGGACTGCGCAGGTGCTTTCATTGTTGGTATTGTTTCAGGTCTCCTCGTTTGCTTCGGTGTTTGGCTTCTCGATTACAAACTCCACATCGACGACCCCGTTGGTGCAGTTGCAGTTCACATGATGAACGGTATCTGGGGTACTATCGCAGTTGGTCTTTTCGCAACAGAATCTGCTCCCGGTTATGCTATCCAGCTTGAATCAGGCGGTATCAAGGCTGAAGGTCTTTTCTACGGCGGCGGCTTTGAGCAGCTTGGTCTCCAGCTCCTCGGCTTCGTAAGCGTTGCTTCATGGGCTGCTATCACTATCACAATTACATTCCTTATTATCAAGCACACTATTGGTCTGAGAGCTTCCGAGCAGGAAGAGGTCATCGGTCTCGATATTACAGAACACGGTCTTGTTTCCTCTTACGCAGACTTCGCTCCTTCAATGTCCGATGCTTCAGTTCTCGGCTACACAAAGGACGATGCTAAGAGCGTAAAGAAGGCTCAGAACTCACCTGTTGCAAAGGTTCCCGTAGAGAAGGCTGTTGAGGTAGAGAGCTACGTTGCTCCTTCAGTAGGCGGCACTCCCAAGATGACTAAGGTAGTTGTTATCTTCAAGCAGCAGAAACTTCAGGACTTCATACAGGCAATGGAAAAAATCGATATTACAGGTATTACGGTTACAAACGTCATGGGCTGCGGTATGCAGAGCGGTCAGACAAACTACTACCGTGGTACAAGTGTAGAAATGAACCTTCTCCCCAAGCTTAAAGCTGAAATCGCAGTATGTGCTGTTCCCGTTGAAAGGGTAATCAGTGCTACAAAGGCTGCTCTATATACAGGACATTACGGTGACGGTAAGATATTCATTTACGATATCGAAAACGTTATCAAGATCCGTACAGGTGAAGAGGGCTATGACGCTCTCCAGGATATGGATAAGGATTAAGTCTCCTTCGGTGTGCCGCACAGGGGAACTGTGCGGTGCGCCTGCGGTTTCGGCAAGTTTATTTTAAGGAGAAAAGCTTATGTCAGCAAAGTACATTTTCGTAACAGGCGGAGTCGTTTCGGGACTCGGCAAAGGTATTACCGCCGCTTCTCTCGGCAGACTGCTCAAACAGCGCGGCTATAAGGTAACTATCCAGAAGTTCGACCCATACATAAACGTTGACCCCGGCACTATGTCGCCCTATCAGCACGGAGAAGTTTTCGTTACCGATGACGGTACGGAGACCGACCTTGACCTTGGTCACTACGAGCGCTTCGTTGATGAGAACCTTTCGGTAAACTCCAACATCACAACGGGTAAAATTTACTGGAACGTCATCACCAAGGAACGCCGCGGCGATTATCTCGGCGGCACGGTTCAGGTCATTCCTCACATCACAAATGAGATAAAGGACAAGGTATACAGTCTCGCAAAGGACAGCAATGCCGATGTGGTCATCACAGAGATCGGCGGCACAGTCGGAGATATTGAGTCTACGCCTTTCCTTGAGGCAATACGTCAGGTTGGAACGGAACAGGGACGAAATAACGTTGCTTACATTCACGTTACACTTATCCCCTACATCACAGGCTCTGAGGAGCTTAAATCCAAGCCGACACAACATTCTACAAAGGAGCTTCTGTCTATCGGGATCCAGCCCGACATCATAGTGTGCCGCAGCGAAAAAACGATCCCCGATGATATGCGTGCAAAAATTGCTCTTTTCTGTAATATCCGTCCGGAGGACGTTATACAGAATCTTACAGCTCCGTCGCTGTACGAAGTTCCGCTGTGGCTTGAAAATGAAGGACTTGCCAGATCGGTTTGCCACCATCTCGGACTTGAGGACAGAACTCCTGACCTTGACGAATGGAAGGCAATGGTTCAGAGAGCAGAAAATGCTCACAAGAAAGTCACGATTGCACTCGTCGGAAAGTATGTCGAGCTGCATGACGCTTATCTTTCGGTTGCAGAGGCTCTCCGTCACGGAGGTATAGTAAATGACGCAGCCGTTGATATCAAATGGATAGATTCTGAAGGTGTTACCCGTGAAAATGCGGCAGAAACCTTTGCAGACTGCGACGGCATAATCGTTCCCGGTGGCTTTGGTCAGCGTGGTATCGAAGGCATGATAGAGGCTATCAGATATGCGAGGGAGAATAAAGTTCCGTTCTTTGGTATCTGCCTCGGAATGCAGATGTCAGTCATAGAGTACACGAGAAATGTTCTTGGTCTTGATAAGGCGAACTCGACAGAGTTCGGACAGACTCCCGATCCCATAATAGACATTATGGAGGATCAGAAGAAGATCTCCACCAAGGGCGGCACGATGAGACTCGGTCTTTACCCTTGCAAGCTCGCTGCTGATTCAAAATGCCGCGGTATCTACGGTGAGGAACTCATTTACGAACGCCACCGTCACCGCTGGGAATTCAATAACGCTTACCGCACAGTCCTTACCAATGCCGGTATGAGGATCGCAGGCGTTTCTCCCGATGAAAAACTTGTCGAGATCGTGGAGCTTCCCGACCACCCATGGTTTGTCGGAGTACAGTTCCACCCTGAATTCAAATCACGTCCCAATAAACCGCAGAAACTCTTTGCGGACTTTATACGAGCTTCACTTGAAGCAGAATAATTTAACGGAGGTATTATTATGGAAAAGGTTACTGATTTTTTTGGCTCAATGGTATTCGATGACAGAGTAATGAAGGCTACTCTCTCGGAAAAGGTTTACAAGAGCCTCAAGAGAACTATTGACAGAGGCACTCCGCTTGACATTTCCGTTGCAAATGAAGTTGCGGCTGCCATGAAGGACTGGGCTATCTCAAAGGGCGCGACCCACTACACACATTGGTTCCAGCCTATGACAGGCGTTACAGCCGAGAAGCACGACAGCTTTATCTCCCCCGCTCCTGACGGTAGAGTTATCATGGAATTCTCGGGCAAGGAGCTCGTAAAGGGCGAACCTGATGCTTCCTCATTCCCTTCAGGCGGAATCCGCGCTACTTTCGAGGCAAGAGGCTATACGGCATGGGATCCTACCTCATATGCTTTCATCAAGGACGGCTCGCTCTACATTCCGACAGCATTCTGCTCATACACAGGTGAAGCACTCGATAAAAAAGTTCCGCTCCTTCGTTCTATGGAAGCTCTTAACAAACAGGCTATCAGAGTTCTCAATCTTTTCGGAAACGATTCTGTAAAGAGCGTTAAAACTTCCGTTGGCCCTGAGCAGGAATACTTCCTCGTTGACCGCGAACTCTGGAAGCAGAGAAAAGACCTCATCATGACAGGCAGAACACTTTTCGGAGCTTTACCGCCTAAGGGTCAGGAAATGTCCGATCACTACTTCGGTTCTATCAAGCCCAGAGTTGCAGAGTACATGGCTGACCTTGATGCTGAACTCTGGAAGCTCGGTATCCTTGCAAAGACCAAGCATAACGAAGTTGCTCCCGCTCAGCATGAGCTTGCACCTATATACAAGACAACAAACATCGCTGCTGACCACAACCAGCTTACAATGGAAGTAATGCAGAAAGTTGCTCTCCGTCACGGACTTGTTTGCCTGCTTCATGAAAAGCCTTTTGCCGGCGTAAACGGTTCAGGTAAGCACAACAACTGGTCGATCTCGACAGATACGGGCGTAAACCTCCTTTCTCCCGGCGAAACTCCTGCTGAGAACGCTCAGTTCCTGCTGTTCCTTGCAGCCGTTATCAAGGCTGTTGACGATTATCAGGATCTTCTTCGTCTTTCTGTTGCAACCGCAGGCAACGACCACCGTCTCGGTGCAAACGAAGCTCCCCCCGCAGTTATCTCTATCTTCCTCGGCGATGAACTTACAGCAGTTCTTGAAGCTATCGAAAACGATACTCCTTACGGCGGTACTGCAAAGGAGAAGATGAAGCTCGGCGTTGACGTTCTGCCGCAGTTCAGCAAGGACACTACCGACAGAAACAGAACTTCACCTTTCGCTTTCACAGGCAACAAGTTTGAGTTCCGTATGCTCGGTTCTTCAAACAGCATTTCCTGCGCAAACATTCACCTCAACGCAGCAGTTGCTGAATCGCTCAAGCAGTTTGCTGACGAACTTGAGGGAGCTGAGGATTTCAACACAGCCCTCCACGCTCTTATCAAGAGAACTATCAAGGATCACAAGAGAATCATCTTCAACGGCAACGGCTACGACGACAAGTGGATTGCTGAGGCTGAAAAGAGAGGACTCCTCAACCTCAAGACAACTCCTGATGCTATGCCGAAAATCTGCGACAAGAAGAACATTGATATGCTCACTTCTCACGGAATCTTTACAGAAACCGAGATCTACTCACGCCGTGATATCATGCTTGACAACTACATCAAGCAGGTAAACATCGAGGCTCTTACAATGATCGATATGTCGCGCAAGGAGATCCTCCCTGCAATCGCAAAGTTCGCAGCAGATACAGCTTCTGATGTGGCTGTAAAGAAGAGCGTTGCTTCAGTTGAGTGCGGCTATGAAACAAGAATCATTGAAAAGCTCTCCGAGATCGTTGATGAGATCGACTCGGCTACAACAGAGCTTGAAGCGGCAGTAAGCGAGCTCAAGGGAATCGATGTTATCCTTACAGCTTCGGAATTCGTAAGAGATACAGTTATCCCTGCTATGGAAAAGCTCAGAGCATTTGCTGATAAGGCAGAGGGTCTCACCGCTGAATCCTACTGGCCCTTCCCTGCTTATGACAAACTTCTCTTCGGAGTTTGATATAGAAAATTATACAGCAACCATTGAAACCTCCAGAAATAAAAAACTCTCCTTGCGGAGAGTTTTTTATTATGCATTATAATCTAGGTCGTGTTGACACTAAGCCTAACAACGCATCTTTTCGGCAAAATTTCACGCATCCTGCGTTAAAAAGTCTTGACAGGCGACAGCCTGCCTGCGACTTTTTGCCTTGTCTACGTAAAATTTATGCTCGAAAATCTGCATATTATTTTAGTGTCAACACTCCCTAAAAAGATTTTCAGATAAATTAAGGCACTTCATAATCGAAGTGCCTTTTTGCATTTTATTTTGCATTAACAAGTTCATTATAGGTCTCAATATACAAGTCTGCCGAGGACGCCCAACTATAGTCGCACTCCATTGCACGCTTGACAAGTGAAGTCCACTCACTCTTGTTATTGTAGTCCCTGACCGCACGATTCACCGCATCAAGCATATCATCAGCGTTATATGTCTTGAATGTGAAACCATTGCCGTTCACACCGCCGTTATCTCTTACCGAATCACGCAGACCACCTGTTTCGCGTACTATCGGAACAGTTCCGTATCTCATCGCGATCATCTGCGCAAGTCCGCACGGCTCGCTCTGAGACGGCATAAGGAACATATCAGCGCCCGCATATATCCTGTGCGAAAGTTCGGAAACAAATCCGATAGTCACAGAAACCTTTCCGGGATAGCGCGCCGCCATTTCGCGGAAGAAGTCCTCATAAATACGTTCGCCGCTTCCGAGAACTGCAAATCTTATACCGCTTTGAACCATCTGGTCAAAAACGCAGCGGATAAGGTCGATCCCCTTATGTCCGACAAACCTCGTAACGATACCGATTATCGGCCCGTCACTCTTTTCGAGTCCGAGTTCGCTGCAAAGTGCATTCCTGCACTCAGCCTTTCCGCTTATATCCTCAGCGCTGAAATGTGCCGGAATATCCGCATCACTGCTCGGGTCGTAGAGAGAAGTATCAATGCCGTTCAGGATTCCACTGAGCTTATACTGCTTTGTAACAAGGATCCTGTCAAGTCCGTGAGCATACCACGGATCAAGAATCTCCCACGCATAACTCGGACTTACCGTTACGATACGGTCTGAACTTTCGATAGCGCCCTTCATCATATTTATATAGCCGTCATATTCAAGGAGATTTGAGTTGTACATGGGAATTCCCATGACTTCTCCGAGTATCTCCTTTCCGTACCTACCCTGATACTCGATATTATGAATCGTGAAAACCGTCTTTATGTCGCTGTAACCCTGCTGATACTTGTAATAGATATTGTAGTAAACAGGGATAAGCGCGGTCTGCCAGTCGTTGCAGTTGATGATATCGGGGGTGAAGTCGATATATTTCAGCATTTCGAGAACCGCTCTGTCAAAGAAAACAAATCTCTCGCAGTCGTCATAAAAGCCGTACATTCCGTCGCGTGAAAAATAGTATTCATTATCAATGAAATAATATGTCACTCCGCCGCGGACAGCTTTAAAAATACCGCAGTACTGCTTGCGCCATGACACGTCAACAGTGATATTCGTAACGAAAGTCATCTCATCACGAAGTTCCGGCTTTACAGACTTGTAAAGCGGGATCACGATGCGGCAGTCGTTACCCTTTTCTGCGATCGCTTTAGGGAGCGAACCCACCACATCGGCGAGTCCGCCCGAGGCTGCATAAGGCCGAGCCTCACTTGCAGCAAATAGTATTTTCATTACAAGATCACCGCCGTTTATATCTTTCCTTCTTTACCAATATAAAGCGGATATGTCTCAGAACCGGTCAGAACCTTATCGTTGCTGACCTCTACGTTCTTGTCGGTAATAACATAGGAAATGCTGCAGTTTGAGCCGACCTTCGTTCCCTGAAGAAGAACGCAGTTCTTTACAACTGTTCCCTTTCCTACCTTAACTCCTCTGAAAAGGATAGAATTTTCAACAGTGCCCTCGATAACGCAGCCGTCTGCGATAAGAGAATTCTTTATGCTCGAATCAAGACCGTACTTAACAGGGCCGTTATCGCCGATCTTGGTATAAATAGGCATATTCTTAACAAATAGAGCGTTTCTCTTTTCGGTTTCAAGAAGCATCTGATTAGCGTTGTAATAGCTCTGAACGCTGTCGATCCTTGTGAAGATCCCCTTGTGCTCATAGCCCATTATCTTGTATTCGTCTTTCCTGCCCTGAAGTATCTCTCTTGTAAAGCTGGACTGATTTCTGCTTGCAGCTTCAAAAACGATCTTCTTGAGGAAATCGCGGCTGATTATGAACATTTCAAGCCACATATTGCACTCGCCCGAGATCTGGGGATCAACGAGAACGTCCTTGAGATGATTGTTTTCGTCGAATTCAAGGATCGTAGCACAGCTATTCTTTTCGCTGTCGTAATAGCCCTTGCTGTATATCAGAGTAATATCAGCTCCCGACTCCATATGCTGATTGAGCACGGGATTGAAGTCGATAGTTGTTACTACGTCGCAGTTTGCCATGATCACATACTTGGCAGTTGAATGCTCCACAAAACTCCATACATTGCTGAGAGCGTCAAGTCTGCCCTTGTAGATCCCGCCGGTCTGGCTGTAAGGGGGAAGCAGGTGAAGTCCGCCCTTCTTACGGGAAAGATCCCAGTCACGTCCTGAGCCAAGGTGGTCAAGGAGTGAGCCGTAGTTCGACTTTGTGATAACACCGACCTCTGAAACGCTGGAGTTTACCATGTTTGAAAGAGGAAAGTCAATGAGGCGGTAACGTCCGCCAAAGGGTATTGAACCCATGGTGCGCTGCTTTGTAAGCTCGCTCACATAGGAGTCATGCATACTTGCAAAGATTAATCCCAAAACATTATAATTAACACTCATACTTAAAAATCCTCCCGTCAGATGCTTTCGCCGATTATCTGCTTAGGCTCAACGACCTTATTCTCGGAAACAACCACGTTGTGACCGACAACTGCAATACCCCAATCGTCTCTGTTTTCGATAGTTTCAGGGCTTGCGCCGATATGAGCGCCGCTCTTGATAACGCTGTCGCTTCCGACGATAGCATACTCAACCACAGCTCCTGACTCGATGACTGCACCGGGCATAACGATACTGTAGTTTACTGTAGCTCCCTCCTCAACGGTAACGCCTGAGAATACAATGGAGAAGTCAACAGTACCGTCGATCTCGCTGCCCTCGGAAATCATTGAATTCTCGATATTTGCATTGTCACCTATGTACTGAGGCGGCATATTGTTGTTTCTTGAGTAGATCTTCCAGCTTGGGTCATAGAGGTCAAGCGGAACACTCGGGCTGAGAAGATCCATGTTTGCTTCCCAGAGAGAATCAAGAGTTCCAACGTCCTTCCAGTAACCCTCAAACTCGTAAGCGAAAAGTCTCTGCTTGTCGCGAAGCATTGAAGTAATGATGTCCTTGCCGAAGTCCTTCGACCACGGCTCGCCCTTTTCGCGCTTTGCATTTGCTTCATTCTCATTCTCGATAAGGTATTTCTTGAGCTTATCCCAACTGAATACATATATACCCATTGAAGCGAGAGTTGACTTAGGCTCCTTCGGCTTTTCAACGAAATCCGTTACCTGATTCTGCTCATCGCATATCATGATACCGAAACGCGAAGCTTCTGCTCTCGGAACATCAATTACCGAGATAGTGCAGTCTGCGTCGTTTGCGATATGGAAATCGACCATCTTTGAATAATCCATCTTGTAAATGTGGTCGCCGCCGAGAACGATAACGTACTTGGGGTCGTATCTCTCAATAAAGCGCATATTCTGATAAATAGCATTTGCAGTACCCTCATACCATGAAGCTCCTGCCTGTGTCTCATAAGGCGGGAGGACGTGAACGCCTCCGTTCATCTTGTCAAGATCCCAAGGCTGACCGTTTCCTATGTACTCATTGAGTACGAGCGGCTGATACTGTGTAAGAACACCGACTGTATCGATACCTGAATTTGTGCAGTTGGAGAGAGGGAAATCAATGAGTCGGTATTTACCGCCGTAAGGAACGGCAGGCTTTGCAACATTCTTTGTCAGAGCGTAAAGTCTGCTGCCCTGACCGCCTGCAAGAAGCATTGCAACGCATTTTTTCTTAGTATACATAATATTCCTCCTGATAATGATATATTGTACTATTTATTCAGCTTTTGCGGTACGTTTCTTTTTGGTAGCCACACCTGTTTTTTTCGGAGTCCCCTCTGTTTTGGGAGTTCTCTTTTTAACCGGTGCGTATTTCAGATAGATAACCGAAAGCGGAGCAAGTGTCATCGAAATACTGTTGTCGAAACCGTGCATACCGATATTGTCGCTCTTGAAGCTCTTTTCGGTAACACCCGAGCCGCCGAATTCGACAGCGTCCGAGTTGAACACGAGTTTATATCTTCCCTTGAACGGAACACCGATCCGGTAATCATGCCGCTCTACGGGAACGAAATTGCACACAGCAATGATTTCGTCGCCGTTATCGTCGATTCTTCTGAATGCAATAACGCTCTGCTTGTAGTCGTCGTTGGAGATCCAACTGAAACCGCTCCAAGAATCATCATCCTGCCAAAGCGGAGAATTTTCAACGTAGAATTTATTTAATTTCTCTGAAAATGAGAGGAGATCTCTGTGTGACTCAAAATCCATCAGATTCCAGTCAAGCTGAGATTTGTAATCCCATTCCTTCATCTGCCCGAATTCCTGACCCATAAACAACAGTTTCTTGCCGGGGTGCGCAGTCATATACGCAAGGAAAGCGCGGTATGAAGCGAATTTCTGGTCATACTCGCCGGGCATTTTATTTATCATTGAGCACTTTCCGTGAACCACCTCGTCATGAGATATCGGCAGCACATAATTTTCGGAAAATGCATAGAAGAACGAAAATGTAAGCTTATCATGGTTGAAGGCGCGGTAGATCGGGTCAAGTGACATATAGCTGAGCATATCGTTCATCCAGCCCATATTCCACTTGAAATTGAATCCGAGACCGCCTATATCGGTCGGCTTGGTAACAAGCGGCCATGCGGTAGATTCCTCAGCGATCATGAGTGCGTCAGGATGCTTGAGGAAAACAGCTTCGTTGAGCGATTTCAGGAACTGAACCGCTTCGAGGTTCTCATTTCCTCCGTTGATATTTGCAGCCCACTCGCCGGCCTGTCTGTCATAGTCAAGGTACAGCATGGAAGCGACCGCGTCAACTCTCAGTCCGTCAACGTGGAACTCGTCAAACCAGTAGTTCGCGCTTGAAATAAGGAAAGAGCACACCTCGGCTTTACCGTAGTCGAAAACTCTTGTTCCCCATGATTTATGCTCTTTTTTTCTATCGTCCGTGTATTCATAGCAGCACGTTCCGTCAAACTCGTACAGTCCTGCTTCGTCCTTTGGGAAATGAGCCGGAACCCAGTCGAGAATGACGCCGATACCGGCTTTGTGGAACATATCTATCATTTTCCTGAGATCGTCAGGTGTTCCGTAGCGTGATGTCGGAGCAAAGTAGCCTGTTACCTGATAGCCCCACGAACCGTCGAAAGGATACTCGGTAAGCGGCATAAACTCAACATGAGTGTATGACATCTTTTTAAGATAGGGAATGATCTCATTGGCAAAAGTTATGTAGTCAAGGAACTTCTCCTCGCCGTAGTTTTTCCACGAACCGAGATGTACCTCGTAAATATTAACGGGACTTTTGTAAATTATCCGCGACTTCTTTTCTTCATACCATTCACTGTCCTCCCAGTCATAGCTGCTCTCATAAATTTTTGAGGCAGTACCGGGACGGGTCTCAAAGTGTGCGGCATAGGGGTCTGCTTTCATAAGAATACGGCCGTCAGCGGTCTCAATGCTGTACTTATAAGCGTCAAACTGTTTGAGCTTGCTGATCTGAGCCTCCCACACGCCATCAGCGATACGAGTCATGGGATTGCAGCTTCTGTCCCAGTTGTTAAAATCACCGACAACAGAAACGCTCACGGCAGTAGGAGCCCAAACTCTGAAAGTAAAAATCTTGCTTCTTCCTTTTTTTCCGGAGTGAACACCAAAAAACTTATAGGCTTCATAATTCTTTCCCTGATAAAACAGATAAAGCGGGAAATCATTCTGATTCTTATTGTTAGACATAGATTCAGCCTCCTTTGCTTCTTACATTGTACCATTATTTAATGAATTATTCAAGCTTTTTTGAAAAAAATGGTAAATTTTCAGACGTTATACTAATTCCCGCAACAAAAAATAGTGCATTTTGACATATTTGAGTTATAATTTCTCGTTTGCCTTTGCTAAAATGCACACAAATCAAAGTGATTTGACCCTTATTCCTATGACAGTCACATCATCTGTGCGGACTGTCGGGCGGAAAAGCTCCGCCTTTGCACAGATCTCGCTGACTATATGTTTAAGGTCGTCGCCGCTCAGCAAAAGCTCCTTTATAAAGCGGTATTCGCTTTCGTCTATGCCGTCCGAGAACATAATGACTATGTCTCCGTCCTCAAAATCATAGCTTTTTGAAAAGGTGTCAGACTGCTCGTAAATGCCTATCGGGAAAGTCGTGGAGGAGATCTTCATGACGTTTCCCCTGTGGCGGACAAGGGTGGCGGTAGCCCCCGATTTAATAATGGTAAGTCCGCATTCGTCAAGGTCCACGCGAACAGCGTCAAGCGTTGCAAAGCTTTCCTCACGCGATTTTGTCAGCATGACCGAATTTATCAGCTTTATCGCAGGGTTGTAGTCCACGCCGCAGCTTATGAGCTTTCGGAACATTCTCACGACCATGGTTGACTCAAACGCAGCTTTCTTTCCGCTGCCCATTCCGTCAGAGAGTATCACATAGCTCACGCCCGTTCCGTCATTGAACACGAGTGACGTATCGCCGCTCTCCTTGCAGCCCTCGGCGCAGATCGAAGCACCGTACACTTCCAGTGCATAGGCAGGACTTTCATACAGCCGTATCCGCAATTCCTTGCCCGAATTCACAGGCTCCGATGATTCGAGGGGCAGTCTCAGCTCGTCCGAAACAAGGTCGCATATCCGCGTAACGCTTTGCAGGGAGTCGCTGCCGGGGAAATACAACTCTATCAGCAGTCTGTTCGATGAGTTATAATATGCGATAACGTCCAGAGGCTCGAATCCGAATTTTTCAAGCTTCTGCCGAACGACCTTGCTTATCGGTTCGGAGTACCTGATATCAAGCCTCTCACCTGCCGACTCAATAATTTCAGACATTATTTTTATCTGCTCGTGCAGCAGACTGCGGCTCTCGGCAAAGCGCATTTCAAGCAATTTGGCAGTCGTTCTCTCACATATCTTTTTCTCAAACGCCGTCATGAGTTCGCTCTTATGAAGGCAGTTTTCAAGCTCATACGGAAAATTCTCCTTTGATATTTCAGGAGCATTTTCGAGGATCCCGAAACCCTTTTCAGTTTTTCCCGAATCGCTGCTCCAGCAGGTCACTTTGCGAAAGCAGTTCTCGCAAACTCCGCCGCGTATCTCATCGGAAACGCTCTGCTGCTCATTTTTCCTTTCAATGAGCTTTGCAATGTGTCCCGATTCCACTCGCACCGCCTCAATGGAATCCGAGAGAAATCCGAATCTCGCACTAAGAATGTCAGGCAGAGCGTCAGCGCTCTCGTTTCCCGTGCGCAGCCATTTATCCGAGAATTTCGGGGATATGACCAAAAACAGCACCGCCGCAGCGATGATATTCACCATGCTGTAGATACCGTCTCTTACCGCACCTGTAAGTATCATCATGATCAGATTTATCCCGATAAAGCAGATAGCCGCTGTATTTATCTTCTGTTTGTGAAGATATCCGCAGAGAAGTCCTGCCACAGGCAAAAGAACCACGGACATTCCTGTTTCCTGAGAGGCTAAAAATGCTCCGCAGGCAGTAAGTGCTCCGCAGAGGACTCCGCCGATGTGACGATAATGATACGCGCCGAGCATGGTGATCGCGGCTCCGCATATGATACCAAGATTCACAAACGGAAGTTTTACCGAGCAGAGTGACGCCGTAAGAACGGTATAAACGACCGCATACGCACAGCCGCTTGCAGAGGAGAGATCTATCACTCTGCTGTGTTTTGCTCCCTCAAGTATAAGCGCACCCGAATACGCGGTAAATCCTGCAACTATCGCGTAAAATATGTAAAACAACAGCTTATAGAACAGCTCCCCTATTATCACGGAGACCGCCGCACCCGACAGAAAAACCGCGACCGCCGTGTTGATCCCGCACATTTTCGGGGAATTTCTCGTATCGGCAAAAAGTTTGATTATAATGATTATTGCCATTGCGGAAATTCTGACGATTCCGCTGCCAACTGTTCCCTGCGCTATGCTGCGAATAAGACTGCCTGTGAAAATTGCCGCACTCGCCGGAAGTCCGACCGCTCCTGCAAGCGAAATATCGACAAATGAGGCAACTCCTGCCATGCTTGTTCCCGACAGCACAAACCCTGCCGCCAATGCCGCGAGAAATCCGCCCATAGTTCCGAGATATGCCTTTTCTGAAAATTCCTTTACTTTGTACATCTGCATCACCCTTACCGTTTATTAACCTACTCATTATATCATGCGGCAAATGCGAAACGGCTCGACTTTTGGGCGCGATCAATGGCGATGATCGGACTATCCCGTCGAATAAAAAGAAAAAGCGGTTTTTCATCAACCGCTTTCCTGATCTATTCAAATATTTTTCAGTTTCCTTGAAAGTGCGATAAGCTGTTCCATATCAAGGCTTTCTATGCGTGCAGTTTTCGGAAGTCCGAGCGATTCAAGCGCCGAGTAGGTCCGCTCCTTCGGAATATCCATAAGTGAAGCAAAGGCGTTTGCGGCGGTTTTTCTTCGCTGTGAAAATCCGCTCTTTACCATTCTGAAAAAGAACTTTTCCTCCTCCGGCGAAAGTCTGCCCTCTTGATTCAGGTCAATTCTTATCACAGCGGAGTCAACATTCGGCGAGGGCATAAAACAGCCCCGCGACACGTCAAACAGCTTCTGTGCCGTTCCGTAGTAATTTACGCCGACCGTTATCGCTCCGGATTCGCGTGTTCCAACCTTCGCACAAAGCCTCTGTGCCGCCTCTTTCTGAACCATTACGGTTATCGAGTCGATCGGCAGGTGACTTTCAAGCAGCAGCATGAGTATCGGCGAAGTAATGTAATACGGCAGATTCGCGCATACAGCCACTCTGAGTCCGCCAAAGTTTTCCCTTATTATTTCGTGCAGGTCGCACTTCATCACATCAGCATTTATTATGTTTATGTTGTTGAATTCCGCAAGAGTTTCCTCCAGGATCGGCAGCAGACGCTTGTCGATCTCAATTGCCGTGACCTTATCCGCACGGAGCGCAAGCTCCTTTGTAAGAACACCGATACCCGTACCGATCTCCAGCACTCCGAAACCGCTCTGTGCGTTGCCCTCCTCCGCTATTCTCGGGCAAATACGAGGGTCGATGATAAAATTCTGCCCCAGTCCCTTTGAAAAGTTGAAACCGTGCTTTTCAAGTATCTGCTTTAGTGTTGATATATTTGTAAGCTCCATACCGTTACTCCATTACCTTATGCTTTACTTTCTGCGAAAACTCAACCTGTTTTGCGTCATTGAGCTTTTCCATTGAGTTTACCAGATAATCCGCCGAGCGATAAGCGTGCTGAAAATCCATGTCCTTAAAGTAGAACTTCAAATCAACAAACTCGCCGTCTATGGTTATATCCATTTGACTTATCTGTCTGCCGCGGTGCTTCTGACCTGCGTATTTTATGTATTCGTCTATCTCACGGCGATCCATTTCTCCGCCTATAACGTTGATCTTCATAAGCTTACCTCTCTTTCGGATATTGTATATTTCACATTACTGCGCCAAGTTCTCTGCAAACCGCTTCGGCGCACTTCATTCCGTCAGCCGCTGCCGACACGATACCGCCTGCATAGCCTGCTCCCTCTCCGCAGGGATAGAGTCCTGCAAGCGTTATTGATTGAAGATCCTCGCCGCGGTTTATCCTCACAGGAGAACTGCTGCGGCTCTCGACTCCCGTTAATATCGCCTCAGGATCGTCAAAACCGCCGATCTTCTTTCCCATTTCCTTGATTCCGAGCCTGAGAGTATCGCACACAAAATCCGGCAGATAATCCTCAGGCTTTGCAAAAGTGTACCCAATAGCATATGACGGTTTGACACGGCCGAGAGATACAGTCAGCTTTCCGTCAAGAAAGTCCCCTACCGCCGTGACCGGAGCTTTATATCCGCCGCCACCTGCAAGATAAGCCTTGCGCTCGATCTCACGCTGAAAATGCATTCCTGCCAACGGGTCATCACCCTCAAAATCATCTGTATTGATGTTCACAAGGAGCGCGCTGTTGGAATTCTCCTTGTCACGCGCAAAATAACTCATTCCGTTCACCGCAAGCCGCCCTTCTTCCGAAGACGCCGCCGCAATAACTCCGCCCGGACACATACAGAAAGTATACAGACTCCGGCCGTTCGGAAGATGTACGGCAAGCTTGTAATCGGCGGCTTTAAGTGCGGGATTCCCTGCAAATCTGCCATACATCGCCTTGTCTATATCACGCCTCAAATGTTCCACGCGAACTCCTACAGAAAAATTCTTGCGTGAAAGGCTGATATCATTTTCGTGCAGCATTTCAAAAACATCTCTCGCACTGTGACCTGCCGCAAGTATCACATTTCGCGTATTTATGGAATGCTCACCCTCTGAGTCTTTATAAAGAACGGAACTTATACGCCCGTTTTCCGAGGTATATCCACAGAATCTTGCCCCGAACCGAACCTCTCCGCCAAGCTCGATAACACGTCTGCGAAGATTTTTCACCGTCTCGCGCAGCTTGTCCGTGCCGATATGAGGCTTTGCAAGATACAGTATCTCATCAGGCGCGCCGAATTTCACGAGCTGTTCAAAGATCCAGCCGATACGCCTGTCCTTAATGCCTGTTGTGAGCTTGCCGTCCGAAAAAGTGCCTGCTCCGCCCTCGCCGAACTGAACATTGCACTCGGGATCAAGAATGCCCTCCTGCTCGAATCTGCTGACTGCTTTAACGCGGCTGTCAACGTCCGCACCTCTCTCAAGGACTATAGGGCAGGCTCCTGCCATTGCAAGAACAAGCGCCGCAAACATTCCTGCCGGCCCGAATCCGATAATGACAGGTCTTTCGGAACCAGCGCCTATTTTTGGGATATCATAAGGATTCTTTCTGACTGCGGAGAAATTCTTATGCTTTCTGAGAAGCTTTTCCTCGCCGCGCACGTCCATGTCAATTGTGATAACAAAGTGTACATCGGATTTTTTTCGTGCGTCAACCGATTTTTTCGTGAGAACCGCGCTCTTTATCTCACCGAGCGAAATGCCGAATTTTTCGGCGCAGAATTCTCTCAGCCGTGAAAAATCAAAGTCAAGCGGTACGCTTATGTTTCCTGCTCTTATCATTGTGTTTTCCTTTCAGAGAAGCGGCGCAGTTCTCGGCGGCAAGGATTCCCGACGACCAAGCCCATTGCAGGTTGTAGCCGCCGCAGTCACCGTCAACATCGAGTATTTCACCGCAGAAATATATGCCTTTATCGAGTGCGGATTCAAGTGTCGGTTTCACACAGCTTGAATGGATCCCGCCGGAAGTAGTCTGCGAGTTTTTCCACTCCGCACACCCCGAGATCGGGAACTCCAGCCTTTTTATCCGCTTTGCAAGCAGTATGATCTCCTCACGGCGGAGCGAACTTATCTTATCAGCCATGCTCCTGCCAAGGACGCTTTTTACAAGGTAGACCGCAAGATTTTTCGTGAATATTCCGCTGAGCAGTTCCTCAACCGTGTGTCCGCCCCTCCGGCGCGCCGTTTTAGACAGATATCCCGCAAGCTGTTCAAGACTCATGTCAGGCGCAAGGTCGGCGCATATCGTGAGACTGTTTCCGTACTGTGAATAAAAATGCGCGAGGTTAAAAACACAGATACCCGAAATGGTGCTCTCGGTGAACTGTATCTCTCCGCTCTCCGTACCAAGCACATTTTCACCGCAAACCGCGCTCACCTTTCCCCTGACTCTGACACCTTTAAGTCCGCGCAGAAGTTCGGATCTCACTTTAAGAGGAGCTACCGCAGGAGTCAATTTGGTTATTTTATACCCCATTCCGCGCAGAATTTTCAACATAGCGCCGTCTGTTCCGAATTGCGGAGCGGCACAGCCTCCTGTGGCTATAATTACGCGTTTTGCGGTGATTTTTTCGCCGTTTTCGCAGTCTATACAGTAACCGTCGGCAGAATGCCTGATATCTGTAACAAATGCTCCACAGAACATCTTTACTCCAAGCTCCTCTGCACGCAGTCTCAGCGCTGTCAGAACGGACGCGGCGGCATTGCTGTACGGATAGATCCTACCCGCGGAGTCCGCAGCGGTCAGAAGTCCGAGGTTTTTGAAATAAGCCGCGGCTGTCGGAGTATGCTCAATAATTTCCGCTGCTCCCATAAAACTTCCGTGATAATTACGCGCAGAAATATTTTCATTGCTCAGATTGCAGCGGCCGTTGCCTGTTGCGAGTATCTTCTTTCCTACACGGTCGAGCCTTTCGATCACGAGGACTTCTGCCTGCGGAAGAAGCCGCCTGCCCTCGATCGCCGCGGCAAGCCCCGAAGCTCCGCCGCCTATTATCGCTATTTCTGTATTCATCATATCACCTTTATTTTGGCTCAATGTCCATTATTACGACCTCGGGACGGTTATTGAATCTTATCGGAACGGGAGAAGCTCCTATTCCCGAGGTTATGAACATATTTCCGCCGCTGTATTCAAATATGCCTTTGTCATAGACTGTTTCATCAGGCGAAGTTATCTGCGGAAACCAGTGGTTACGGCTTGCATCATAGACAGGCCCGAGATCAAACGGAAGCTGTATCATATCGCCGTGAGTGTCCGCACAAAGCGTTAGGTCAGTTCCAAACTGCGCAAAATCTTCATAATTCGGGATATGGGCAAGCAGAATACTGTAACAGCCCCTATCCACAGCAAATTCATTCGTGAGATCAAATGTCGGGGAATACACAACGTTGTCTATGCCGATTATCTGCACCCTGTTGCCGTTGAGTTCGGCATATTCGCACTTATAGTCCAGAACATGAGCGCCCGTATTTTTTACGGCTTCGATATAGCGTTTGCTTATTACGCTCTCCCCATAGTAATCGTGGTCACCCGTGACAAAATACACAGGATAGCCCGAATCGGTCAGTTCCTGTATCAGTTCCACGGGTTTAGAGACAAGTTCCCACTCACTTCCGCGTGAATACATATCACCGAGCACTGCCACCATATCCGGCTTAGCCTTGTCGATTTTTCTGAATATACTGTCGTTGCTGATACCGTACTTTGAGGCGTGCTGGTCGCTGATAACCGCTATCCTTATCGGCGAAACAAGCTTGTCGGAAGTAAGCTGTACTTTCGTGGTTTTAAGCGTATAATTGTTGAACCACCACACGAAGAAAAGGACAGCCACCCAGAACCAGAACCTGTGAGAACGCGCTTTTTTCTTTGCAGATCTGTCGTCAGATTCAGGCTTTTGCGGATTAACGTTACTTTCGCTCATTTGCTTTCTCCATAAGATGTACATCAAGTTGGCTGAACGGTATTTCAATGCCGTTTTCATCGAATATACGCTTTACGTCCTCAAGCATATTGTAACGAACCGTGAGATAATCCTCATTTTTCACCCACACAAGCGTATCTATCGAAACCGAACTTTCATTGTGCGCCGTAACTCTTACAGTCGGCTTTGGATCTGAAAGTATCATGGAGTCTTTTTTGATGACTCCGAGAATAAGTTCCTTTGCTTTCTCGAAGTCCGCACCGTAGCTTATGTCAAATTTTAGATCAACGCGTCGGGTAGGAGTCTCGGTGTAATTGATTATCTTTGCGTCCGAAACCTTGCCGTTTGGAATAAAAACGGTCTTGTTGTCAAAAGTAACTATTGTAGTGTAGAGAATGCTGATACTGCGGACTACTCCGACCGAGCCGTCCACTTCAATAGTATCTCCGGAGGCAAACGGTTTCGAGAACAGGATTATAAAGCCGCCGCAGAGATTGGAAAGGCAATTCTGAAGCGCAAGGCTTATGGCGAGTCCTGCCGCGCCGAGTATCGTGATTATTGACGACATTGGAACATTTAATGCCGAAAGCGCCATGATGACTACGACTATATAAAGCAGTATCCTGATAAGCGATAACAGGAAACTTTTCGCGGCATTATCCGCCCTTGACTTTGACATTGCCTTTTTGATTATGCGCGAAGCAAGTTTTACCGCAAATGCGCCGATAATAAGAATCAGCACAGCCATTATCAGCGAGGGAAGTATCCCCTTTATGTAATTTCCTGTATTTGTGAGGAGCGAAGTGGTTCTGTCAACCTGCTCCTGTATGCTCTCAAAGGTCATTTCCTCGGTCGTTGTTTCTGTTACGGCTGAAGAAGTCGTTTCTCCGACCGCAGTTGTTGTCTCTTTCTCCTGCAAAACTATCATCTCCAATTTTGACAGCACCTTTCTCTTTATACAGTGCCGCATAACAGTATAATTAATTATATCACAAATGGGGCGAAAAAGCAACAGCCGCAAAAGAGCTTTCTGCGGTCAACATTAAGGTAAAAATATAAAATTAATCTGAACTGTTGCATTCTTCCAATTTATATGGTAAAATAAATTGTATGTTCCAGTAGCTCAGTCGGATAGAGCGACCGCCTCCTAAGCGGTAGGTCGGAGGTTCGAATCCTCTTTGGAACGCCAGAATGTCCCGATATGGGGCAAAGTGCAGTTAGTGAACGGCAAACGGCTTTCGTGCAGTACGCACGGCTGTGTGCTGTTCACTTTTTCTGAATATGGAGGAAATTGCTATGAATAACCGAAATCTGACAATGCTTGTTGACTTCTATGAGATAACCATGGCTAACGGATTCTTTGAAAACGGCAGAGGAAGCGAGACTGCTTACTTTGATATGTTCTTCCGCAAAACTCCCGACAACGCAGGCTATGCTATAATGGCAGGAGTTCAGCAGGTTATCGAATACCTCGAAAACCTCAGCTTTACCGCCGAGGACATTGAATACCTGCGAGGCAGAAATATGTTCTGCGAGGATTTTCTTGAATATCTGCTGAACTTCCGCTTTGAATGCGATGTGTGGGCTATCCCCGAGGGAACGCCGATTTTCCCGAACGAGCCGCTTATAACCGTTAAAGGCCCTGCAATTCAGGCGCAGTTCATAGAAACCATGGTCCTCCTCACAATAAACCACCAGAGCCTTGTTGCTACCAAAGCAAACCGAATCGTTGAGGCAGCTCAGGGCAGACCCGTTATGGAATTCGGTTCGCGCAGAGCACAGGGCTATGACGGCGCAGTTTACGGAGCAAGGGCAGCCTACATCGGCGGCTGTGTCGGTACTGCCTGCACTATTTCCGACCGCGATTTCGGTGTTGCGGCTCTCGGCACTATGGCTCACAGTTGGATCCAGCTCTTTCCCAGCGAACTTGAAGCTTTCCGTGCCTACGCAAAGGTTTATCCCGACGACTGCACTCTCCTTATCGACACATACAGCGTCCTGAAATCAGGTGTGCCGAATGCGATAAGGGTTTTCAAGGAACTTGAGGCTCAGGGACACAAGGGCAAGGGTGTACGCATTGACAGCGGCGATATAGCTTACCTCTCGAAAAAGACAAGGAAAATGCTCGATGAAGCCGGTCTCGATTATGTCAAGATAGTTGCTTCAAACTCGCTCGATGAGTCTATCATCCGCGACCTTATAATGCAGGGCGCACAGATAGACAGTTTTGGCGTTGGTGAAAGACTCATAACCTCAAAGTCAGAGCCTGTTTTCGGCGGAGTTTACAAGCTTTCCGCAGTCGAAGAAAACGGAAAGATCATACCCAAAATTAAAATTTCCGAAAACGTCACCAAGATCACCAATCCGTCATATAAAAAGGTCTGGAGACTTTTTGACAATGTCTCGGGAAAGGCTGTCGCCGATGTCATCACGCTTGCGGACGAAGTGATCGACGATTCAAAGCCGTACACGATTTTCGACCCCGAACAGACCTACAAGAAAACCACACTCACAAACTTTACTGCAAAGCCGCTTCAGGTCAAAATTTTTGAAAAGGGTAAATGCATTTACAACTCCCCCGATATCGAGGAGATCAAAGCTTACTGCAAATCACAGCTCGGCACTATCTGGGACGAAGTAAAGCGTTTTGAAAATCCTCACGAATACTATGTTGACCTCTCACAGCCGCTCTGGGAGCTTAAAAACCGTCTCCTCTCCGAATATTTCGGCTATGGAGAATAAAGCATAATAATGGGATTCTAAAGGGTTGTTAACCCTTTAGCGGATCCCAAAGGCAGAGCCTTTGGTGGGGTGTGGGGCAAAGCCCCGCAAACAGACTTGAAGCGCTCCGCAAAGGGTGAATTCAAAAACAGTCCGGTGGACTGTTTTTGAAGAGGGAACGCCCTGCAAGTGAGGGCGTTCCCTTATAAAATATGTTTCTTTACAAGCTGAAAGGGCGGACAATTTTGTCCGCCCTTTTTATTCATCAAAGAAATCACTTTTATATTCGGCAACTCTTGCACGGTCGCCGTAGCAGTCAATTTCAATGTCCTGATTTTTCAGAAGTTTTTTTATCGAGAAAAACATGACAGCGAATGCGACTGCGTTTACAACAATACTGAAATATATCCGTATGCCGAGGATATTTCCGAACATTCCGCCGAGGATAATACCGATGCAGATAATGGTGATGACCTCAAACTTGTTCTTGTACGGGTCAAAGGATAGCATTGCAAAGCATACTGCCGCGGAAATGACAGAGTGGATTATCGCGAGAAGCAGCGAATAGGGATCATACCACTCAAGCCGATATGAGTTCAGCTCAAGTACCATCATCACGGCTTCCATGACCGTGTAGAATGACAGACCGAATTTCAGCCAAAACCTCATTCGTACAGTCCTGCATATCAGCAGCACGGAGACCGCAAGCAGTCCGAATCCCGTAAATTCAAGCAGATAGGCAATAATTTCGAGCACGCGCGAGTGAACCGTCTGAAAGTCAAAGGTCATGTAGTATATGTAGCATACAATGCCGAAACCTATGAACGACAGGTTTCCGACCAGACCGAGAGTCAGCCCCTTATTTAGCTTACCGTGCATAATATGCTCCTCAGCTTAAAGCCTTCAGCGCGCGCTGACCAATGTCTTTTCTGTAGTGAGCGCCCTCAAAGCTTATCTTGGCAACTCCTGCATAAGCGTTGTCGAGAGCCTGACGGAGATCTTCTCCCTTTGCAGTAACGCCGATAACGCGTCCGCCGTTTGTGAGAAACTTGCCGTTTTCGTCAAGCTTTGTGCCTGCATGGTAAACAAAACAGCCGTCAACCTGACCCTTTTCGTCCAAGCCGTTCATTTCGATTCCCTTGGGATAGCTCTCGGGGTAGCCGCCGCTTGCCATAACAACGCAGGCGCAGCTTCCGTCATGCCACTTGATATCGACCTTGTCAAGCTCGTGGTTGTAGATAGCCTCGAAAATATCGTAGAGATCAGCATCGAGCATAGGGAGAACGACCTGTGTCTCGGGGTCGCCGAAGCGGCAGTTGTACTCGATGACCTTGGGGCCGTTGGGAGTTATCATAAGTCCGAAGTAGAGACAGCCCTCGAAAGTTCTGCCCTCAGCGTTCATAGCGTTGATAGTGGGGAGGAATATCTTCTCCATGCACTCCTTTGCGATATCGTCCGTGTAGTAAGGGTTGGGGGAGATCGTTCCCATTCCGCCAGTGTTGAGACCCTTGTCGCCGTCAAGAGCACGCTTGTGATCCATTGATGAGATCATCGGAACGACTGTCTTGCCGTCTGTGAACGAGAGTACGGAAACTTCCGGCCCTGTAAGGAATTCCTCGATAACTATTCTTGCGGAGCTTTTACCGAACTTGAGGTCGTCGATCATATCGTGAACAGCGTCAACAGCCTCCTGCTCATTCTGAGCAATGATAACGCCCTTGCCGAGTGCAAGACCGTCAGCCTTGATGACAGCAGGGTAGGAGTTCTGCTCTTTGAGGTAAGCAATAGCCTTGTCAGACTCGGTGAAAACCTCGTAGAAAGCTGTCGGAATGTTGTATTTTTTCATAAGTTCCTTTGAGAAAACCTTGCTGCCCTCGATGATAGCCGCATTAGCTTTAGGGCCGAATGTCATGAACCCTTCAGCCTGAAGCGCATCGACCATTCCGAGCACGAGCGGATCGTCAGGAGCAACAACAACCATATCGGGTTTGAGTTCCTTTGCAAGCTTTACAATGCCCTCAACATCTGTTGCGCCAACGCTGAAACACTGAGCGTACTTAGAGATGCCGCCGTTTCCCGGGGTGCAGTATATCTTGCCTACCTTGGGGCTTTCCGCGAGCTTCATTATGATAGCGTGTTCGCGTCCGCCGCCGCCTACTACTAATATGTTTTTCATGGGTAATATTCCTCCTTTATGCTGATGTAATTGTAGGGGCGAACTGGGTTCGCCCTTTTATGTGTAAAGTGAATAAATTTCCAGACCAAAAAGGCAAAAGCTTTTGGAATCCGGTTTATTTGCGGTATAAGACGTATCGCTGTCAAAACTATAGTGAAAGCTATACCCCAGTCCGTATTCTATTCTGGATTCATAGCAGTGACAACCGCCTTGTGCAGTAAGAATCAGTGGTTTTATACGAGTTTCAGCAACAGCAAACCGCACGAAGTCGACTCCCATTAGCAGAACCCACAGTCCGGCGATTACCGCAATAATTTTCAGCCAAAGTCTTTTTCGGAGAGTTTTTGTTTTTTCCATTTTAATATCAGATACCCTTTTTCGTCAGGCTGAATCCTCGCTGCATAAATCTCAATCGTCGCAGCTGCTCAGCGGCTTAGTGGTGGAAAAGTCTGATTCCTGTGAATGCCATAGCGATATTGTACTTGTTGCAGGTCTCGATAACGTTGTCATCGCGGATAGAGCCGCCGGGTTCTGCAATGTAAGCAACGCCTGACTTCTTAGCGCGCTCGATGTTGTCGCCGAACGGGAAGAATGCGTCACTTCCGAGGCAAACGTCTGTGTTCTTGTCGAGCCAAGCTCTCTTTTCCTCGCGTGTGAAAACTTCGGGCTTTACCTTGAATATTCTCTGCCACTCGCCCTCACGGAGAACGTCCTCGTACTCGTCGCCGATGTAAACATCAATAGCATTGTCGCGGTCTGCGCGGCGGATACCGTCAACAAACTGGAGACCCATGACCTTGGGTGACTGTCTGAGCCACCAGTTGTCAGCCTTCTGACCTGCGAGACGTGTGCAGTGGATTCTTGACTGCTGACCTGCGCCGATACCGATAGCCTGTCCGTCCTTTACATAGCAAACTGAGTTGGACTGTGTATATTTGAGTGTGATGAGCGAGATAAGGAGGTCGTCAAGCTTGTCAGCAGGGATATCCTTGTTTTCCGTAACAACGTTTGCGAGGAGTTCCTTGTTGATAGCAAGCTCGTTTCTGCCCTGCTCGAACGAAACGCCGTAAACCTGCTTTGTCTCTATCGGAGCGGGTTTGTAGTTCTCGTCCATTTTGAGAATGCAGTATGTGCCCTTTCTCTTGGACTTGAGTATCTCAAGAGCCTCGGGGTCATAGTCGGGAGCGATAACTCCGTCAGAAACTTCGCGCTGTATCATCTTTGCTGTGCAGACATCGACCTTGTCGGAGAGCGCGATAAAGTCGCCGTATGAGGACATTCTGTCAGCGCCTCTTGCTCTTGCGTAAGCGCTTGCAAGCGGGGAAAGTTCGCCGAGATCGTCGACCCAGTAGATCTTCTTGAGGTCGTCTGAGAGCGGTCTGCCGATAGCTGCGCCTGCCGGTGAAACGTGCTTGAATGAAGTAGCTGCACAAACGCCGGTAGCTGCTTTAAGCTCCTTTACGAGCTGCCAGCCGTTGAGAGCATCGAGCAGGTTGATGTAACCGGGCTTGCCGCAGAGGACCTCGATCGGAAGGTCGCTGCCGTCAGCCATGTAAACTCTTGAAGGCTTCTGGTTAGGGTTACAGCCATACTTTAACTGCATTTCATTTGACATAATAATGTCCTCCTTATGTAAATTATATACTTGCTTGTGCCGTAGCTGCGCGGTTTTGAGGTATCAGCCGCGCCATATGACGGGCGGCTGGTTTTCAGTATGATCGCCGATGATCTTTTCGAGCCATGCCATGTGATACCAGCGTCCGAATTTATAGCCGCAGCTATTGAATCTGCCGACAGTTTCAAAACCAAGGTGCTTGTGGAATTCTATGCTGTTGTGGGTGAGGTACTTATCATCTTCCTCGGGATATCCGATACAGGCGTAAAGATTCAGTATGCCCATGTCTTTCAGTTCCCGAAAGAGCGCCTCATAAAGCGTTCTGCCGAGTCCCTTTCCCGTAAAGCTGTGGTCAAGGTAAATTGACAGTTCCGCGCACCAGTCATAGGCAGCGCGTCCGACAAAAGCGCCTGCATAAGCGTATCCGACTATTTTTCCGCAATGCTCCGCAGCAAGGTACGGATACTTTCTGAGAGTGTTTTCTATCCTGCGGCGGAATTCCTCAACAGACGGCACGTCGTATTCAAACGTGATCGCCGTGTGTTCCACATAAAAACGGTATATCCCGACAAGGCTTTCTGCGTCATCGGGGGTGACGCCGCGGATAATGATGTTCTCCATTTTTCAGCCGCTTACTTGTTCTTGTTTATGATCCTTGTCTCTGTCGAATTATCCTCAAGATCTACAAAGCGTACAAAGAGAGACACCTTGTTGTCCTCGTTGAGGTTGTTCCAGAGCATTTCGGTGAACTCGTCAATGCTGCCCGAAATTCCGACAAGCTTAGGTTCGCCCTCAAAGCTCGGGAGCGGATCGCCGTCGCCCATGTATGTGTGAATGAATCTGCCCTCGCCTGCGATAGGATTTGAGTAGCTGAATGTGTAGCGCTGGCAGGAATCGGGATTGCCGTTTGCGCTCTTGAGAATGGACATAGCGTAGTTGAAGCCGTTTTCCTCAAAGTGGAGGATACCCGAGATACGGGGTGTATAGTTGGGAGCGTCGTCCTCGAATTCGCGTGTGCGGAGCGACTGCTCAAAGGTCTGCTGCTTGTCCATAAGGTCGTAGATAGTGTCGGTCTGGTCGCCGTTTGTGACGATGAGCTTGTTGCCGAGAACTCTTACGGGAGCATAGATGATGAGGTGCGGATCGGAGAGTTTGCTCGGGTCAAAAGCCTGTGTGCGGATTCCATCGCCGTCCTCAACGAAAACTCTGTTGCGGCTGTTTACGCTTCTGCCCATGATGAAGTAAGCTGTAACAGCGTATTTTCCGCAGTCAGACTTGCCTATAACGATACCTCTGCCGGGATATGCGTTTGAGGAGAGTTCCTGTGCCAAATCGAGTTTCTTCATAATTTTTACTCCTTAAAAATAGTCAGGCAGCGACAGCCTTGCGCGTTGCCGCCTTATGATGTGTGTGCAAGCGCGGTCGGCGGCTGAGTGTGCCGTGACAGCGGTGTTTGTGCAGTTTCTTATTCTCTGACGTATGCCCTGCCGTCAACAATGTCGATCTTGTCCTGACAAAACAGCGAAACAGCCTTTGGCAGGAGTTTCCACTCGACATTCTCCATGATTCGTCTCTGGAGAGTCTGCGGGGTATCGTCTCTTTCAACGTTTACAGTTCCTTGCAGGATTATAGCGCCTGCGTCAGCCTTTTCGTTGACAAAGTGAATGGTCGCGCCGCTCACCTTTACGCCGTATTCGAGAGCAGCCTCGTGGACCTTTAGTCCGTAAAAGCCCTCTCCGCAGAATGACGGGATGAGCGCGGGGTGAACGTTGATGATCTTGTAATTGTAAGCCTTTGTGACGCACCGGTCAAGGATCGTCATAAAGCCTGCAAGCACGATAAGGTCGGCTTTTTCCTCGTTAAGGACTTCGAGGACAGCCTTGCTGTAGCTCAGGCTGTCGGGATATTCCTTTCTCGGAACGACTCTTGTCGGTATATTGTTCTGCTTTGCTCTTTCGAGAGCGTAAACGCCCTCTTTTGAGGAAATAACGCAGGTGATTTTTCCGCCCTGAATGAGACCGCTCTTTTCAGCGTCGATAAGCGCCTGAAGATTTGTGCCTCCTCCCGAGACAAGAACGATGATGTTTTTCATTGGTGAACCTCCGTAGCAGACACGTCAGCGATCTTAGCCGATGTGTCCAGTTGGTGATTTCTGTCATAGCAGCAGGCGCGCCTTGTGTCCTCAGAAAAGCGAAATGACGAACAGGACTGCGGCGGCAATGCCTCCGACTATGATAAAGCGGTAGTAATCCTTGTAAAGCTCGCTCTCTTTGCCCGAAAAATAGAAGAACATCGGGTCATCTGGAGAGTAGCATATCAGTTCCTCATCGCCGATCTCGTATCGCCGCTCCTTTGAGGAGACCGTGTAGGCAGAGGTGATCTCCCTGCCGCCTGCCGTGGTGTATCTGACGATCGGGAATACCCGCTTGCTGCGTCTGTCCTCGTGATAATCGGTTATCTCGCCAAAGACTGCAACGCTTTCAGCCATATAGCTGCGTATTTTGAGAATATGGTAATAAAACAGGATCAGCATAAGTCCGTAGATGATAAGCAGACCGTAAATGAGATGTCCCTTTGCAAAGGAGACTCCCACCACGATCATAGATATCACAGACCACAGATAATCAATTTTTTCTACTTTCATAATTATTCGGGGAGCTGGACATGACCCTGTATTATCACGCTGTCATCGGTCGAAAGGGGAATATTGCGGTCGATAATGACCTGACCGTAGATATCCGTAATGCGGAAAGTGAATGGGCCTGCACCCATTTCGTCCGACTCAAAGTAGTTGTATGGGCGGCGGGTCAGCGCCGTAAATTCGCCGTCCTCGTTGAGGTATTCCAGCTTTGTTATCGGGTAGCGGTGATTTCTTACCTGAACACCGCACCAGTATTCGGAGGTACCCTCCTTGTATTTGTATGAAACAGGAGCGTTTTCCGCGGTATCAAGGGGGATTATCTTCCAGCTTACGGGAACGCGTCCCTTTTCAGCAGGAGCAATAAGCGGAAAAGCGTCCGTGTACAGGTCGAGGTCGCCCTTTTTGCCCTCGGGCAGCAGGTCGGTGACGAGCATATTGATAGTGCCGAGTTCGCCCGTGACTTCGAGGTAAGCTCCTGCGAGCTGAGCGTTGTTGTAGTCCTCAAGATTCATTGCCACGACCCAGTGATCGCGAGAGACCGGATCGAGCATTGCACAGCCGCCCTCGTAGCCTCCGCCGTAGAATGTGCCCTCGCCCGTATGTACAGTGCCCTTGGGTTCGAGTACGCAGCTTACGTCGATAGGGGAGCCGGACGGCTCGTTGTCGAGCAGAAAGTTCTGAAGTCTTTCAAGCTCTGCCTTGTCCGTGGTAACACGGCGTGCAACAGACATATCCAGACTGTTTATCACGCCGTCGCCGTTGTAATCGAGGTCTATACCTGCGGAAAATGACGGAGCGGAGCAAAGCGCTGTCAATGCAACTGCTGCCGAAGCAGCAGAAACGAAGATCTTATTCATAAAATGCTTTTACCCCTGCCTTAGCAGATAATAACGCCCTCTTCGGACTCAACGAGTTCGCCAAGTATGTAAGCCTGTTCGCCGGCAGCGTTGAGAGCTGCAACAGCCTTGTCAGCATCGTTCTTGTCTACAGAAACTATCATGCCGACACCCATGTTGAATGTGTTGAACATATCGCGCTCGGGGATATCGCCTGTGCGCTTGATAAGGTCGAATATCGGGAGGACCTGAACCGCGTTTCTTTCTATTTTAGCTGCGAGGTTCTTGGGGAGCGAGCGCGGGATATTCTCGTAGAATCCGCCGCCTGTGATGTGTGATATGGACTTGACGGTAACTGTGTCAAGAAGGCTTGAGACAGCCTTGACGTAGATCCTTGTGGGAGTGAGGAGACACTCGCCGAGAGTCATGCCGAGGTCGTCAAAGTGCATTGAGAGGTTCTGCTCGTTTACGTCGAAAACCTTTCTCACGAGAGAGAAACCGTTTGAGTGAACGCCGCTCGACTTGATAGCGATGAGAACATCGCCTGCCTTCTGTGTGTCGGGCTGAAGTATCTTGTCCTTATCAACAACGCCGACAGAGAAACCTGCGAGGTCGTACTCCTCCTCGGGCATAAGACCGGGGTGCTCGGCAGTTTCACCGCCTATGAGCGAGCAGCCTGCCTGAACGCAGCCGTCAGCCACGCCCGAAACGATCTGTGCTATCTTTTCGGGGATATTCTTTCCGCAGGCAATATAATCGAGGAAAAACTGGGGCTTTGCGCCGCAGCAGATTATATCATTAACGCACATTGCAACACAGTCGATACCTACGGTGTCATGCTTGTCCATGATGAATGCTATCTTTATCTTTGTACCAACGCCGTCAGTACCCGAAACGAGAACAGGCTTGCTTATGCCTGTCATATCAAGCTCGAAAAGTCCGCCGAAACCGCCGATACCGGAAAGCGCTCCCGCTGTCATTGTGCGGGCAATGTGGCTCTTCATAAGCTCTACAGCCTTGTAACCCGCTGTTACGTCAACACCGGCCTTTTTATAGCTTTCAGAAAAACTGTTGTTCATAGAGAAACCTCCGTGATATTAATCATTGTTATTGGAGCCGGTTTAACCGACACATTTTATATTGAAAAATACTTCCGGCAGCGCTGCCTTTTGGGGAAACGCTGCCTTGCTTGATACGGATGAGAGCCGTACCGAGGGAAATACTTTTTTACTGTTTTATTCTTTGCCGCTCCAGCAGTATGTACAGAGCTTGCACTTGTCAATGCCTACAGCGTCCATTTTGCCCTCCAGCGACTGGAATTCCAGTGATGTGAGCTTGAGTCTGCGGCAGATCTCGTCTCTCAGTCTCTTGCCGCGCTCGGTTGAAGATGAGCTGTATTCGGAAATATACTTTACGCCGTCCTCACCCTCGAACTCAAAAATTATCTGTCTTGCGATAAGTTCCATTTCAGAGGTGCTTCTTGAGAAGTTGAGGTACTTGCAGCCGTACATGATAGGCGGACAGGCAGAACGCATATGAACTTCCTTAGCGCCGTTTGCGTAGAGGAATTCAACGGTCTCGCGCATCTGTGTGCCGCGGACTATACTGTCGTCAACGAACAGGAGCTTTTTGCCCTCGATGAGTTCGTGAACGGGTATGAGCTTCATTTTTGCCACCTGATTGCGGATACGCTGGTTGGTAGGCATAAAGCTTCTCGGCCATGTGGGCGTGTACTTGATGAACGGACGCGCAAACGGGATACCGCTGCGGTTAGCGTAGCCGATAGCATGAGGCGTACCGGAATCGGGAACTCCGCAGACATAGTCAACATCTGGCAGACAGCCGTTTTTGATGTCGTTTTCAGCCATTATCTCGCCGTTTCTTGTACGCATGACTTCAACGTTCACGCCCTCGTAAACGGCATTCGGATAGCCGTAGTAAGTCCACAGGAAGGTGCAGATCTTCATCTTTGAGGGATCGCCTGCACTGAGAGTCTCACAGCTTTCGGCAGTAAGTTTTACGATCTCTCCCGCCTCAAGCTCCTTGTAGATAGAGTAGTCGAGCTTCTGGAAAGCAAACGACTCGGAGGCAAGGCAGTAACCGTTGCTGTTCTTGCCTATTACAATAGGAAGCCGTCCGAACTTGTCTCTTGCGGCAATAATTCCGTCCTTGGTGAGAATGATGAGCGACATAGTGCCCTCGATCTTATCCTGAGCATATCTGATACCCTCGACGAACGAGCCTTTCTGTGCGATAAGTGCGCCGATGAGGTCGCCCGAGTTGATATTTCCGCTGCTCATGGATTCAAAGTTTGCACAGCCCTTTTCGAGGAGCTCCTCAACAAGCTCGTCGGCGTTTCTGATTATGCCTATCGAGCAGATCGCATAGATACCGAGTTTAGAGCGCACGAGGATAGGCTGGGGGTCTGTATCGCTTATGCAGCCGATACAGAGATTTCCCTTCATGCTTACAACGTCGCTTTCAAACTTGGTGCGGAAAGGCGAATTTTCAATGCTGTGGATATTTCTCTGGAATCCGAGATCCTCGGAATAGGAGGTCATTCCGCCTCGTCTTGTGCCGAGGTGGGAATGATAGTCTGTTCCGAAGAAAACGTCTGTAACGCAGTCGATCTTAGAGGCTGCACCGAAAAAACCGCCCATAGCATTATTCTCCCATAAGTCTCTTCATGATTTCCTGATAAGCTTCTTCTACGCCGCCCATGTCTCTGCGGAAACGGTCCTTGTCAAGCTTTTCGTGAGTTGTGCTGTCCCAGAAACGGCAGGTATCGGGAGAGATCTCGTCAGCGAGAATGATAGTTCCGTCAGCAGTCTTACCGAACTCGATCTTGAAGTCGATGAGGTCGATGTTGAGCTTCTTGAAGAATCCTACCATGAATTCGTTTACCTTGAAAGCATACTTGGAAATAGTCTCAAGTTCTTCCTTTGTAGCAAGACCGAGAGCGAGTGCATAGTAGTCGTTGATGAAAGGATCGCCGAGGTCGTCGTTCTTGTAGCTGAATTCAAGGATAGGGCAGAGGAGCTTCTTGCCTTCTTCTACGCCCATTCTCTTTGAGAAGCTGCCTGCGGCAACGTTTCTGATGATAACCTCAAGGGGAACGATTGAAACCTTCTTAACGATAGTTTCGCGGTCGCTGATCTCCTTTACGAGATGAGTGGGAACACCTTCCTTTTCGAGCATACCGAACATATAGTTTGTCATCTTGTTGTTGATAACGCCCTTGCCTGAGATAGTGCCCTTCTTTTCTCCGTTGAATGCAGTTGCATCGTCCTTGTAGTCAACGATCACGAGGTTGGGGTCATTGGTTGCATAAACCTTCTTAGCCTTGCCCTCGTAGAGCTGCTCACGCTTTTCAATATTTTCCATTTTAAGTTTCCTCCTTGAGAATATGTGTGTTGAACCTTTCTGAACGGTAAGAACAGGCAGGCTCTTATATGCGAGTCCGTATAGCTGCGGACAGGTCAGCGTTGATTTTATTCGGCGTCCTCCTGCGAAACGGGCGTTATGACAACGTTTCCGTTTTCGTCCAGAAGGGGAGTTATCCCCGACATAGATGTGCCGATAGTATTTATGTAATTTACTCCTGTTACGGTATCGGTCAGGATCTGTATCGCGCCCAGACCGAGAGTGTAGTCCTCTTTAATAATGAAGCGCTTGGGCTTTTTCTGTTTTTTCTCAAACATTTGCTATCTGCTCCTGCAAAGCCTTGTCCTTTGCACGGACTCCGTCAGCCATTTTCTGCTTTTCAGCGGCAAGCTTTTCAGCAAGCTCGTCATCGGATACAGCGAGGATCTGTACCGCGAGAACAGCGGCATTCTTAGCGCCGTCGATACCGACAGTAGCCACGGGAACTCCGGGCGGCATCATAACGGTGGCAAGCAGAGCGTCAACGCCCTCAAGAGCCTTTGACTTCATCGGGATACCGATAACCGGCAGAGTCGTGTGACCTGCAACGACTCCTGCAAGGTGTGCAGCCATACCTGCGGCGCAGATGATAGCTCCGAAGCCTTCAGCCTTTGCGTTTGAGGCGAATTCGCTTGCCTCAGCGGGAGTTCTGTGAGCGCTCATGACGCGGCACTCGAACTCAACGCCATACTTTTTCAGCTCTGTGAGAGCCGACTTTACAACAGGGAAGTCGCTGTCGCTTCCCATGATAACTGCGACTTTTTTAGACATATATTACTCCTTTCGCCGAAATACCGGCGTATTTTACTGATTTTCAGTTGTTCCCGAATCACTTGTTTCCTGCGGATAATCGGGCTTTTCATCCACGAAAGCCCCCGAGACCGCGGCGAGATCCGCCTCGCTGCTGCCGCGAAACTCCACAACAGCCTTATACTGACCGCTGAAAGTTTCCCTGCTGCCGTCCTGCCGCTTTGAAGTTATCTCCACTTCGGCGGTGACCGAAACTGCGTAGTGCGGAATGCTGTCCTCTGTTCTGACGGAATAGAGGTAAATATCGGGTACTGAGATGAGTTTCTTGGTAATTATATTGTTTTCGCCGGAGAAAAGCGGAGTGAAAACCGCCGCGCCCGACGTTCTTATTCCCGAAAGGTAATCGCTGTTGCCTGTGACGGCAAATTCTATGTATCTGCCCGTGTCCGAGATCATTTCTTCGAGGATAGCGGCATTGAGCTTTGAGAGCAGTATCCTGCTGCTTATGTCCACCTGAAACGGAGCGTCGAGCGCGCTGTCCGCAAGACGTGCCAGACGGAGCGAGAATCCCGAATCGCTGACGGAATAGGTGTAAGTGCCGTTTCCGGAAGTGAGGGTAAGCTCTCCCGAATCAAAGGAACAACTGTCCCACGATCTTCCAAGACAGGGGGTAAAGTCCTCGTCATAGACCACGCACGAGCCGTCGGATTCCGCCTGCGCAAGGTAAAAGGTGAAGTTTCCTGCGCGGTGACGGCTGATACTCTTGTATATGAGCGGAACAACGATGTTGCCCTCATAGTCTATACAGCCGCTGAGTTTTTTCCCCCGAACGGACTTTGAGGCGGTGCATTTGCCGTTTCCTGTAAATTCAAGCAAGTCCCACTCGTCGGCAACGATAATCCTGCTGCTCTGGTCGATTATCCCGTAAAGGCCCGAATCTCCGCGGAATATCTTGTTGCCGTCAGAGTCCGAGGATATCTCCTGTATCTCGCCGGAGGTCGTCCATGTATCGCTCGTGCTTTGCTTCGGGTCGGAGTAAAAGCGCGTTATGGCGACTGCGAGCAGGATTATAACTATAAACAGAGCGGATATGACGAGTTTCATTTGTTTACTCACAGAGCCCGCACCTCCATGCCGCCGCCAGGAGCGGATCAGTTGCCGTTAGGACGCTCAGGCGACTGGACATTGCTGTTTTCAGCCTTTTTGCTGTGGTAGATCTCCTCAGTTTCCTTTGCTATGTAAATAGGTCTCTTTTTTGTTTCAAGGTAGGTCTTGGCAAGATAGCTGCCGAGGATACCCGTGCAGAACAACTGGAGACCGCTCAGGAGGAAGATAACACAGATGATGGTGGGATAGCCTGCCACGTCCTCGCCGAAGAAGATAGTCTTGATAATGGTAAGTATCATGAGGATAAAGGCGATAACACAGCTTATAACGCCGAGGAGCGAAGAAATAGCGAGCGGAGCTGTCGAGAATGCCATGATCCCCTCAAGCGAGTACTTGAAGAGTCCCCAGAATGACCACGAGGAAGTTCCCGCAGGACGCTCAACGTTCTCGTATTCGATGTAGCGTGTGTTGAAGCCTACCCAACTGAAAATACCCTTTGAAAAGCGGTTGTACTCGGACATATCGAGGATAGCGTCGACCATTTGTCTTGTCATGAAACGGAAATCCTGCGCGCCGTCAACTATCTCGGTCTGAGAGATCTTGTTCATTATCTTGTAGAAAAGTCTTGCAAACCACGAGCGGACTTTGGATTCTCCGTCACGGCTTACGCGGCGTGTGGTTGCGCAGTCATACTCGCCCGTGCGAACATAGCTGTACATCTGCGGCAGAAAAGCAGGCGGATGCTGGAGATCGGCGTCCATAACAACGACGTAATCGCCCTTGGCATTCTTGAGACCGGCGTACATACCCGACTCTTTGCCGAAATTTCTTGAAAATGAGATATATCTTACTCTCTTGTCCCTGTCCGCAAGCGAACGCAGGATGGGGAGAGTGTTATCCTTTGAACCGTCGTTAATAAAGAGATACTCAAAGCTGAGCTCGGGGAAGTCATGGGACATCTGAGCGGTAACTTTTGTTATCTCATCATAGAACATCGGGAGAACCTCCTGTTCATTATAACACGGAACTACAACTGAAACGAGTTTCACAAAAATCCTCCTTTGAAAATTCGGAGAGCCGCAGTTTTGCAGGCGGCAAAACTGGCAAAGATCCGAATTAGTAATACACTATTAATAATACAACAAAATGACGCAGAATGCAAGAGCAAATTGGCAGAAATCTTAAATTTTTATGTCTGCATAAAATAATGCGCTGCGGGAGTGTTCAAACATAAGATATTTACCAAATGCAGGCAGCGGCGGACGGGAATATTCAGGAAAATGTTTTTACATAAAACACGCAGCTTGTACGGGATTTTATGCAAAATACATTCACTTTTGTAGTTTGTTTTTGACAAAAAAGCCGATAACTTTTTGTTGTTTCCGCCAAAAAAATTGAAAAGCGTATAATTTTGAACTCCAAATTTTAAGAAAGTGTTGATTTTTTTGAAAAAGTAATGTATAATATTGTTGTATGATATTTGTGGCGAAGGCTTGTGTACATTTGTACATAATACCGTGCGTCATGCAATGACGATGAATCTTCGCCGGCTGGGAAATCGGCGTCCGCTGCCGTAAAGCGGAGACCGTTGGTGGTTTCTCCCCTTCGGTTTGGAGAAGCGTATGGATATAACTTTGATAACAGCCGTCGGCAGCGACTTAGTTCACGGTACCGAAAATGACAAGAAAACGGGCTGTGGGATCAACCTGCTGAAAGCAGATAATGTTACAAGATACCGCAGGGCAGGCACAATGACGGATCTGAAAGAGATAACCTGCGAAAAGTGTAAGTCGAATCTTGCAAAAAAAATCATAAAAGCCGATAAAAAGGAAATGGCGAGACTGCTCAAGGAGGAAAAGCAGCGTGAAAAAATGGGCGTTGCCGATGAGGGAATAGTTCCTCTCGGAAATACAACGGCAAGGATCACCGGTTCTCAGCCGCCGAAAGCCGAAGAACCTGTGCCCGTTACCGCTCCCGAACCGCAGTTTACTGCGCCTCAGCCTGTGGAAACTACTCCGCAGCCGATAGTTGAGGAGAGCGTTCCCGAGCCGACACCCGTTCCCGTTCCTCAGCCCGAGCCCGAGCCGATACCGGAGCCGGAGCCTGTACAGGAAGCTCCCAAGTTTATTACGGGCACTGGGATCGCAATAGACGGTGACCTTGCCGCATTTGCGATAAATGTACCCAAGGACGAACCCGAGCCTGAGCCGGAACTCCCCGAGGACGATTTTCTTGCTCAGTTCGCTATTCAGAAACCCAAGGACGAACCCGATGAACCGCAGAACAGCGTTTTGCAGGACGATTTTCTCGCCCAGTTTGCAATTCCCGTACCCGGTTCACAGCAGTCAACAGCAGAGGAGAGTGCTCCTGCCGCTGAGGAAGAGCCGGAGGAAATGAACGAGCTTGAGATCCCCGAGGATATCGCTCAGACACCCATCCCGTCGGCAAATGAACCCGAGATACAGATAAATGACGAGGACGATATCATGAAGATGTTCTCGGTCGAAGCTGCTCCCGTTCAGACTCCGACAGCGTCGATTTATGATAATGATTCGTCGGTAATAGACATCGAGGAGCACGAGATGTCGGCTTACGAGCCGCCGACCGAGGAGGAAGTATCCGCTCCTGCTGAGGAAATTGCTCCCGAGGAAGAAGATATCGAGGCAGACCTCACCGAGAATTCCGACTGGAACTATGTTGCGAATCAGATATTCGGATTTGAGGGCGTAGAGCAGCCTGCTGAGCCGACTGAGGTTCAGCCTGTGAACGCATATCCCGTTCAGGAAGGCCCTGCCGAAATGGAGGAACTTCCGCTGCCTCCTGTTATTGAGGATATTGCTCCCGTGGAAGAACCGCCTGCCCCTGAGCTTGAGGACATAGCGTTCCCCACAGAGGAAATCGTTGCTCCCGAGCCGTCCACGGCTGAGGAGTACGGCATTCCCGAGACGGAAAAGATCCCCACATTTGAGGAGTATATTGCACCCGAGACAGAGCAGACTCCCACATTTGAGGAGTATACTGCACCCGAAACAGAGCAGACTCCCACGTTTGAGGAGTATACTGCACCCGAGACAGAGGAGATCCACGCAGTTGAGGAGTATACCGCTCCCGAGACAGAGGAGACTCCCACAGTTGAGGAGTATACTGCACCCGAAACAGAGCAGACTCCCACATTTGAGGAGTATACTGCACCCGAAACAGAGGAGACTCCCACAGTTGAGGAGTATACCGCTCCCGAGACAGAGGAGACTCCCGCAGTTGAGGAGTATACCGCTCCCGAGACAGAGGAGACACCCACATTTGAGGAATATACTGCACCCGAGACAGAGGAGACTCCCGCACCCGAAGAAAATATTACAGAGATAGAAAATATATCAGCTCCTGTTCAAGAAGAGACACCTGTTGCCGAAGCTCCTGCTGAGGCTGCTGGGACGGAATTTAGTGGAGATGAAGATGACATGAATAAATATAGATACAGCACACCTATTTTTGCAGACGAGATCAGGCAGAAGCCTGCTGTACCGACTGCTCCTGTACCCCCTGTTGCTCCTGCCGCACCTGTGATCCCGCAGATGGCACAGCCGCAGATAATCAACGTTCCGCAGTTTGCAGGCTACGATCAGAACGGTCAGCCTATTTATTCTTATGTTCAGATGCAGCTTACAGGCTATGACCAGAACGGTCAGCCAATGTTCGCGCCGATACAGGGGCAGAACGGTATTCCTGCAATACCTCCGATACAGCCTCAGGCAGCACCCATGCAGCCTACAGCGCCCATTCCGCCTGTACAGCCTGCCGCTCCGGTACAGCCGACAGCACCCGTACAGCCGACTGCTCCTGTTCAGCCGACAGCACCCGTACAGCCAACTGCTCCGGTACAGCCGACAGCACCCGTACAGCCAATTGCTCCTGTTCAGCAGACAACACCTGTACAGCCTGCTACGACTCCGTCTCAGCAGGAACGGCCACAGCACGTTTCGGCAGCAGTAGCCGCTGCAATGGCTGCAGAAAGAGCCGCTCAGGCAAACGGCCCTACAGCGAATATCTCAAAGATAGCTGTAAATCCGCACAGCCGTTCGACATCGCAGGCGTTTATCAACGCTATTGCAAGCTCTAAGAATTACGCTGACAAGAATCTTATCGAGACTCAGGGTCTCAGAGCGAATACCCCTGTACTTACATCTGTCGAGGACGTTCTCTCGACAATGGGCGATGATGCGCTCAAGAGAAAGCAGATGGCTGCTCAGAAACAGTCTGTTCCGCAGTTTGAGGAGTATAAGTCGCCGTCAAGAACAACATCATCAGCCCCCACAGCTCAGTCCGCACAGAGCGCTGCACCTGCACCGCAGGAAAAGGACGTTCGCCAGATGACAAAGGCAGAGCTGAAAGCTAAGAAGAAACAGGATAAGATCGACGCCAAATTCAGAAAGGAAATGGCTAAGAGAGGTCTGTAATTCAATAAAATAACGTTAATTTGTATTTCCCTTGCTGCGAGGTGAGGGAAATACACTTTTATAAAGGCAGATTATTTTTCGGTGCGCAGTTCGGCTGATAGTCGGGTCATGCACCGCAACTACCCCAAAGGAGAACCACTATGGCAGTAAAAGATATCATTGAAGAGCTCAGGGCAAAGCTTGGCGATTCGCCCGAAGAAAACGAAAAAATTCTCAGGGAAGAGGGCAAACGCTATGCTTCCGAGGGCAACGCTGACGGAGTTTCCGCGGCTGAAAAGCTTATGATCGAGAATATGTCCGATGAACAGCGCGACGAGATATACCGTATAACTCACGTTGACGGCGTAAGTCTCGACAAGATGTTCGATAACATAAACAAGCTGATAAACGAAAAGAAGATAGTTGAGGCAAAGCCTATTGCAGAGAGACTTTACAAGAAAATAATCGTTGAATTCAAGGAGGGCGAAAAGGCTAAGTTCGTTTCTTTCCGCAATCCCTTTGAGGACAATCTTTACCAGTATATGTACAAGTCGGAGACAAAGACGCTCAACCGTACTCCGTTCGATTTTTCGGCTTATATCACTACATACGCTTATATCCTCGTTGAGACCGGTTCGCCGCTCGATGCTATTCCCGTGCTGGAAAAGGCGATAGAGTACAATCCTGTTGACTGCGGCCCGAGATTTGAGCTTGCAGAGGTGTTCAAGCTCCTCAAAAACAAAAAGAGAATGCTTGAAGTTACGCGCGACACTCTGAAAATTGCCTCGTCCCCCGTTGCAATTGCAAGATGTTATGCAAATATCGGCTATATTCTCGTTGATATGGGCGAATTTGACGACGCAGTCGCATTCTACACAGCGAGCGTTATGTTTGCTCCTCATCCGCAGATACCCTACGAACTGCGCGACATCGCACAGAGAAAGGGAACTCCCGTTATTCAGCCTACGCGCGAGCAGATAGACAAGGCTATGGAGAAGTACGACATCAAGTTCGGTCCGAATCCCGATGTAATTACCGTAGCGGCTCAGCTTTCAATGCACTATCTTCAGCAGCAGAACCTTCCCCTTGCGCTTAATTCGCTCAAACTCACATACAATCTCACAAGAGATGAGAAAATAAAGCAGTTAATACTCAAGTACGAACCTGCCGCACAGAGACTTGTACCGAATCAGTCATCTGAGGCAGTTGACGCTGTAAAGCCGAATATCACCCGTACTGTTAACGAAGATCCCGAAAGTTAAGGCGGTTTATGGGACTTTCACCACACTATATCATTAGGTCGTGTTGACACTAAGCCTAACAACGCATCTTTTCGGCAAAATTTCACGCATCCTGCGTTAAAAAGTCTTGACAGGCGACAGCCTGCCTGCGACTTTTTGCCTTGTCTACGTAAAATTTATGCTCGAAAATCTGCATATTATCTTAGTGTCAACACTCCATAAAAAAGCGGACGAATTTTCGTCCGCTTTTTGCTTTATCTGATGTATGATCAAGAACGCACCTGTCAGTTTGCGTATTCCGAGGTTATGCCGAAGTACTCCTCTACCGTGAGACCGCTCTCGTAGATAGGATAGGAGAGGTCTGTGCCGACATAGCGGATGTGCCAGGGCTCGTACTTGTAGCCCGTTATGTCCTGCTTGCCCTGCGGATATCTGAGAATGAAACCATACTCGTGGCAATGCTCTGCGAGCCAGATAGCTTCGGGAGTTCCTGCAAATGAGTCGTCAATGTTGTTTACATCGATAGCAAGACCTGACTGGTGCTCGGAGTAGCCCGGACGAGCCGAGAACGTATCCGCGCTTGCCTGTCCATAATCGCTGACATAGCCGTTATAGATCTCGCTCTGATAGTCGTATGAGCGGAAGCCCGAGGCAAAGTAAATGTTAAGTCCTTCAAGAGCCGCCGCCGCCGTGAGTTTTTCAAACTGTATCTCGCAGTTGGAGTCGAGACCGGGATTGAAGTCTGAGGGCAGACCATAGGTCTTGTTTGCGATGAGCATTCCCCCGATGTAGGTCAGTCCCTCCACGTTGTCGTACTGATAGGGAGCAGGCGCATAGTCGGGTGAATCGTGCGAAGGAGCGCTTGCTGAGACCGGCACCTCCTGTTCGGCAGGAGCAGTTTCAGTCTGTGTGGTATCGGTTTCTGATGATACGGCAGTTTCCTGCTGTACGGTGGTAACGCTTTCCGATGATGATTCGGCAGTCTCCTGCGGAATTTCGGTTGCGGCAGAGGTCGAAGCTTCTGTTGCGGCAGGAGCGGTGCCCGAAGAACCGTTGTTTGAAGTTCCTACAACTCCGCAGCCTGACGTCATGATGACGAGTGCAGCCGCAGCCGATAATAAAATAAACTCTTTCATATTATCCCTCCAATGAGAATAAATGGTACAAAAATTGCTGTATCAGTTCATGCTTATTATACCACCCTTCTCACAAAAAATCAAGTAGATCAAAACGCTGCGGAAAATTTTCACATTACGGTGTTCGTTAAATATAAAACATTTGTTCGATTCTATTGACAAAGCGAAACTTTTGTTCTATAATGTTTATACAAGGAATAGAACGTTAGTTCGCTACGCTGCCTTTCTCCCTGCATTTAAGGAGGTTGAAAGAATTGAAACAAATGATCAGCGGATATTTGAGGAGCTGTCAGCTCGTGCGAGAGAGGATAAAAGTTCTCACAGAGCAGAAAAATGAGCTGAAAAGAAACGGAAAAACTCAGGAAATTGAAAACCTGATGCTTGAGAGGCGGATAAAACTGCTGTATGATGAACACAGTCAGATGCAGGAGATAATCTCCTACCTGAACTCATGCGTGAGGAGGGCGGAAAAGAGTGCCGAGACGTGAAAGTTACAATGATACATTTACGGGCGAGGCAGACAGTGGGATCCGCGCAATACTCGAGGGCGACAATGAAGAGGAGACTGCCGAGCTTAGACGAATACTGTTAAATATTATAAAAAATGAGCTTACTCCGAGACAAAAGCAAATAATTATGTTATACTATTTTAAAAAGACCGACATAGTAACCATTGGCAGAGAACTTGGCGTGACACCGCAGGCGGTTTCTGCCGTAATGGCGAGGGCGAGAATGAAAATTTACAGGATCCTCCGCTGCTGCGGCAGGATCAGATGATAAGGAGCTATAAATGAATACGCCGATCTATGATTTTCTCACACAATACAGCAGTTCCGACACTCTGCGCTGTCATATGCCGGGGCATAAGGGGCGGAGTTTCAGCGGAGCAATGCACGAACTCAGCAGGCTTGATATTACCGAGATAAAGGGTGCGGACAGTCTCTTTGAGGCGGACGGGATAATTGCTCAGAGCGAGAGAAATATGGCTTCACTCTACGGAAGTGTTGCTGCGGCTTATTCGGCAGGAGGTTCAACTCTCTGCATTCAGGCTATGCTTGCCATAATGAAGCAGGAGGGGCGAACTGTTTACGCTGTGAGAAATGTCCACAGGGCATTTCTTAACGCGGCTGCTCTGCTCGGGATAGAGGTCGAGTGGATAATGCCCGAGTACAGCGGAGGCATACTTTCGGGCAGGATAGGACCCGAAACAGTCCGCAGAGCCATGAGCGGGTCGAAAAATGCAGCGCTGTATGTTACTTCTCCCGATTATACGGGGAGGATCGCGGATATTGCGGCGCTTGCCGAGGTATGCCACGATATAGGTGCGCGGCTTATCGTTGACAATGCGCATGGAGCGCACCTTGCCTTTTTTGAGCGTAATATTCACCCGATATCGCTCGGAGCGGATATGTGCTGCGATTCGGCGCATAAGATGCTGCCGGCATTTACGGGGGCGGCAGTACTTCACACTTCGCGTGGGGAATATGCGGATAAACTCAAAGGAGCTATGGGACTTTTCGGCTCAACGAGTCCGTCTTACCTTATCATGGCTTCGCTCGACCTGTGTACGCAGTATATTGACGGGAATATCCGCCGCGATCTTGCCGAAAATGTTCGGCTTGCAAATGAACTGCGCAGCCGGTTTGCGGACAGGCTCACGTTTGCGGACGGAGATCCGCTCCATATTACGGTAAAGGCTTGTGAAAACGGCTATGACGGCACAGAACTTGCCGAACTGCTGCGTGAAAACGGCGTTGAGTGCGAATATGCCGACAGCGAGCTTATGGTCCTGCTGATGTCGCCGATGTCTGTGGCTGAGGATTATGAAAGGCTTGAAAATGCTCTGGACAGGGCGCTTTGCAGTGCGAAGAGGAATCAGCCGTGCCGGAATATGGGCATTGAGATGAAACTACCGAAAAAAGCCATGAGTATCCGCGAGGCAGTTTTCTCCCCAAGCGAGGAGATACCTGTTGAAAAAGCGGAGGGAAGAGTCTGCGCGACGGTGAATGTTCCGTGTCCGCCTGCTGTACCGATCGCGGCAAGCGGAGAAATAATCGACCGCGGCTGCATAAATATTTTCAAAAGGTATGGAATTTCGGTCGTAAATGTGGTAAAATTATAATGTTATCCGACGAGGCGTCTCAGTCTGAATTGACGCCGTGTTCGGGCATGAGGAATTTTTGATGAAGAAGATATATGGAAACGAAAAACTCATTTCCACGCTTGACAGCATCAACAGGCGCGGAAAGAATCCCCACTCAGTCATTTTTTACGGGGAAAAGGGCTGCGGCAAAAAGCTGATCGCCGATTATTGCAGCCGCATGATAATGTGCGAGAGTCCCGACAACGGCAAGCCCTGCGGAGTTTGCAGCGCCTGCGTCAACATCTCAAAGGGCTTTCACCCTGATGTCATGCGCGTGGAGCGCACGGGCAAAACGGAGGGATATTCCGTAAAGACCGCGCGATCGGTCATAAATGATGCGTATGTAAAGCCGAATAACAGCAGCGGCAAGAAGGTCTACATTTTCGCGGACTGTCAGAACATGGACGTGAGGACGCAGAACGCAATGCTGAAAATTATCGAAGAACCGCCCGATTACGCGTACTTTATTTTCACCTGCACGTCGAAAACGGTGTTCCTGCCGACCATAATCTCCCGATGTGTGAGTTTTGCGGTCTGTCCATGCAGCGAGGAGGAGGCGCGTTCCGCGTTGCGCGAGTGCAACTACGAGAATAGCGCGATAGACGCTGCGGTAAGCTGCTTTCACGGCAATATCGGAATGTGCGAAAGATACATCACGGACGAGAAGCTGCGCAGACAGGTGGATTTGACAAAATCTCTTGCTGATAGTATAATAAGAGGGGACGAGTATCGGCTCAACGTTGACTTTTTCTCGCTCGGCAGAGAGCGTAACGATATCAACAGCGTTCTTTCGATGCTTGATCTGCTTGTGAGAGACGCGGCTGTTCTCGAAAACGACAGTTCTGCAAGGACTATCGGCTGTTTCCGCGAGGGAGCTGTTTCACTTTCACGCAATATAACTGCATGGCAGGCTGCAAGGCTGCACAGGCAGATAGAAAATGCATGGAACGCCATAGAGGCGAATGCTGCACCTCCGCTGGTGCTTGCGGCTCTGTGTGCGGAGATAATAGAAATTGTACATTAGTATCAGGAGAATTATATGAAAGAAATCGTCGGAGTACGTTTTAAGAGTGTTGGTAAGATATATTACTTTTCGCCGGGAGATCTCAGGCTGACTGTGGGCGACCGAGTTATCGTTGAGACTGTAAGAGGAGTAGAGTGCGGTGAAGTCGTTATCGCTAACAGACAGATCGAGGATAACCAGCTAAATACGCCTCTCAAGCCCATCATAAGAGCTGCGACGGAGCAGGATATGCAGGTTCTTGCCAAGAACAAGGAAAAGGAAAAGGACGCTTTCCGCATATGCGAGGAGAAGATAGCTTTCAGAAAGCTGAAAATGAACCTTGTTGACGTTGAATGCACTTTCGACAACAACAAGCTGCTGTTCTATTTCACGGCGGAGAACCGTGTTGACTTCCGCGAACTGGTAAAGGATCTCGCGGCTGTTTTCAGAACGAGAATAGAGCTGAGACAGATAGGCGTGAGAGACGAGGCGAAGATACTCGGCGGCCTCGGTATCTGCGGCAGAGAGTTCTGCTGTAAGAGCTATATGGGCGATTTTCAGCCTGTTTCCATAAAAATGGCAAAGGAGCAGGGACTTTCACTCAATCCGACCAAGATATCGGGAACCTGCGGCAGACTTATGTGCTGTCTGAAAAATGAGCACAACGTTTACGAGGAACTTCTCAAAATAACCCCGAAGGTAGGCGCGCTTGTAGTCACTCCGGAGGGCGACAAGGGCAGAGTTGAGGACGTGAACCTCATTACCGGAAAGCTGCGCGTAAAGACCGAAAAGTCCGAAGTTCCCGTTACTGTGACAAGAGACGAGGTAAAGCTTCTCAAGGACGCTGAGATACGAATGACGCGCGAGGAACTTAAAGCTCTTAAAAATCTGGAGGATAAGTGATCGAACACCGCCGTTTTGCGGCGGTGTTTTTTAGGATCCGCTAATATTATATGACAGGGGAAACTTAGCTGTGACGGCTAAGACTCTGTATAAGCATTATATTGCTATAGGAATGATAGATCATGCAAAAGGTAAATTACGGCAGAATGTTTGACGAACTGGCTGCGGAACTCGAAAAGAGGGGAGAGCGCCCAAGCCTTCTGCTCCATGCTTGCTGTGCACCGTGCAGCAGCCACACGCTGACAGTTCTCGCGGAACGTTTCCGCGTAATGCTCTATTTCTGCAATCCGAACATTGCCCCCGAGTCGGAATTCGAGTACCGCAGCAGGGAGTTGAAGCGGCTCGTCTCGGAAATGGGGCTTGATATCGAAATAATCGAAGAACCATATGACAGCGCGCCGTTTTATGCGCTTGCAAAGGGACTTGAAGATCTTCCCGAGCGCGGCGAACGCTGCCGCAAGTGCATTGCCCTGCGCCTTGAAATGGCAGGAGCAAAGGCACGGGAACTTGGTACGGATTATTTCACGACCACTCTCACTATAAGTCCGCACAAGGACTGCGCTTTTATAAATGAATGCGGCTTGAAGATCTCGCAGGAGTGCGGCGTGAAGTACCTCTGCTCGGACTTCAAAAAGCATGACGGCTATAAACACTCGATCGAGCTTTCAAAGCAGTATGACCTCTATCGTCAGAACTACTGCGGCTGTGTGTACAGCAAAAAGCTCCGCGAAGAAAATCAGTAAGGTGATAGTATGGGAAAGGAACTTAAAACTAACGCAATGCGTTTTCTGGATACAAAAAAGATAGCCTACGAGGTTCAGGCTTATCAGTGCGACGAGTTTATTGACGGGGTACACGTTGCCGAGAAACTCGGTCAGCCTCTTGATGAGACGTTCAAGACCATAGTTGCGCAGGGGAAATCGGGAAGCTATTACTGCTTTCTGCTGCCTGTTGCCGAGGAACTTGACCTGAAAAAGGCGGCAAAGAGCGTTGACGAGAAGTCGGTCGAGCTTCTCCACGTCAAGGACATCACAAAGGTAACAGGCTATGTCCGCGGAGGCTGTACTCCGATAGGAATGAAGAAGCAGTTCATGACCGTTGTTCACTCCAGTGCGCAGGAGCTTGAAAAGTTTTACATCAGCGGCGGCAGGATAGGTATGCAGATACACCTTTCACCGACCGAACTGGTAAATGCGATAAACGGAAAGTTTGAGCCGATAATACTTTCACAGACATGATCATGTCGATACAAAAATACTGTATGCTAAAAAAGCCGATACCCGTTATTGGTGTAGCTTGATGCGCAAAATGAAAAAATACGTTACATAATAAAAAAATAATGGAAGAAGTATCAAGTTATATCTCGATACTTTTTATGTCAAAACACTCAATATGTAGGTTGCTTTTTGAGCGCTCCTACAAAATCACACGTTGCGTGCTTTTGCTGATTTATCGCAAATTGCGTGATATTATAATATAATCACATTAAAAAACAAAACACCACCGAAAGGCGGAAAGATTATTTGGCGAGCCTGCATTGAATTTGGCGGTGATGATGAGTCGGTTATATATGCAACAGATTGGGAAGGAAAAACAAGAATCCGCACTTGCACAGGTTTAGAAAAAGCTGTAAAAATCACAAATAAATAACATAAACGGGCGGAACGGAAACATTCCGCCTATGTATGGAGATGTACTATGACAATTAAAGAAATGCGAGCCAAGTCGGGCATGACACAGAAGGCGTTTTCAGAATACCTAAACATCCCGAAAAGAACTATAGAAGAATGGGAAGGTGGCAGAAGGAAACCACCTGACTATGTTGTCGAACTGATCGAGTATAAGCTGACACATGAGGGGATACTTTGAATGCAACAAAGAGCTGGTCTGATGAAATAAATAAAAACCGCTGAGGAGAATCCCAGCGGTTTTGTTTTTCTATTTTCTGCAAAATAGATCTGATATATCGCAATTCAGAGCAATTGGATATCGGCGATTTCTTACTTAATGGCATCATTGGGATTGGTTTTGATCGAAGCGGCAGAGGTGTTTATCGTACTGCCGAGCTTGGTCTTGACCATTTTGATGTTCTGGAGGTTTCTTGCGTAGTGAGCCTCGGTATCGTTGAGCATCTTTGCAACGTTAAGGGCTGCTGTCTGCTGGAGATTCTTTGCGGCAGCCTGAGCCTTTGTCAGCATATCGACAGCCTTTTTCTTTGCCTCGACCACGATAGCCTCGTGCGAAACTATCTGAGCCGCGCGCTCCTCAGCCTTGCGAATGATAGCTTCGGCGTTTATTTTGGCTTCATTAAGAATGCGCTGACAGTCGAACTCGATCTTCTTAGCCTCTTTAAGTTCGTGGGGCATATTGAGGCGCACGTCGTTGATGAGTTCTCTCATGCGCTCGCCGTCGATGACTTTTTTGTGTGAGACAAACGGTACGGACGAAGCCTTGTCAAGGAGCTCGTCCATCTCTTCTAAGATTTCATCAATGCTCATATTTTTTACCTCTCTTTAATAAGTCTTTGTTGTATATCTTCAAGAATACTTTCGGGAACAAAATGGCTGATATCGCCGCCAAAATAGGCTATCTGCTTGACCACGCTCGAACTCAGGTACATATTTTCGGCAGAAGTCGTAAGAAAGACCGTTTCTGCACCGGAAAAGAGCTTTTTGTTTGCAAGAGCCATCTGAAACTCGTATTCAAAGTCGCTCACGGCGCGCAGACCCTTGACGATAGCGATAGCGCCGACATTTCGCACATAGTCGGCAAGGAGACCGTCGAGGATATCTATCACCACGTTATCGAGATCGTGCGTGACGGATTCAATCATCAGCATACGCTCCGTTGCGGTAAAGCTCGGCTGCGACTTTCCGGCATTGCGCGAGATGAGCACGATGACCTTGTCGAAAAGCTTTGAAGCTCGTGTGATTATATCGAGATGACCGAGAGTAACGGGGTCAAAGCTTCCGGGGCAAACTGCAATTCTTCTCATTCCTGTGCTACCTCCTCGCTGTCGGCGTAGGGCTTGCAGAGGATCGAGACGTTTATCCTGCCGTAGCGGTAAGTCTTTCTGAGGGTAAGACCCTGCGGCGGAGCCGGTGTTTCGGCGTCGGACTCATATTCGCAGATTATGCTGCCGCCCTCGTTAAGCTTCTGCGCGGCAAACGGCAACAGCTTTTCAATATGACCGTGGCGGTAGGGAGGGTCGAGGATAATGATGTCAAAGCTCTTTGGCGTGAGCTTGATATAGTCGTAGCTGTCGCGGCTGACTACCTCCGCCATATCCCTTAGTTTTGTATTTGTGAGATTTTCGTTTACGCATCTGAGGGATTTCTGCGAACTGTCAACGAAAACCGCGTGACCTGCACCTCGGCTGAGGGCTTCTATGCCCATCTGACCGCTTCCTGCAAAGAGGTCGAGGACATCAGCGCCCTCAAGGTCAAACTGGATAGCGGAGAAGATACCCTCCTTGACTTTATCGGAGGTCGGGCGAACGTCAAGACCTTCCGGTGCGATAAGCTTCATTCCTCTTGCGATTCCTGTAATAACTCTCATAAAAATAGCTCCGCAGCCGCAGCACATTCGGACAGGCGCAGGGGAGTCTGCGGCGGGTGCTGCGTTTCCGCATTTACGGCATACGGAAGCCGAATTACATACACTTTATTATAACCTATTTTCGGTGGCTTGTCTACATTTTTAGGAAAAGATAGGCGAATCTGCACAAAACTTCTTCCACATATAGTGCATAATTACCATATAAATTTATGCGAGATCGCGGCTTTGCGCCATGCAATCAACAAATCAGCGCGGCGGCATATAATAAGTCAGGGATAATTTATGTGACAGGTGCTGCTGTATGCCGCGCAGGAAACGGCAGCGCCCGATTCGTACAGACTATCATGAAACGGAGATATACTATGGGAGAAAAACATAAGATACTATCAGTTGGCGGCGATATGCGCAGCGTTTACTGTGCAGCAAGGCTTGCCACGGAATACGATACATCGATTTTAGGGTTTGACGCGGAGGATATTCCGCACGGCTCAGGACTGCACATCTGCGATGCGTCAAAGAAGTATGACACGCTGCTGCTGCCCGTTATCCCCCTTGACAGTGACGGAATGATACCTGCCGAAAACGGCAGCATTGACCCCGAGGAGGCAGCTTTGCTGGTTGACAGCCGCGCGGAGATATTTGTGGGGCGCATGGACGCAAGACTGCGCGATATTTTCCCCGATGCCCGTTTTACGGATTATCTTTCGCGCGAGGACGTTTGTCTGAAAAACGCAGTTCCTACCGCTGAGGGAGCGGTCATGATAGCTCTCAGCGAGCTGCCGGTTACTCTGAGCGGACTAAAGATCCTCATAGTCGGAATGGGCAGGATAGGAACGGCTCTTACGGAGATACTGAAAGGCTTTGGCGCAGATGTCACAGCCGCGGTAAGAAACGAGGGTGGAGCTGCCCGTGCGCGTCTGCATGGCGTAAAATCGGTTCGCACCGAGGAGATCGGCGGCGAATGGGGACTTATTTTCAATACTGTTCCGATGATGATATTTGACAGCGATAAGCTTTCAAAACTCCGCCGCGACACGCTTATTATCGACCTTGCCTCAAAGCCGGGCGGAGTAGATCTTGCGGAGGCGGAAAGGCTGAACATAAAGACCATTCACGCTCTCGGACTTCCCGGCAAGACCGCTCCCGTGACGGCAGGAGAAATAATCGCCGAGAGCATTATTGATACATTAAAAAAAGGAGGTGGCGGCAATGTATGAAAGTCTGCGCGGACTGAAGATCGGCTATGCGCTGACGGGTTCATTCTGCACATTTGAAAAAAGCTTTGCACAGGCGAAAATTCTCGCGGACGCAGGCGCAGAGCTGATACCGATAATGTCCGAAAACGCTGCGGGGATATCCACGCGGTTCGGCACGGCTGAGGAAAACGTGCGGAGGTTCGCGAAAATATGCGGCAGAGAGCCGATAACGGATATTTTTTCCGCCGAGCCGATAGGCCCTAAGGCAATGACCGATATCATGGTGGTTGCTCCGTGTACTTCAAATACGACGGCAAAGCTTGCAAACTCCGTGACCGATACTGCGGTCACAATGGCGGTAAAGTCACATCTCAGACAGGGAAAGGCAGTCGTGCTCGCGATAGCTTCCAACGACTCGCTTTTAGGCTCGGCGAAGAACATAGGCGAGCTGTTTAACCGTAAGAATTACTACTTTGTGCCAATGCTTCAGGACGACTGTGAGCGCAAGCCTGCCTCGCTCGTGGCGGAGTTTTCAATGCTCCCGCAGGCGATAGAGGCGGCAATGAAGGGGATACAGCTTCGTCCGATAATATACAGTATCTAAGAGATTAGCACTCTCAGCGTGAGAGTGCTAATTTTCATTTTCTTTTCACAGTCCTGTGATAATTCTTTCAAACAAGAGATCTATAATACAGACAATGAAACGAAAGGGAGCGATACCGATGAATAATAGTGAGGAATTATTCAAAGAATAATACGCAAGGAAGTTTACCCTATATGAGACAAGCTTCCGAAAAAACACCACTTTTTTATTGGAGGTATGAATTATGTATGGACTTACACCTTTTGGAAGAAACGGTTACAATCTTTTCAATTTCTTCAACGATATGGACAATGACTTCTTAGGCGACTCGATGCCCGTCAACGCCTGCCGCACGGACATAAAGGACGAAGGCGATAAATACGTTATGGAGTCGGAACTCCCCGGCTTTGAAAAAGAGGACATCAACATCGACATTAAGGATGACTACCTTACTATCTCAGCGGAGCACAGCAGCAACGATGAGGAGAAGGACGAGAAAGGAAACTATATCCGCCGCGAGCGTTCGTTCGGCTCGTACAAGAGAAGCTTCGGCATCTCGGACGTTGAGCACGACGGAATCAGCGCGGAATATAAAAACGGTGTTCTCACTATCGAGCTTCCCAAGAAAAAGGCTGAAGAGCCTGTTTCAAAGAGACTCGAGATCAAATAAGCAGATATACCGTGCGCTTTCCGCACGGTTTTATCTTTGAGAGGAAAAGGGACTGTACAGCAGCCCCCATATTCACAAGCATATGCAAGTGCCTTGTGGATACGGGTTCTAAACTGTACAGTCCTCTTTTTTTGCAGCACCGCACAAGCTTTGTGTAGTGCTGCCTTTATCCTTCTATCTGCCTTGCAAGAAACTGCGCGGCGGCGTTGATGAGGCTCTTTTGAAGATCTGTTACTTCGGTACACTTCTCGCTTGTCATAAACGCGACTGCTCCCGAAACATCTCCGGCCGTAATTATCGGAATGGCGGCAATGGCGGTTCGCTCAACGCCCTCAGCCGGATAGAAACTGTTGTTTTCGGCGCTGTGGCAGAGGTACTGTCCGCGGCTCTCCATGAGTTCCTCAAGCTGTCCTGTAACGCGGCGTTCGTAGAACTCCTTTTTGGGCACTCCTGCCGAAGCTGTTACATGGTCTTTGTCAAAGATAACGACCGGACAGCCGGCTATCTTGCACATTATGTCCGCGACATAGCCGGCATTCTGGCTCATTTCACCTATTGCCGAGTACTTCTTGAAAATGACCTCGCCCTCGCTGTTGGTGTAGATCTCAAGCGGGTCGCCCTCACTGATAACATTGACACTAAGGATATCGCCCTTACTTGTGGTAAAGTGGGCGATAGTCGTGAGGTTATCGGATTCCTTGGTGTCACAATTAAAATTTGCGTTTGCTCCGACTAATTCAGTTTTAAGTTTGGCAGGAACACCGGTGCTTAGCAGGGCATCAATGTCAGATCGGAGTTTTACGTTGATGTGATCGGTAAATACATCTATTCTGTCAACGATGAAATCGATATCTGTCCTGCTGAGGTTTTCCTTGTTCAGTATTGAATCGAAAACCTCCATGACCGTTTTGGCATTTCTATTCATTGATATGATAGCATTATGTTTATCGGTTGCAAGCTGTATTTGATTTCGGAAGCCTTCAATTTGTTTCATAAGGTCTGTTACCTGTTCCTGGTATACTTCTTCAAGCATATCTTCCTGTTCAGGATGTTTGGCAATGTCCTTGATGTGTTGGCGGCTCAGAAATTTCATCTCGGTCTTGGCATCTTCCATTCTCTGCATAAGAGTCTCGACTACATCTTTACTGGATGATGTTGATTTTCTTTCCTTATCTATGGACTTCTGAAGTGTATCAAGCATCTCTTCTGAGTTTTCCTTTACCTTGCGGATAAAGGAACGCAGCATTTCGTCAAGTGCGTCAACTCTCGTATGGTGGGAAGTACAGCCTTTCAGTCCGCGTTTATGATATGTTCCGCAGGTATACGCCGGAGCAAGATCAGGACGGCTCATAGAAAACATAGGACTTCCGCAGTCGCCGCAGAAGAGATGACCGGTATACACGTTGGCGAATTTTTTAATTCCCCGATACCCATTTTTGGAACGCTGTTTTATCTGCTCCTGAACAGCGGTAAACAGTCGAAAATCAACTATTGGTTCATGGTTTCCTTCAATAATGATATGGTCGCTTTCCTGAAGTTTCATATCGCCGCCGTTTATTTTCTTACGCTGATATTTTCGCTGCCTTAAAGTGCCGATATAGAAATCGTTTGTAAGCATTGAGCTTATCGTAACTACGCTCCATACGTCCTTAGAACGTACAATGAATTCTTCCCCTTCGGCTTCTTTGCGCATTTCTTCGGTTTTCCTCGGTGTAGGTATGTGGTTGTCTGTAAGGTAGTTGGCAATTTTTTTATATCCCCAGCCATCAGCGTATAGCTGAAATACCTTTCGCACGATTTCAGATGAAGCTTCGTCAACTTTGAACTTCATGGTCTTAGTATTTGTCATGACATAGCCGTAGGGAACAGCACATATCCACTTGCCTTCCTTTTGGCGATTATTGATGACAGCCTTTACTTTCTTTGAGGTATCGGTTACAGGCATTTCGTTTACTAAGAATCGGAACTGTATTGCCATCCAGTCATCAGAGGTCGGAAAATCTATACCGTCACCGATAGAGATTATCCGCACTCCTGCATCTCGCAGATCCTCTAATTCCACAAGTCCGCGGCTTGTACGTCGTGAGAAACGTGAAAAATCTTTGATTATGAGGATATCGTATTTCTTACGGAACAGCTCCTTGCGTAGCTCCTGATATTGCTCGCGCTGTTCAAAGGTATAGCCGGAACGGTCGCGATCGGCGTAGAAGTCAAGCTGAGCTTTTGGAAAAGTTCGGGTCACATAGTCGGTAATAAGAGACTTTTGATTCTCAATGGAGGTGTTGTCCTTGTCAAGTTCTTCGTCTACGGAAATTCGGCAATATCCCGCTATTTTGAGATCCTTGTCCATAATAACTCCTTTCTTACAATATCATCAGAGTAATGTTTCAACTATCTGTCAACATTGTACCATATGCAAGCTGTATTTGTCAAGCCGAAATAAATGGGTGCGCTTTAAGCGCACCCTAAGTTGGAAATAAGCAGATCTTCTGTATCTTTGCATAAGTCTCCTTTGCCCGAAAGGAAGAAAATAACTTTGCACTTTTTCGGTGCAGTATCTTTAAGGAGCAGATGCGTAAGTTCTGCGCAGTCGTACTGCTCCTGTTCCTCGTTAGTCAGCCAGACTTCTATGAGCCCTTTGTTTCGTTTGTCATATATTTCCAACGCACTCACTCCTTTTCTTTAGTCTGTCCACAAATTCTTATATTAATCGATTTGACCTTTCTCTAATAACTGTCGGAACTGTACTTTTAGGAATGGCAACCCGCATAGAGAGAATGTCTGCCTGCCGCTCAGCTATACAGAGTGCTTTTTGTACATCGATCATGTTTTCGCCGAGAGTAATAGAATCTGTTGAAGAATGCATATCAACGCTCTCTTTTCCCAACAGCTGAAGCACTTTTAAGAACCTACTATGATATCGCAAGTGGATCAATTCATGAGCGATAGTAATACGCAGTCGCCCATCGTACTCCTCAGCATACTTCTTATAATTAAGAAGTATCGTACCAGGCTTAGCATGTATTGTTTCTTTTCTTAGCACCTTTTCTTGTTTTGTTTGTTCGTAATATATAATCTCCACATCAGAATCGGCAAGTATAATACGTCCCAAGCAGTTATCATTAAGCGGTGAGACAAAAAGCATTCTCGTCTTTACAAGATAATCCACATTAATCATATAACCATCAAAAATACCATTCTTCGTAAAAAAATTATATATATTACTCCCGATATGTTCTTCTAATTCCTCATGGATATAACTGGAACAATTCTTCAAATTCTTTTATTATACCATTTCAGATAGACAAAATTTGTACTTCTGAGAGATTTCGGCAA
>ERZ773194.330-NODE-330-length-61946-cov-16.603561_pt1 | contig 61946 bp, 43 predicted proteins | sample MGYA00511240_ERZ773194 | MGnify/ENA primary metagenome ERZ773194 (study PRJEB29015, sample SAMEA2737774) | human gut metagenome | biome: human gut; feature: human-associated habitat; material: faeces | place: China | collected 2012 ... | reverse complement strand
GAGGCTCGTCGATCTCGGCCTGTGAGATGGCATCATCAAAATCAGGCACGAACTCGCCCATTTCCGAGAGCGCCGCGCGTCCTTCCTGCTCCAGAGTCAGCCTTTCTTCCTCGCTCATGGCGGGTAGTTCAGGCTCGACAGGTTCCGCAGAGGGCGGGTCATGTTCTGGTTCGTCAAAGCGCAGAGTGCGAATCTCCACATCATAGGGGAGGTTGTTTTTGTCAGCAGGATATACCGCCACGGTTTCCTCGGTGTAGGTGGGTGCCTGTTCCGGCTGCGGATACCGCTCCATGAGCCGTGCAAAGCTCTCCCTGCTCTCCGCACGGGAAACGGGATAGCGAAGCGATGGATCGCGGAGAGAAATATCAAAAAGGCCGAGGTTCTCAATAATAAACGGCTTGCCGTCCTCCAAATATACCGTATCGCCTACGGAATACGGGAACTGTTCTCGCTGCGGGACAGGAGCTGTTTCGGGAACGTCTGTAACTGCTTCCTCTGGCTCATGCCAGCGGTATTGCTCCACAACCTCATCCGAAACGTGAATGAGGTCGCTGAAATCGAGATTTTCCAGCTCGTTGGTAATAATCTCTTGCAAAGAGCCGTACTGCCGGGTTTCCAGATGCTCATCATCCAGATAGCGCTCCAGTCGATAATTCACAAGGTCAATGTTCACCTGAATGGGAATCTCATCGTCTGTGACGGTGGTGTAGGCGACGCCGATCTTCGCCGGGTCGCTGAAATCCGCCTCTGAGCCGTATTCGCTCCGGCAGAAATCGGAGATCAGTCCCTTTGCACGTTCCATGAGCGCCTGCTCCGCGATACGCTCCGTATCCTGCATCACGCGCTGGATAAATGGATCGCTGTTCAGCTTTTCGGGGTCAACCACTTTGCCGCCCACAATGCCACGCTGGGCGAGGGCTTCCCGGATAGCAGCGGGGTCAATATCATCGAAATTGTCGCGTTCCGCCTCGGTGTAGAATTTATCCTCGCGGATGAGCTGCGCCAGTCGCCGCTGCACCTTCGGCCATGTCAGTTCGGCGGTTTCCGGGCTTCCAGCGCGGACGATAAAGAGATTGTTGCCCTCCTTGCCGCCGTACTCGTGAGCAAGCCATGCAGCAGTTTCTTTTTCACGTCCGTGCTGCTGCATATACCGCACTACGGCGTGTTTGCTCTCGATATTTCCGTTCCATGCACGGAGTGCATCGTCTATATCGTCCTGCGAGAGCGGGCGCAGCAGATCGTGAAGCCGCTCATAGGTTCCCTCAAAAACCTCCTGATGTAAGCGGCTGCGGAACTCCGGTACATCCGAAAACAGCCGGATAAGTTCCATATCTTTTGAATTGAGAACGGCACGGCGCACGGCGGCATTGCACTCGATACCGGCGTTCTCCCGGTCAGAGTGACCGCAGGCGTTGCGATAGGCTGTATCCTCCGAAACCGCCGCCATCACCACCGGCCTATAATGCTCCAAACGTTCCTGCACCGTGGGCTGGGGCGTATCTTCTGTGGGGTCACGGAACACCCGCGTTCCGTCTGCGCCAAACTCCGCTTCCTGTGCATTGATGGCATTTTCCGCCTCATGGTCGATGGACGGAAGCGTATATGCCGTGTGTTTGTGGTTGGAATCGCCAATGCGCGAAATTGTTACATCATGCTTTTCCCGCAGCTTTTCAACGTATTTCTCCAAATCCTTTGCAGGGAAGCCACACATGGTAACACGGCCTACTCCCTCCAAATTGCGGCGCGTCAGCTCAAGGCTGAGATCATCCGCAACCACCCGTGCGTCCTCGCCATACAGCTCAAAGAAGTCACCGACCTGATACAGTACGATTTCATCGGGATACGCCGCTTTTACATCGTTATAGTCGTTATAAACCGCGTTTCGCAGGGCGTCCTGTGCCATTGCCTTGTCATAGACGGTCTGCTCATCCGGCGTAAGGTAGCGGTTCATCCGAATCAACTCAGAAATGCGCGAAGCGACCTTGCTCCAATTCATCTGAACATCCGCGCAGCCCGCTTTTCTCAGCGTGATGCCCTTGCTGCCGTGATCTTCATAGCTACCGCTTTCTCTGGATACGGCGTGGGTACGCCCGCCGATGCCGTACTCCTTTTTCAGAAAATCGGCACTCTCCTTGGGCGTATGCGGCGTCTGGAAAAATTCATAGATGCGGGCTTTCCCGCCTTCAAAGCCGCTTCCATTTGCAAGAGAAGCCGCAATTTCATCTCCAGTGATAAATCTGCCGGTCTCCGGAACCGCCGCCATATCGGAGTGATACTCCTTGCGCGGCAATGACAGATCTTCCATGCGTGTAAGAAGCGCCTGCGGGCGGTGGAAATGGAATCGTAAAAGCTCCCGGTTCTCCCGGTAGGCATCGAGGAATATTTTGTACTCTGTCAGAAACTGCTCCCGGAACTCCGGATTCAGCAGATCATCCGTCAGACGCTCCGTTTCCTCCGGGAAGTTGGTGCTGTGGATATTGCCCAGGCAGGACAGGTACCCCAGCGACTTTGCCTCGTCCGAAAAATCGTGATAAAGGTTCCAGACCGCCACGGCGATACTCAGCCGCTCATAGCGAGGGGCTTCCGTAACTTCAAGGTTGGTGGCAAATGTGCCGCTGTCCAGAAGCTCATCAATGCGCTCTGCTGCATCCGTCCAACGGATGAGCTGGGCAGAGCGGAGGTGCTGTGCGGCATCTCCCTTTGCGATGTGGATACCGTCGTCGCCATACCATGCGGAAAACCTGCCGTTTTCCGTAATCAGACCATTGCCGCCATAGTAGAGATTTTTGAGAAATGCCGCGCGATCCGCTATGGGCTTTTGCTTGGAGAACTCAGCGGCAATTTTCATGCGTGCTTCATCCGCATTGCCGCCCGTGCGCAGAATGTGGTCAATATCGTCCTGCGAAATGAACGCAGAAATAGCGGAGGGCGCATCATTGGCGCTCTCCGCTGTGTCGATATATGCAATTTGTTCCGCTTCCGTAGGAAACAGGCTCATCTGATATGCCGCTGTGGGCTGCGCCGGTTCTGCTTCCGGCGCGTCATTGGTCAGTTGTACACCAGCTCGTTCAGAATGGTCTCTTCCGCCCGTGCCTTGCAGCTGTTCATCAGCCCCACCCACGTCAATGGGTTGCTGGCTTTCAGCGCTTCCGTCACGCCCGCCGACTGCATCAGCACCGGCATCATCTGTTCCAGCCTCCGGTGCGCCGTCTCGTCGATCTCCCGCAGGTGCGGGAACAGCGTCTCGGACAGGATCATCTGGTTCCAGAGGATGGGACGATGCTCCTGAAGGTACGTCTTCCGCAGCATCCCGTACTTGCCCAGGGGCTTGCTCCCCGGCTCCTCGCTCAGCTTCAGGTCGGGAATCCGGTAATCTCCGTTCTTCATGTAAGTCAATTCGGTCATTTTTTTGGCTCCTTTCGCGCTCATAATTTCGGATGGCAACTTCTATCTGTCTGAGTACCTGCTGGCTGATCTCGCTGACCGCCGTGCCCAGCGCCGCAACCGCAGCCGGTGTGTTGAAGTCGAACACGGGCATAAAATCTTCCGGTTCCATGTAGGCTTCCGGCTCCAATCCGCATCGGCTCATGAGCATATAGGTGATGCTGGCTTTTGCAGCGTTTCGGAACTGTACCTCGGTGTTGAACTCATCATACCCATCAAGATAGGAATCGTCAATGTTGTAGAGGATGTCCCGCTTGTTATCCACCCAGTATTCCTTTACAAGCTGGGCAGCCGCTGACTCCATCTGCTCGACAATGCCATTGCTGCCGGACACATCGTAGCTTCGCTCCAGCGTGGCAGCGATGGCATCCTCATGCTCTGCGCGGAACTGCCAGAGATGCACGGGGCGCGAGTGTTCCCGTTCGCCGGTGTCGGCCACGTCAAAGACGTATCGCAGCTGCGGCTTCTGGCCGCTTGTGTCTATAAGGGCAATGCCGGTGGAGCCGCGCCGGACAAAGCGCCCCATCTTTTTGTTCCAGAAATCGTACTCGGCGCAGGCGGTCGCGTCTGGCCGCTGGGCGTGGATCATGACTTGTTCGTTGTACGGATACTTGTAGAGCCGCGCCGCTGTGCGCAGGAACTGCGTCCAGCTTTTGTAGCTGCTGGTAAGCTGCCGCTCCGCTGTGTCTGCCATCTGCCTGTACTCCTGATATTTACTCGGCATAGGGCTACCTCCTTTGGGTAAAAAATTAGAGCACCCGGAATTGGGTGCTCTATGTATGAGAGATGACAGGCTCTTAATATGTTTCCGCGTGAAGCTTGCCGCTATAAGCACAAAATTTCAAGTGCAGCGACTGCCACTCGTCAATCAAGCTGACAGAAGAACGCCCGCCTGTTGTGACAAGCGGGCATTGTGCCATAGGTGTTACATTTTTCCGTTTTGTCCGTCGGCCTCCGCTTTCCCCAGCAGATACAGAAACGCAATGGCGGGCACACGCAGAATCGGCACCTGGGTTTCGTGTTTTGCAATGCCGAAATCGTCCAGTTGCTTCGTGATGAGAAATGCGCTTGTGACCTTTGCACTTTCATCCTTGCAGAGTTCGACGATGGCGTCCGTAGCAGGTATATGGGAGTTGTTGCGGTATTTTACCTCACAGAGAATCTTTTCACGGGGCAGCTCAATGACCACATCGACCTCTTTCTGATTATCCTTTGCCTTTCTGAAGTAGCCGAGCTGCGCCGTGCTGCCCTGATAGAAGGATACGATATGCTTATATACCGTCGTTTCCACCATCGCCCCAAGCTCTCGCTCATCCGAAAGAACGTCGTCTATCATTAGAACGGCGTTGCGTATGGCGGCGTCGGCAATGTATATCTTCGGTTTGCCCTTCAAAGCACCCTTGCTGCCCACATCCATCGGCTTCGACAGATAAATCAGGTTAGACATTTCAAGCGCCTCGATATAGCTGTCTATTGTAGCGGCAGAGGTATTTTCCAATTCCTTTGCCGCCGTGGTAACGCTGAAAATTTCCGTTGAGTTCATACAGAGATACAAAAACAGTTTTTCCATCAGAAGCGGGCTTCGGATATTAAAAAGTGTCAGAACATCACGCTTGATAACCTTATCCACCACATCTTCCCGCAGCATCCGCTGTGCATACATATCATCGTCGGATAATACAAGCTCAGGAAAGCCACCGATCATAAGGTAACGGTTGAAATGCACTTCCAGCGGCGCAAAGCGATCCATCAGATCGCCCAACTCCGCTTTACTCATTTTTACGAGCTTTGTGAGCCGCAAATTGTCCGGGAGAATCGGTTCTTCAATTTGCAGCAGACGACAATACTCATAAAACGACATGGTGGGTATCTTCAGGATGCTCCATCGCCCCGTCCCGCTGTCGGTCGAGCCTTTTTCCAATATCGGGCTGGCCGAGCCGGTCGCTGTAAGCCGTATGTCCTTCCGGCTGTCGTAGATGACCTTCATCCAGAGTTCCCAATGCTCCGTATATTGAATTTCATCGAGGAAGATATACCTTGTTCCCTCTATGGGATAAAGGGATTCGTAGATAGAAAGGACTGTCTCCACATTGACGAGCTTTACAATCGGATTGTCGAAGGATACATACAGGATATTTTTTGGGTTTACGCCCCCGTCGATCAGGCTGTTCATCATCTGATACATGATCGTCGTCTTGCCGACACGCCTTGCGCCGGATAAAACGGCAAACCGCCGAATCGTTTTGTGCGAAATCATTCTCAATGCTTCGTAATAGGCAAGCCTTTTCTGCGGCTTGTTTTCTTCCTTGATTGCCAGCGGATTGCGCCACCAGGGATTGTACTGCCGCAATACCTTGATGACCTGCTCATCGCTTACGATTGCCATACAAACACCTCCGTACAGGTAGCATTTCCACGGAGTTGTATCTTCATACCAGCGAAACTCCGCGGGAGTTATGCAAGTATATTATAGCAACGGTCAAGTACGAACGCAAGGGGATTTTGAAAGATGCGAAAAAAAGTCCAATATTTTGCTGCCTGAATCCTTGCATTTTCCTTTAGGTTCGCTGCAACACCGATAGAGCCAGCAGAGAGACGGCTCCGAATGGAACCGTCTCTCTGTATTTGCTGTTCAGTCAAAGTCCGGCACTATCTCCAGCTCCGCAAACTGCTCATCGGTGATGCCGCCCAGCTTGCGCAGGGTACTGTCGGTCAGCTCCCGCAGTTCGGTTTCGTCAGGCTCCAGATGCTTGCGCATGTCGGTCAACGCCTGCATCAGACCGGCGCGGGTGCCGGTATTGTAGATGCACATCAGGTTGATCTCGTCAAATGTAAAGTTGCTCATGTCACAGCTCCCTTTCCGCGCTCCGTTTCGGGGCGCTCTTCACAGATTTGGTGTCGGCTACGGACGGCGTTTTCAGCTTCGCAAGGATGGAGGGCTTTTCGCCGGATTTTTCTCTGCGCACCGGCTGCTGGGCACGGCGCTTTTCCACGTCTTCGCGCTGGACGGCCTGTGCCAGCTCCAGAAGAGAAATGGGCGTGCCGTTCCTGGACTGTTCCTCCAGCTCCGCGACTGTTTTGCGCGGGCCGTTGTTGATGATACCGTCGATCATACCGTAATCATCCTCCATGGCCATCTCCGCGTTTTTTAGATAGTTTTCCGGCTTGAGAAAGCCCGGCAGCTCCTTGAAGCCCCAGGAATCGACGTAATGACAGGATACCACGCCATTCTGCTTCAGCGCTACGATGTCGCTGACGGATAGGCTGTGGCCGCGAAAATCCTCCGGACGGCGGATATTGAAGGTCTCATACAGCTCGTTCAATTTATCCTGCGTATCACCCCTGCGGTCGAGGTCTCCTGCATAGACGGCGGCGTAGTTCTCCTTTTGGATGGATAGTCCTTTCTTCTCCAGATACTCGGAGTTCATATAGTGGAGCTGCACCGTGTCGTCATTATCCCGAAGCTGATAGATGGCAAAGCTGTCGGCAGGGTTATCAAGGAACGCTTTCTCATAGTCCTGCGGCACGAAGCGGTCTTTGACCGTCCCCCATTCGGAAGCTTCCACGCCGAAAATACCGTCAAAGCTGCGGATTTCGTCGGCATCAAACGCCATGGCCTCGGTGTTGTCGGTGTGAAGCATATACACGGTCACGTCGCGCTCCATGAGTTCCAGCGCACGCTCCTTTGTCAGCGGCAGCATATTGGAATCTGTGTAGCCGTATGCGTTCATGCTCTCCACAGAAATCGCCGGGTCAGGGACGGAGCCATTATCCGGTGCGCTGACCGGCTCCGGCTCCTGCACCGTAATCTCCTGCACTGGCTCAGCAGCAAGGCTCTCCGGCTCCTTATCCAGCCCACGCTCCTTCATCAGCGCCTTATAGTTCCGGTCGATGTCCGTAATCAGACCGGATGCCGTGTGGTTGATGGTTTCCAGCGATGCTTTTAGCTCCGGCAATTCCTTGCCCTTAGACCATGTAGCGATATAGCCGAAGCTGTTCTCGCCGGTCTCAATGCCGAAATAGGCGCAGACGGCATAGGAAATGCTCTCGGCCTGCACTTCCTCGGTGTTGCGGGAGATCTTCGCCTTTTCCGGAAACTGCTCGTGCAGAAAACCCTTTACGGTCTGCTCTCCGCCTACAAAGTTCAGCCCGTCCTCGCCCAACGGAAGATACCCTGCATCCGTCAGGTCAATGGGCGTCGCTGTAATGACGGTTGCTGCATGATTGACGACAACGTGCTCCTGAATGGTCACGGGCAGTCCCGGATCATCGTCTGAACCGCGCAGGTCATATGCATACAGACCTTCGGGCAGCTTTTCTCTGTCGATGCGCCCATTGGAATACAGGGCAGGCTCTTCAAACAGTTCGATTACCTGATATTTCTCGCCAACGTCGTCTCTGCCATGCAGAAGGGAGTGTGCGATCTCGTGGATCGCCGCGCATACCGTCTGTACCTCGCTCATGTCGGTGCGGACGGCAATGCGCCGATTCTCGTCGTCGTAATACCCGTCCATGCCGGCCATATTCTCCATAAAGACCGGAACCGGCGCGCTGCGCTTCACAGCCTCCATGAAGACCTCATAATTCTGCACATCGCCGGTAAGATCGACGGCAAGCTGCGGCAGGGGCTTGCCCTCCGTCTGGCTCACATCAAAAACCGTGACCGGTTTGTACATCGGAATCTTAATTTCCTTTTCTTCCATGATGGCCTTGCCGTCAGCATCCAGCATGGGGAGCTTGGTGTCCGGGTCGAGCTTTGCTTCTTCGATTTTCTTCTTGTACGGCGTCGGGGCAATGATCTTGATGCCTTTTTCGCCCTTGAGTACATTGCGGCCAAACTGATCTCGCCATTTGTTGAAACCGGCAACGACGGTGGCGTCCGGCTTCTGCATATAGATGAGCATGGTATTATTGACGCTGTACTTGTGGAACCGGCTCATGGTGCGAAGATAATTCTTGTACTTTTCGCTTTCAAACAGCTCTTTAATACCATTTTCAATGCTGTCGGTGATCTCTTTGAGCCTGTCCTTATTGGACTGCTTTTCTGCCATATACGCTCCTTTCCGGGATTGTAATCCCTGCATATGGTCAGCCCCTGCGGGGACGTGGAAATCCTCGCAGGAGCATAGGGCTTATTCAGATTTGGGGACGGTGCCCCTGACCGGGGGCTTGTACCCGGCCTGTTTGGCTCGCTCACTGGCGGCGCGGCGGCGCTCTTCGCTATACGGCTCCCGGATAGAGATGCAGTTTTTCGGTACGATGAAGCAGGCCGAGCCGGAGCGTCCCTTGTTATCCGGGTAGATTTTGTCCGGCTGCCGCCGATGCAGCTCCTTGAGCCGAGCTTTGAGCTTTTTATCGAAGGTGTAAACGCTGGCGGTATCATCCGCATCCGAGAACAGGATAATGGTCTCACGCTCCGAAGGTTCCAGTCTCATCGGCCTGCCTCCAGCATGGATGCGGCAAACCGGCGGCAGATTCTGTGAAAAAGGCGGCTGGCCGATGAAGCAAGGGTCATTTCAAAGGCAGTCGCAATCTCCAGATATTTGCACACTTTCGTGGGCACAAATCCTTTATGGGGATCGAAACCCAGGCGCATACCCAAAACCGTCCGATCCCGATATCCCAGCTTCTCAAAGACGGACATAACCGTTTCACACAGATTGTCGATGGTGTTGCAATGTGCGCTGAAAGCAGGAGCGTTCTCGCCCTGCATGGTAAGAATTGCTGACAGGATCAGGTGCGCCGCACGCATTTCATGAATACTGTTTTCCATTCGCTTTCCCTCTTTCAAATTCCAGCCGGTAAGCTGTCTTTGTGCCGTCGTCCTCCAGAACGATATAAGCGTCGTAGGTCTTGCCGGTTTTCTCGGAGAAGATGCCGCTGGCATAGGTTTTTCCGTCTTTCAACAGCGTCTCTGCCATCTTCTTTGTCAGATTGATTTTCTTCGCGGCAAGAAAACGGTTATCGCGCCAAAGGCCAAAATGGCAGTCATTCCGCTCACAGAAATAGCCCTTTTTGCTCTCTGTAACATCACTGCCGCAGCGCGGGCATTTTCCGACGACCGCTCTTCCGGACGGAAACAGTACGTCGGCTCCCAGCACCGTTTTATAGGTCTTGACCAGCTCGCAGACCATATCGCGGATGCCCTGCATAAAGGTTTCCGGGAATTCTTCGCCGCGCTCGATCTCTTTTAGGCGATGCTCCCATTCAGCAGTCATAAGCGGAGACTGGAGCTGTTCCGGCAGCACGGTAATCAGGGAAATACCGGCGTGAGTCGGGATCAGGCTCGCCGTCTTCTTGCTCTTTTTGCGCTCCACAAAGCCGGTGGCCACCAGCTTTTCCAGAATGGCCGCGCGGGTGGCAGGCGTCCCAAGGCCTTTGCGTTCAGCATCTTCGGGCATTTCTTTCGCACCGGCGACCTCCATTGCAGAAAGCAGCGTATCCTCGGTATAGTGTTTGGGCGGCGTCGTCTTACCCTCTTTGACGGCGGCAGAATGAACCGTAAAGGTCTGTCCTTCGTCCACGGGCGGCAGTGCCTTTGCCGCATCCGAAGTTTCATTCTCACCTTTGCCGGAGTAATGCGCTTCCATCAGCGCCCGCCAGCCGGGATTCATGACCGTGCGGCCTTTCGCGCTGAAGCTGTGCCCGGCACATTCCAGCGTTACCGCCGTTTCCGTGTATTCATAGGACTGTACGACGGCGCAGAGCAAACGCAGGGCGACCAATTCCAGCACAGCACGCTCTCCGGCAGGCAGGCCGGTGAGCGCAGCTTCTTTGAAATTGGCAGTGGGAATGACCGCATGGTGATCGGAGACCTTTTTATCATTGATGACCTGCGTAGCGTTCACACGAATTGGGACGCCCTCCACCTTCGGCATAGCCGCAGCCACATTGCTTACGAGTGCAGGCAAGCCGTCTGCCATATCCGAGGTCAGATACCGGCTGTCGGTGCGAGGATAGGTGCAAAGCTTCTTTTCATAAAGGCTCTGGAGGTAGTCCAGCGTCTGCTGGGCGGTGAAGCCAAGAATCCGGTTGGCGTCGCGCTGCAAGGTGGTAAGATCATAAAGGGCGGGCGGCTTTTCGGATTTGTCCTTGCGCTCGACCACCTTTACCACTGCCATCTGACTGCCGCAGGCTTTCTGCAAGGATTCGGCCTCCGGCTTATTCTTCATGCGTTCGCTGCCAGCATCAAACCCCGGAAGCCCCAGCGTAACTGTATAGAACGGCTCCGGCTTGAAAGCGTCGATTTCCGCTTCCCGCTGCACGATCAACGCCAGCGTGGGAGACACCACACGCCCAACATTCAGCGTGCGGTGATAAAGAACGGAGAAAAGCCGCGTGGAGTTAATGCCTACCAGCCAGTCGGCCTTGCTGCGGCAGAGCGCCGACGCATAGAGATTATCGTATGCGCTGCCGTCTTTGAGTGTTTCAAAGCCCTTGCGGATCGCCGTATCTTCCATAGACGAGATCCACAGGCGCTTCATGGGCTTGTCGCATTTGTTGAGCATATAGACCGTGCGGAAGATGGATTCGCCCTCGCGCCCGGCATCGCAGGCATTGACGACCTCGCTCACGTCCTCCCGGTGCATGAGCGTGTTGAGCAGGGCAAGCTGCTTGGCTTTGTCTCTGGCAACGGAATACTGCCAGCTCTCCGGCAGGATGGGCAGATCGTTGTAGCGCCATTTGGCGTACTTTTCATCGTAGGCAGCGGCTTCGGCCAGTTCGGCCAGGTGCCCAAAACACCAGGACACGATATAGCCGCTGCCCATAAAATAGCCGTCCTTGCGCTCATTGGCACCAAGAACGGCGGCGATGGATTTTCCAACAGAGGGCTTCTCCGAAATTACCAACTTGTACGCTTTTTCCATAATCATTACCTCTTATTCTTCATCCTGCGCCGCATCTGCACTCTCGCCTTCATCCGGCTCCGTCTCGTATTCCTCGCCGTCGTCCTCTTCACCGTAGTCGTAATCATCCAGATCGACCGGCCCCTTGGCATCCGGCTTTTTCTTGCGGAATTTGAACCAATAGAGCGCGAAGCCACCGCCCAGAAGCAGCAGGAGCAGGAGCACTACAGCGCCGCCGCTGGATTTCTTTTCAGGCTCCGGCTCAATCTCCGGCTCCGGTGTGGTATCCGGCACCTTTTCAATGACCTTCTCCTTGCCGGTACATTCTGTCATGTTCGTTTTGCAGACCTCGCAGGAAGTATTGACGGCTCCGGCCTCGCACTTTGTCATGCAGGAGCAGACCGGCGTCTGCTTGTCTCCCTCCACCAGAGCCAGCAGATCGGCCTCATCCACAAGATTCAGGAAATAGGTCTCATAACGCTCTCCGTCCTCGTCCAGCGGCTTATCGTAGTCGATCACCAGATAGAAGGTCTCGCCGTTGCGGGTCTCGATAGTGATAAACTGCTTGTTGCTGTATTTGTCGTAAAGCAGATCGCGCGTGACGGAATTGCCGTTCTGTGTAAAGCCGGTGCCGTCCTCTTTCGTGATGGGTTCTGTCGTGGGAGCCGGAGCCTCGGAAGATGCCGGAGTCTGCGCAGACGAGCCTGCATTTTTACTGCCGCCACTTACAGAGGATGCACCGCCGCTGCTGCCCCCGAATGAGCTGCCGGAGCTGCTGCCGGACGTATTATTCTTGCGGCAGTCGCAGTCTTTGGGGCAATGCTCGTCGTGCTCATCATCGCCGGTGTCCGGCGTGGGTGTGGGCGTCGGTTCCGGTTCTTCTTCGTAGAACGGATTGGCAAGTACAACATAGTCCGTCCAGTTTCCGGCATTGTCCAGCGCGTCGATGTAGAGATAGGCGTCGTCCGTCAGATTATCAATGCGGACGTTCAGTTCACCGTTGTCCAGCGTCGTGTACAGCTCGTCATTGACAAAGACCGCTGCAATACCGGAAAGCGCATCACTGGCTTCTACGCGCAGGAACGTACCGTTAATGCCGGCACGGAGCACCGGCGCTTCAAAGTCCATGCAGAACACATCCAGAGGCAGCTCATGCTCAACACCCATCGAATCGGTGACAAAGAAATACACGGTGCCGTTGTCCGGCATCGTGCGTTCCAAATAACCGTATTCATTCCATTCTTCCGTTACATCAAAGCGTTCAGCGTCATCCTCATTACTGAACGCAGCCTCGATTTTGACCCAGCCGGTATTGTTTTTATCAATCAGGCGGACGGTGATCGTGACCGGCGTATTGTGCCAACCGAGAGGGATATCTGCATCCAGCGCATATTCCGGCTCCAGCGCAGGAGCGTCCGTGGGTTCCGGTGGGACAGCGGGTTCTTCCGGCTCCGGCGTGGGTTCCGGCGTTTCCTCTGCACCGGGAGTCTCGGCAGGAGGTTCTTCTGTGGGTTCGGGTTCCGCCTCCAATTCTGTCTCTGCAATTTCGAGGGTGTTGTCAGGCGCGGCATCGGGCACCTCTGCGCCTTCTTCCGCAAGCGCCATGCCGGTCATGGTGAAAAACGCCAGCACAAGGCTGAGCATGAGCGCGATCATGCGGAGTATGCGCGGGGTCTTCTTAGTTTTCTTCAGGTGCATTTTCCATATCCTCCTTCTGTGTGCTGCAAAACGGCGAACCGCTCTTTTTGATGTGCATGAGGTACTGTGCCAGTTCTTCCATGGTCATGCCGGTGGCGCGGGCAAGGCCGACAATGTCCTCATTTTCCAGCTTGATAATGTCTTCGTCGATCTCGCGGTTGCGGGATTGAAGCATGGCGATTTTACCGTCATTCTTTGCCCGTTCCGCTTTGAGCTTGCTGATTTTCGGGTTCATAGTTCCTCCTTATGGTGATGGCAAGCGGCCAAATTGATAGAAATGCTGCTGCCAGTAAGATGAAGTAATGTCGCTGTACTGAATGGGGTCGCCACAGTGCAGCATGGTATTATTTCCCACATAAATGCCGACGTGGGACGCGCCGGTGGTGTCATACGTTCCCTGGAAGAAGATCAGGTCTCCGGGCTTCGCATTTGCCGGGGAGACATAGGCGCATGTCTGCCGCAGCCCTTCTGCGCCCAAACGGCCAAAATTCCAGCCGAGACCGCAGTTGTTGTAGACGTATGAAACGAAGCCGGAACAGTCAAAGGACGTAGACGGCGAGCTGCCGCCCCAGACGTAGGGGAACCCAAGATACTTTTCCGCTTCCTTGATGATGGCGGCGAACTGTTCGTCCTCCAATGCTTCCGGTGGAATCTCATACTTTGGATACTCGCTGCCGTAATACCTGCCGACATAGGAAGAGCTGCCGAACAGGTCTGGCCGGTTGCCCAGCGTACCCATGTACATGGCATAGAGGGAAAGCTGCTCCTGCGACATGATATAGACCGGGACATGACTGAGGTTGAAGTTTTCCAGCTTCACGGTACAGATATAATAGGTGTACGGCACCTCTACATCGTATTCGTATTCCTCCGTGACCCAATCCTCCAACTCGTAGTCATAATAGGTGTAGCTGCCGGTTCTGGTCTCCGTGCGGTATCTGGTTTCCGTTTCCACGGTCTCCGTAAGGATATACTGCTTTTCAAACAGCATATCCAGAATCCCGCCGACCTCCGAGATCGTCCACTCTCTGCCCATCAGCGCGGTGATTGCGGAAATCAGGACATACGGATCGTGTTCGATGTCGTCCAGCTCATAGTGGTATTCGTCGTAATCGTGCTCGGCTTCGTAGTTGTCCAGCTTTTCCTGCAATTCCGCCTCCATAGCGCAATACTGCGCCTCTGCCGCCAGCATGTCCTCATCCAAAGACGGATAAGTGGAAGCGGCAATGGATGAGCTTGCTCCCTGAAACATCAGGGAGCAAGAGGAAAACAGGTTGGTGAACAACAGGAAAACCGCTGCGATCAAGCCGACAATGAGAAAGCCTTTCTTGTGTTTGGCAACAAACTCACCGGCTTTCTTTCCGGCCTCTGCGCTTTTCTCTGCCGCTTTTTTCGTAATTTCCGATGCTTTGACTGTATTCGCTGTGCCACGCCCGGCTTTTGCGGCGGCGTACTCCCGCTTGATCGCGCGTTTCTGCTGCCAGCGGGAATACGGATTGGAGGAAAAGCCGCCGTTCTGCTGTTCAAACTCCTGATTCAGCGCTTTCACATTGGCCTTATCCGCCTTTTTCTCCGCCCGGTGCGCCTTGCGGTATGGCTGAAGCTCGTGGGCGTGATGAATCTCGCGTCCCACCTGATAGACACTCTCAGCATCTTCCGTCAGCGTGTTGGCGGCATCCACACCGGCGTTATCGCCGTCATTGCTCTGCTGCACTTTCCGGTGAACACCGTGCAGCACCGTGTCGCCGGAAACCTTCGCCGCGTGGCTGAGCTTGGAGGGCGGCTTCTTTTCCTCAAAAGAAAGGCGTGTCGTGATCTTCCCATCGGAATCCACAACACGCTGTTTAACCTCTTTCTTCGGAACCTTCGCCTCGGCCTTTTCCAGCTTCTTGATTCGTTTGTCTGCTTTCTGGATGGCAGGCGCAAGCTCCGGGGAAGCACGCTCCTCCTCGGTAAATTGCAGCCTGGGTGCGCGTTTTGCCATAGAACATCACCTCACTCTCATGGAAATGGATTCTTTTATGCGATCTCACCCAGCATGGAAAGAAACAGCGCCTTGCCCTTGGGCGTCACCAGCGTGTACACCCCCTGATGCCCATTGACGGCGATGTAGTCTTTTACGAAGAATAAGCCGTCGTCCGCTGCCTTGGCGTAGGGCATGAGACTGCCGGAAGGGGCGCGGTACAAGTAGCGCTTGCGGATAAGAAAAGCGGTGAACATCTTTTCCGGCACCTTCAATTCCTTTGCCGTGGCGCGGATATTGGTGCAGCTTTCCGGGTGGATGAACGCATCGTAGTAATCCGCCTTGGGCTTGGCGCGGTCGAGTTCCTGCTTCAGCCGCTCATTTTTCTGCTGTTCAGCCAACATCCGGCGTGCAAACTCATAGATCAGGTTTGGATTCTCCAGCACCTGCTCCAACAGGGATTTTGTCATATACCCGCCGTACTTGCGGATCGCCGGAATGACCTCATGGGTGATCCAGCGTTTGAATGCCTTTGCTTCCGGTTTGCGGGAGCAGAGTATCACCGAATATAGGCCCGGCTCGTTGATTATTGCCATACGCTGCTTTCCACCAAGGGTATCAATACTACTGATACCCTTTTCATCGGCATCCAGACGTTCAACCGTCATGCTCGGATTCCCAAGCTCCAGCGCCTTGCACACATCCGCCGCTACAAACCACGGCTCACCGTCTATGGTAAGCGTTCTGATTTTTCCAAAGGCGGCATTTTCAAAGGTCACCAATTTGTTATCCATTTTCTGCTGTCCTCCTTGCTGCGGTCAGGAAGATACTTCCTGCGGCTTTGTCGTGAGTACCCGATACAGCTCCGTGTCCTTTGGAAAGCGATCTACAAAGGGCAGGATGATATTCCCGTAAAACAAAAGACCCTCGCCTTCACCGGAGTGGGTGACATACGAGAGCTGGTGCGGGGAGATATTGAGCTGCTTTGCAAGAATCTGCCGGTCTCCGCTGGCCTGATTGAGCATATAGATATAATCCGAGTTTTCGAAGATATTCTCCACTTCTCTGGAAGAGAGGAGATCTTTGACGTTTTGGGTGATTCCAGTCGGCATCCCGCCCCATTTTCTGAATCTCTTCCAGATCTCAATGGTATAGCTTGCCGTCTGTTCCTCTTTGAGAAGAAGATGCATTTCGTCGATGTAGTAGCGGGTAGATTTGTGTGCCTCGCGGTTGACCGTCACACGGTTCCAAACCTGGTCTTGGACGATCAACATGCCGATTTTCTTGAGCTGCTTGCCCAACTCCTTGATGTCATACGCCACCACACGGCTGTGAACATCTACGTTGGTCTGGTGGTTAAAAACATTGAGGGAGCCGGTGACGTAGATTTCCAGCGCTGTTGCGATGTACTGCGCTTCCTTTTCATCCTGCTTCCGCAGTTCCTCATAGAGATCACCGAGGATGGGCATGTTCTCCGGGCGCGGGTCATTGAGATAGTTCCGATAGACCAGCCGCACACAGCGGTCAATGATGGTCTTTTCCACCGGCATAAGGCCGTCCTTGCCGCCCACAATCAGCTCGCACAAGCTGAGAATGAAGTCGGATTTCAGCGACAACGGATTCTCATCGTCCGAATAGTTGAGGTTCAAGTCCATGGGATTGATATAGTCCGTGGAGGTAGGCGAGATTTTAATAACCTGCCCGTGCAGGTGCTCCACCAGTGGGCCGTATTCCGCCTCCGGATCGCAGATGATGATATCGTCGTCCGTCACCAGAAAGACGTTTGCGATCTCGCGCTTGGCGCTGAAGCTCTTGCCGGAACCGGGCGTGCCCAAAATCAGACCGTTTGGATTCTTCAGGAGTTTCCTGTCTACCATGATGAGGTTGTTGCTCAGGGCATTGATGCCGCAGTATAGCGCCTCTTTGCCCGTCTGGAACAATTCCTGAGTGGTAAACGGCACAAAGATGGCGACACTGGAGGTCGTAAGTCCGCGCTGGATGGTGATCTCGTTCAGCCCCAGCGGGAGGCTGCTCATCAGCCCTTCTTCCTGCCGGAAGTCCAATGTCGTCAACTGGCAGTTGTACTTCTGCGCAATGGAATTGGCCTGAAACACATTGTTTTTGAGCTGCTGCATGGAGCCTGCGGTATTCAGGATGATAAAGGTCAGAAGGAACATACGCTCATTCCGGCTCTGAAGCTCCTGCAAGAGCTTTTTCGCTTCATTGCCGTAGGTGGCAAGATCTGATGGGATAATATCCATATCGTACCCGGCGCGGATGGCCTTTTTCTGCTCTTCGATCTTCATCTTATCAAGGTCGGTAATTTTGCGTTTGATGGTCTTGATGGCCTTGACCTGATCCACGGACTGAATGTGCATGGACACGATCACAGAGCTTTCCATATCCAAGAAGTCTGCCAACATGCGGTCGTTCAGTTCCGGGGCAAGAATCTGTAAGAACGATGCGCGGCCGTATTTCTTTCCAACGGCAAAGCTGCTGCCGGTTCGGAACTCGAAGGAACTGGGTGCAATGAAGTCCTTAACGGAGAGGCCGGAGGGAGCAAGCCAGTCCCACGAGAACCGGAACGGTTCCTGCTCGTCCATGTGAAGAACGTCATGCATCAGCTTGAGCCGGTCGTGCCCATTCAGCGGTTCCGCCTGTACGCCCAAGCGCTTGAAGTTGTTGAGAATGTCGATCTCAATGCGCTCCAGCCGTGGTTTTGCGGTTTTCAGATTGTCTGCCTCAACGCCGAAGGTAATAAATTTTGTCTTGACCAGACCGTTATTGCCGCGTGCAAGCTGCATTTGCAGCATTTTTGTGTATTCTGCTCGGAGCTGGTTGAACGCATCCGCCCGCGGCGGGATAGCAATGGTCTGCGCGTAGCTGTCCTTGTTAGCGGCGAGGTTTACGAAAGAGAGCTGAAAATGGATGGAGCTGTCAAAATAATTGAGGAAGTCGCACCACGAATCGAAGATCGCGGTCTTGTCCTCGTTCTGGTTGAGCTGATAATTGATGTCCTGAAACTGCACCGTTTTGCTGTAATAGTAATCTGTCACCCGGCAGATGCCGTCCGGGAACATCCGCTGAAAGGGAATAGAATCCTGCGCCGATTTATGCCGTTTGTCCGTATTCTTCGCTTTGGCAATGGCAGCTTCAATCTGCTTTCTGTCGGCGCGGCTTAACTTTGTTTTTTCCTGAGACAATGCGGTAAACCTCCTTATCCAGAATGTCCTGCCGCTGCAATACGGCATAAAAATTGTCTGTCTCATAAGGCCGCACCTTGGGGCGGATGAAACAGACCTGAACAATATTTTTGATGATCTTCTCCAGCGGCAGGCCGTTTTTCTCGTACAAGGCGAAAAGAAAGAACGGCAGCATGACCACGATCATGCAGATCGCCGCTGCGCTGTTGGAAAGGCTCTGCCGGAGCAGGAAGAACAGCGGCACGCCCACCGCTGCGCCGCTGCCGAAGCAAACGAGCTGCCGCTTGGTCAAGTTGAAGAGGACTTTGGTCTTTACGGCGTTCAAGTCCTTTGGGACGGGTACATAGGCCACTTGCAATCACCTCCGTCAGTGGCTGTTGAACAGGCTCTTGGCAAGAGAACCGGTCTTAAAAAGTGTGAAGCACAAAAGCACCGTATAGCCCATACAGCTCCAGATGGCCGTGGAAATATTCGTATCCACGATCATGTTCTGTACCAGAACGGCGTAGATGGCAACACAGATGATAATAAGGAAGCCCTGAAAGCCGAGGGCGAACAGGCTCCTGAGATAGTTCTGTCCCATCTGCCCCCATTCCCGGTTCATTGCCGTCGCCATGGGGATCGGGGCGATGGAGGTCACAAGATAGATTTCTATCATGCGCCCGTACACGATGATGAAGATGCAGATGTTCAGCGCGTTCATGGTGAGCTTTACGATAGTGGCTTGCAGCCACAGGCCGAGCAGTGACCAGACCTCCATTTCATTGAGCCGTGCTTCCAAATCCGCAAGACTGCTTGCCAAATCAAGGCTGACATTACCAACAACAACGCCGGAAGCGTTGTTGACCACGCTCTGCGCTACGTCAAACACACCCATGACGATGTTCCAGGTGTTGCTGACAATGAGCACCGCACAGGCTGTTTTGAACACCCACTTGAAGATGAACCAGGTATCCACTTCTCCGTGCATGTTGTTCTTGTCCGTAATGATCTGGATCAGCTCCATAGTCATTACGATGGCGAGGATCACACCGGCGATGGGCAGGATCACGTTGTCTGAAAGACTGCGGATCATGTTGTAAATGCCGCCGTTCCAGCCCTGCGGCGTTGCACCAACCTGTCCAGCGATTTCTCCGACTCTCGTATTTACGGTATCAAAGAGGCCGGACAGCGCATCCGTGATACCGCCGATCAGGATTTCTTTGAGCCAATCGGTGAATTTCTGCCATATTAAGTCCAATCGATTTTCCCTCCTTCCGTTGGCTCTCCGCATACCGGCGAGAGCCGTATAAGATTACTGCACTCGTTTTCATTCTCATGTGCACCTGAAAATGAACCAAGCCGCAGAATAGCCGGTTGCCCGACTATGTATCAGGTGGGCAATGCCGCCTGCAATCAGTTATGTGTGTTGAGCGCCCGAAATACCTGCACTTCCAGATCGAGGCGCGGAGCTTCCGCGTTGCAGCATGGCAGCGCCCCGTCTGCGGGAAGCAGATTCTCCCGCACAAAATACTCCCGAAGGGCAGCTCTGGACAGTGCGCCGAAGTTTCGGATTTGTGCAGACGAGCACAGGAAAATGAGCACTTCGCGGACGGTCTTCACACCGTTCCGGCTAAGCGGGTTATGGAGCTTGGCGGGGAGGTGCAGGGCTTCCAGCCCCTGATAATATAAATGCGTCGGAGAGGTAATGCCGCGGCGTTCACGATAGATTTGTTCCTCCATCTGGAGCTGCTGCCGCAAATATGCGGTTCGCGCTTCAAAGCCGTCTGTGATGTAGTACAGCCATGTGGGATTTTTGCACAGCCAACACAGCGCGTCCCGGATAATGCTTCTCGTTCGGCTCTCCGAAAGGTTATAGTGCAGGCCAACCGCCCTATAGCCGATGCCCTCGCAGAAATGCTCTCGGAGCACGATCTGTTCGCGTTCCGAGAGCGCAGACAGGGCATATTCCAGCCCCTTGCGCTGGTCATCCGTCAGCGCGTCATAGGAGATCATGCGCTGTGTTTCTTCGTTGAGATGCATGGCAGAAAGCAGATTTTCGGGGTAGCTGTATCTTCTGGGCATCTGTGTATCCTCCTAAAAAAGTAAAAAGTCGTTGTATGTGGAACGTTCAGAGCGAAGGAGCAGCCCGTCAATATAGGCTGCTCCCTTGCTTCTGAATGGGGATGCAAGGGCGACATCAGCCGCCCTTGCAGCTCTGCCGGTGTTTAGCCAAAAAGTCCCGTGAGCAGCGGCACCAGCAGAAGGCCAACCAGGGCGACGCCGCCACCGGCCATGAGCTGTTTCATGCCCTGACTTTTAGCCCCCGGATTATCATTTCCGTAGCCCTCCAGCAGGTTAATGACGCCCCAGATTCCGAGACCTGCGCCAAGTGCGATGACGAGGGTCTGAAGAACATCGACAGCAGAGTTAAAGAAATCCATAAACGTGTATGCCGGAATATGCGGGATATTGGGTTAGAAGTGAGTTCTCACAATGCAAGCGCCGGAACGAAAACCGTTGTGCGGCTCCCGATTCCGGCGTCTCCTTTCAATTTTTAATTGTTTTTGTTCGTTCCGGCCTTGCAGTATGAGCCGGTGTCTTCTGTCTGTCATGGTGTATCAAGCCTCCTGCCTTGATAAATCTTTATGAAAAAGCGGGCTGTTCACCCGCTGCTTCATCCGCTTCGGACACATCTACCTCAAAAACATTGTAAGCCTCGTCCTGTTTCGGCTTGAGCCGGTGAGAGAGGAACTTTTCAATGTCAAATTCATTTTTGGGGTTTGCATCCGACAGGTATTTGTAATTCCTGTGCTGCGTGATATCAAACTTATTGGACAGAAACGGCCGCACGCCACGAAGCTGCAAGATGCACTTGGAGCCGTCCAGCACTGCAAGCTCATCCACCGTAGCGAGGTCTTTGCCGAGCTTCTGGTAGTTAAGGCTGTGGGAGACCTCGCGGCCACGGCTTTCGCCGGTGTTGAAAGTGTCGATGGTCTCTTTCCCCAGCGCCTGATTCAGCTCTTTCAGCGTGGTCGGCTCCTTGCCGCCAAGGAAAATCGAGGTGTCGCAATTCCCGATAATCGTATCGGCGTTGTCCTTATACAGCGCCTTGAGCTGAGACTGCGCCTGCAAAACAAGACAGGCGGAGATCTCACGGCTACGAATCGTGGCCATGAGCTTTTCCAGATTGGGTATCTGCCCAATGTTTGCCGTTTCGTCGATCAGGCAGCGCACATGCACCGGCAGGCGGCCTTTATACTGGTCATCTGCCTTTTCGCACAGCAGGTTAAATAACTGGCTATAAATCATAGATATGAGGAAATTGAAGGTGCTGTCGGTATCGCTCATAATGAGAAACAGCGCCGTCTTTTTGAAGCTTCCATCCTTGGCATTCGGGTTGTCGTATATCTTGTCGCCCAGCGTGTCCAGCTCCAGTTCGTCATACATGGTGATCTCCCGCAGCTCCGCAATATCAAAGGGGGCAAGGCGTGCGCCGCAGCTAATATTGATACTTTTAGCAGTCTTGCCGGCGGCTAATTTGTACTTTTTATATTGCCGCACCGCGAAGTGGTTGGGCTTGTCCTTTTCCAGCTCCTTGAACGCGATATCCACAGGATTTTCAAAGGTCTCATCGTCCTCGCGGACTTCCATGGCGTTGACCAGCTCGATGAGCGTGGCAAAGTTCTGCTCTTCTTCGGGCGCTTCATAATGGATGTAGCCGATCAGGGCACAATACAAAAGCGTCTCTGCCTTCACCCAGAAATCGTCACCGGATTTTCCGTCTCCCTTGGTATTGCAGATTAGGGTGTTGACCAGTTTCAAAATATCCTTTTCCGAGTGGATGTAGGCGAAGGGGTTATAGTGCATACTCTTGGAAAAGTTGATGGTATTGAATATCTTGATGCGGTAATTGTTCCTCTCCAACAGCCTGCCGCACTCGACCACGATGCTGCCCTTCGGGTCAGTGACAACGAATGAAACCGGATAGTCTTTCGATTGGCATTGCATGAGATTGGGTTTAATGAAAAAGCGCGTCTTGCCGCTGCCGGAGCCGCCGATGACCAGCACGTTTTTATTCCGCGCCGTCCGCGGATCTTTGGGGCGGTTGTTCATGGTCAGGCTCTCAGTCTGGGTGAGGATGATGTTGTTCTCGAATACCGGGTCGATATACGGCGCGATGTCCTCATGCGTGCCCCAGCGGGCGCTGCCGTACTCCATATTCTTGCGAAACTTCTTTGCGTTCTTGCCTTTGACGTAGACCGCCAACCGGAGCGCGGCGGCGATCAGGAGGCCGACCAGCAGATCGGCGGGGTGGAAGCTCGGAAGCAGACTTTCAAAAGCCAGCCGGAAGCCATCCAGAATATGCAGCGCTTTTTGTGAGAAGTCCAGCCCCGGAGCAAGCCTTGCAGCCTGTCCACACTTGGTGCCCAGCAGAGCGAACAGAAGATACGGGAGATTGGGGAGAATGATTTTCTTGATGTTTACAGGCTTTTTCATAGCTCCAGCCCCTTATCCTTGTGTTTGACCGCAGGCTTGATGATGTCCTTTGCAGCCTGAATATCATGCAGATGCTGGATGAGGGAGGGCTTCTGCCGCTTCCTTGCCGTATTGCGGGTATATTCCTCAAAGGCCGCTGTGAGGGCATCCGCGTCCCGCGCCTTGAAGAACACCATGTACTTGGGCGGCGAGAGGGTCTTGTCCTTTTTTACGGCGTAGTCCACGCCGTATTTCCGCGCCACACGGTCAAAATCCTTGATGTTTTTATCGCTGATCTCGATATTGGCAACACCCTGATTCTGACCGACAAGCTGCTTGACCGTCTGCTTGCCGGTGGGCTTTACGGGGCCAGCCCGTTTTTTCTCTGCAATTTTTGCTTTCTGATGTGCCAGGAACTTCGCAACCGCCGCCTTGAGCACCCGTCCGGTGAGCTTCGTTGCGCTGATTACAAGGGTCACTGTCCTGTTTTCAACCTCTTCCTGCAATTATGAACGCCTCCTTCCGTGATGATCGCAGTATGCACTGGCGCACAGCTTACAGCGCAATGGCCGGGATCGTTTCGTCTCCGTGACGGAGCTGCACAGTACGCTCTTCAAAAAGCCGCCGCACCAGACCGGCATCCCCCGAAGAGATATCCCATAATTCATCATCGAGGCAGTAGAACACAATGGCGGGGCCGGTCAGGTACGTTTCGCCGCTGACGGTCACGACTGCTTTCTGCTCATAAGCCATGTACAGGTCGAAGGTCGGCACCTGCCGCACATGCGTGCAGAGGAAGCCGGTCGCAATGAGCGCGTCCAGCAGACGCATGGATTTGGCCTTCTGGCCGGGCACAGCCAGTAGAACCGAAACATTGCTTTCATCGTATTCCTCATCATTCGGGGTGAGCTGGAAGCCAGAGACGGGTGCGTAGCCGTCGCTTTTGAGCCTGACCCTGCGAGGAATTTTCTTGTGCGGGAGAATAATGTTGACGTCACCTGTGATGTTTACCGTGAAGTTTTCCATGATGTAATCCTTTCTCAGCGCCCATTCTGGCGCTGTCGTTTGCTTATTCCGATATTTGAATCAGTCGTGGGTTTCCGTGATCGTTACCGTCAGTCCGTATTCGTCCTCCAGCGCTTGCAGCAACTGCTTTAACTCATCACGGCTCTTGATATACGGAACTTCCAGTGCCGATACCGGCACCTCCAATGTTTGGGCTAATGCACAGAGCAGATCGTGTTTGGGCGTTCTTGCACCGGATTCATACTGCGCAATACGGATGTCGGCGGTTTTTGCCGGAAAGCCCACAGCCCTCCCCAATGCTTTTTGTGTCATCCCTCGTTTCAGGCGAAAGCGACGGATGCATTTCCCTGAACTCATAAAGCTGCGCATTGTCGTTGCTCCTTCCTCCGCACTGGATGGCCAGCTTTTCTGGACTTCTTTCAGCGCTCATTCTGGCGCTGCCGTTTTTTCTGCCACTGTTCCAGCAGCTTGATAATGACCTGTTCCATTTGCTGCGGCGTGTAATTTTTCGGGAAGTATTTTCGGAGCGTGTCGCTTTTCAGTGTCACGCGATCCAACTCGTCCTTCTTTTCTTCAGACATGACCTTGTACATGGCGTCCTGCGTGCATTTTCCCTCACGGCTGAGCTTTTTCAGCCGCTGCGCCTGCGAGAGTGAAGGGGTATTCTGGGAATACTCCATCGCATCCAGAACGCCCTTCTGTTCCTCCGGCCTGAGATAAGACAGTTCAACAGCGGGGTTAAAAGCAAGCTCGTTTTTATCCACCATCGTTTGCAGCTCCGGCACAAGCTCTGTCAGCCGCACAAAGCGGCGTACCTGATTTTTGCTTTCGCCGGTCTGCTGCGCAATAATTTCGGCTGTTTCCAACTTCCGCCCAACTTGGGTGGAAGTTAAATCTGTCCGCTGTCCCTGATGCTTCAGCGCCTCCATTTTCATCTTGTACGCCTGTGCGCGTTCCATAGGAGAAATGTTCTCGCGCTGTAAATTGGTATCCACCAACAAAATCACCGCCTCGTCGTCTGTCAAATTGCGGACAATGGCCGGGATCGTGTCCTTACCGGCAAGTCCGCTTGCGTGCAAGCGCCGGTGTCCGGCGACCATTTCATAGCCGCCTCCGGGGTCTGGCCGGATGATGGTGGGATTGAGTACGCCGAACTGCATGATGCTGTCTACCGTCTCCTGCATGAGCGCATCGTCCACCACCTTGAACGGATGATTCTTGAAGGGGTGGATATCCGAAATGCGTACCTGCTGCACCTGCTCCGGCTGGGTGCTCTGTGTGTCCTTTGGTTCTGTCTTCTTTGGCATAGCGTTCACCTCCGTAACATGCGAAACGCCGCAGGCCATACAGCCAGCGGCGTCTAAATACGTCCTTCCGCCATATCGTGCTGAACCAGGGCTGCATAGTAGCTGGTCATGGTAAGCGAAGCGTTGTACAGCGTTGCCAGCAGATATTGACGGATGTTTTTGATCTTTGTGGTGTTCTCTTTCATGCAGCTCACGACAAAACGGATATGCTCGCTGTCCAGCTTCAGGAACCGGCTCCTGACCACCTCTGCTGGTTTATCATCCCCGGAGATGCGCACGGTCTGCTTTGTGGTACAAACTGTATCCACGATAAGCTCCAGAATTTCCTCGACGATCTCCTTGTCATACGGCAAGTCCACCAGCAGAACATCATAGCTGATATTCTCCATGATAAGCCCTCTGTACTGCGCTCTTCGCTCCGCATCGGTTCCTTTCGATTCCCACTTTTGACCATCTCTGAACGAAGGGAAGGGAAGAGACTCAGTATCGCTATAATCAGTATTGTTCTTCTCAGTATTACTACCTTTTGATTTTGGAAATTCTTGAGTTTCGATTTTCAAAAGTCCAGAATTTTGATTTTCACCATTCTTGAATTTTGATTCCGGCGTGGCAACGAAATTCTTGACGTAAATGAGATTTGGCTTGCCGAGTCCCTGTCGCTTGCGCTCGATAAGCCCACATTTATCGTCCAGTTCGTTCAGCAGCTTCATGGCCTTCTGCGAAGCGCAGGAAAGCGCGTCCATGATGTCCTCGACGGTATAGACGATGTACACGCGCCCCACCTGATCCAACCAGCCGTTCTTGGCAGACAAACTCATGCGGTCAAGGAGCAGGCCGTAGAGGATTTTTGCTTCTGCCGAAATGTCTTTGAAACGCTTATCTGTGAACAGCACCTTGGGGATGCGGTAGAAGGAGAACTGTTCTGCCTGATCCCCGTAGTAATAGTCCAGTGTCATGTATCTTCACGCCCTTTCCAAAGGCCCATAGAGCGCAGCAGCTCTTTTGTACACCAGCCGATGCAGGGAGACGCCCGCCCATACGGACAGCCGTCGCACTCACTGACGGCGGCAGGCGGCTTCTGCGCGGAAACATAATAGCAGCCGGTTTTGCCACGAAAGGTGCAGCCCTCTGTCTGCTTCCAGAAATAGCAGTACCGGCAGTCTTTCGGTTTGTCCTCTGTATGTCCGTTCATTGCTCTCGCCTCCATTCCCGCCCATACCGGGCAACAAAAAAGCACACCCTCCGGCTCCGTCAGGGAGCAAGTGGATGTGCTATGTAATACCGATTGTCCATGCAATGTTACTGCGTCAGGACATGAAAAAAGCGCGTCTGCCGACCCAAGCGCCACTTTGGGTAAACAGACGCGCTTTGTTTTACTTGCGGTTTTTGCGTGAAAAAGCTCAAAAAGCAGCGTGTTTCTGACTCTTTTTGAGCCTTAATGTTTTTAGTCCTATTATTACAGCCGCGTCAGCGAATATTCCGGCGAATTCCCATTCTGGATTTTTATGAATGTACTCAGTGTAATGCTCCACCTGGGCTTCATAGCTTGTCGCCTGCTCATCGCTGTCAGTACTGACACGACAGTAAGGTTGCTATGCATAAATGAAATAAAAAAGCCGACTTGCCAAGTCGGAAAAATTCAAAAAAATAGCCGCACACCCTAAGCAGAGTGTACGGCTAAACAAAAATGTTCTATTTTCGCTGTTGAGTACCGAGCGGAGCATATCCGTAAGAACTCAAAAATTCGTTAGCTTCATCTATGGGCTGTCCGACAAATCCTGTAATACAGAATTTCAGAGCATTATCCTCATCGGAGTCCTCAAAAGCATGTCCAGCCAGTTGAAGCAGTTTGTTTGTTGTATCTAGGTCCATATCAAGGCCGCAGGCAACAGCAACGATAGCTCTTTTGCTGGGCTTTGTATCTGGGTTTGTCTCTGCCCGGCGATAATAGACTTCATCCAGACCAGTAAGATTGCAGAAATGTGGTTTGCTTAGCCCTAGAGCCTGAATGATATCATGTAGCATCTGCCAACATGATTTGTCGGCGTAATAATTTTGCGCATAGAATTTTGCTTCTCGAACTCGAGCCGTTTTTGCTCCAGCCTCTTGGCTGCCTCAATTGTTTCAGAATTGTTTGATCTGCTGTACCTTGATACTTCCTGTTGCGCATTGGCACGATGGAGAATCTTTTGTGGCAGATGTTTTTGGGAGTCAGAGCGCTTTATAGTATCTCATTTGTATAATTCCCCACTACCTACCACACTCCCTTATGTCCAACCAGAAGGCCTGTCGTTACTTGCTTGTATAGATCACAATATAGTATAGCACGTTGATGCAGAATTTTCAATTATGTGAAAAGTGAATTCTCGTGTTTGTGAAGAATCTCTCTTGATTCAAAAACAAGGCTGTGATATAATTTTGTAGAACAAGCAGATCAATCTGCCTTAAGGAAAAGAGGTGCCATATTGGAAGTCAGCTACAAAAAGCTTTGGAAACTCCTGATCGATAAAGACATGAAGAAAAAAGACTTACAGGCATTAGCAGGAATTAGCTGGGCCTCAGTTACAAAGCTTTCAAAGAATGAAACTGTAAGTATGGAAGTCTTAATGAAAGTGTGCGGAGCGTTGAAATGCGATATTGGAGATATTATGGAATTAATATCTGTAGATCACAATACTGACAAACAATGAGGCGTCGTATGGCAAGAGGAAAGAAGAAAACGGTAATAGATACAGCTCATCCACATACAATAAAGAAATTTGAACTGATCGAAGAATACATTAAATCTTGGTCACAGAAGCTCATGCTATATGAGAACTGCAATACGCTCGTTTTTATTGATTGTATGTGTAACTGTGGTGTTTATTTCGATGATGACGGGAACTTGATTGATGGGACATCTGTGCGCGTTGCGAATGCACTGTTGAACGTGGCCAGAAAATATCCTTGTAAAATGGTTCAGCTGTATTTGAATGATATCAACAAGGAAAAAGTTGAGGAGCTAAGAAAACATATTCCAGCTAATGAGAGAAATTTTCAAATTATTACGACAGATCTTGATGCTGGTGTCCTTCTTAGAACAATAGGCCCACAGCTTTATAATGCTGGACACCTGCATTACTTCCTTCTGTATGATCCGTATAATGCTACGATAGACTTGGCCGCCCTTATTCCGTTTTTCAGGAACTGGGGAGAAGTAATGATTAATCACATGGTCTCTGATCCTGTCAGGGCAATTACCAGCGCCAAGAGACAGACTACTAAGGAAAAATACGAGAACACCTATCTGGAGGCCTTTGCGGAACTGGTTCCTTATGGTAGCAACAAACAAGCATATGAGAAACGTGTGGAAGAAATTATCGAGGCGCTGAAGGGGCCGCGTAACTATTATGTATCAGCATTTCCTTTCTATAATTCCCAGAACTCGCAGGTATATAGTCTCGTTCACTGCACAAGCAATCGGGAAGGCTTTAAATTATACAAAAAGAGTGCGTGGAAGGTATTTGGGGATCAATCCTCAACCAAGAAAACTCACGGCGAAGATGGGCAGCTCGTACTAAATCTCGATCCGAATGTGGGTTCCGTTGTTACAACGTCCACAGATGAATCCTGTTTTACCGTCCATGACATTACTAAGTATCTTCAGAAATCATTCTCTGGCAGGAAGGGGGTCCACATTGAAGAAATGTGGGCATTGCTGGATGAACATCCTATATTCCCTTCGAGCTATAGAAATCAGATAAAGCAGGAACTTGTTGAGATGTATGGTGCAACCAAGGAACAAGTTGTTGATCCCTTTACTGGGAAAAAGGAAACCGTGATATCTTTCCGATAGAGCGAAGCAGCCTGGTTTGGAGGTGCGGAAACGATGACATCACAGAAATTTGGCGGAGATTGGACAGCTAAAAAACTCAATTTTTTCACAAGTTACCTCGATGCATACCTAATCGCCTTACAAAATTAAAAATCTAAGAAGATATATATTGATGCTTTTGCCGGAACTGGAGAAATCGAAACTAGCGACGGTGAAGCATATCTAGCAGGGTCTGCAAAGAGGGCGTTGTCTGCAGAGAGACGGTTTGATCACTATTATTTTATTGAGAGTGATGAAAGCAAAGCGTCCGAGCTTGAACATATGATTGATACAGAGTTTCCACACTTGAAAAGGTTCACGACAGTCTATCGCGGTGATGCAAATGAAAAACTCGGTAAGATTATCAATGACATTGACTGGCGTTTTAGCAGGGGACTTTTGTTCTTAGACCCTTACGCAACGCAGGTCGATTGGGCCACTCTTGAATGCGTCGCCGTAACAAAATCCATTGATGTATGGTACCTGTTCCCGTTTTCAGCGCTCAATAGGATGTTTCCTAAAAACGGAAAATACGGATCGTGGGAAAACACAATCGATCGGTTACTTGGTGATAACAGTTGGAGAACTGAGTTTTACAAAAAAGATCCGCAGCTTTCTCTGTTTGATCTTGGTGTGATTGATGGCGGTGAAGAGGAAGATCGACTTGTAAAGGATGCAAGCCCAGAACACATAAAAGAATTCCTTATCTCCCGCCTAAAGACGATTTTTTCGTGTGTATCCAACAATCCAAGAATATTTAAGAACAGTAAGAACTCACCGATGTTTTTGTTCTGCTTTGCAATCTCCAACGAAAGTGTAGCTGCACAGCGACTTGCCTTGAGAATTGCAGATCATATTTTGAAGAAAAAATAATTATAAGGATGGAACCGATTTGAAGACCATTACACGCAAAACCATGCTTTACCAGGCCGGTGTTGAGTATGGTGACTATACAATGAATCATGCTCAGGGCTGTGCCCATGGCTGCAAATTTCCCTGCTATGCTTTTCTGATGAAAAAACGCTTTGGCCAGATCAAGGATTATGAAGAATGGATAGAACCGTGTCTGGTTTCCAATACGTTGGAACTGCTGGATCGAGAGATCCCAAGGCTCCGTGATAAAATTCAGTCTGTACAACTTTGCTTCACAACGGACCCTTTTATGAATGGATATCCGGAAGTAGGTGCAATGAGTATTGCTGCCATCCGGAAACTGAATAATGCTGGAATTCGATGCACAACACTCACAAAGGGTATTTTGCCGTTGGAACTGGCGCAGCTTTCTCCAGAAAACGAGCATGGAATTACATTGATTTCCTTGGACGAAAGCTACCGTGAGAAAATGGAGCCGGGTGCATCGCCTTATGCTGACCGTCTGGCCGCATTGAGAGCGTTGCATGATGCCGGATGCAGGACGTGGGTCAGCATTGAGCCCTATCCAACTCCCAACCTGATTGAACAGGATTTACAGAATATTTTGGATGCAGTTCGTTTTGTGGACAAGATTATCTTTGGAAGGACCAATTACTGCAAAGAAGTGAGCGCCTACAAGCAGCATAAGTCATTTTATAACAGACTGGCTGCTCAGGTCACTGAGTTTTGCGAGCAGCATGGCATCCAATATCACATAAAAGAAAAAACCATTACAGAAGGATGAGGTAAAAGCCATGGCACTTTTGCAGGATTTGATCCAGCAAATTGACGATCCGGTACTTCGTGAGCGGATCATGCAGGAGACGGAAAAACTCGTAAAACAGAAGAAGTTCGGCTTGGTTTTTGAAGAACATCTGCCGGAATGTACACCACTTTACGATGTGCCTGTCCGTGTCGGGGGCAAGGTTGCATTGAAAACCGGTTATGTCAGTGACATTTATACCGTTCTGAAAATTGATGGGGATACTGTGCTGTGTGATCGCAGAGAGACACATGAGCAGAAAACGTTCCAAATGAGCGATATCGTTGCTGTGGCGGAATTTGGGGAGCCTATTTATCCCACGCTGAAGCCGTTGGACTTTGTCGAGAACGCGCCGGACAGCGATCTTTGGCATACCCTCATCGAAGCCGATAACTACCATGCTCTCCAGCTGCTGGAGTACCTATATGCAGAAAAGGTGGACTGCATTTACATTGACCCTCCCTATAACACAGGAGCCAAGGATTGGAAATACAATAATGACTATGTGGACAGCTCTGACGCTTATCGCCATAGCAAGTGGTTGTCCATGATGGAAAAGCGCTTGAAGATTGCCAAAAAACTGTTAGATCCGAAGGACTCAGTGCTAATTGTCACCATTGACGAGAAAGAGTATCTGCATCTTGGGTGTTTGTTGGAGGAAATGTTTCCAGAAGCAGAAATACAGATGATATCCTCTGTTATCAACCCAAAAGGCTCTGCAAGGGCGGGAAGATTTTCGAGAGTTGATGAGTACATTTTCTTTGTGTTTTTAGGGAAATCTGAAGTCTTCCCGTGCGAATTGGATATGCTACGAGAAATAAATGAGGATAAGCGTAGTGTTAGGTGGGCCGGCTTAATGAGAAACGGCGAGGGTTCCACAAGAGCCAGAATCCCTAGCCTTTTTTATCCAATATTTCTTGATAAAGAAACAGGAGGATTTCATTCTGTCGGTGAGCCACTAAAGCCAGATGAAGATAGAAACTCCGTTATTTGTCCCGATGGTACAATTGCTATGTTTCCTGTAAGTAGTTCCGGTCAAGAATTGCAGTGGCGTTTGTATCCGCCTTCTTTTATGAAATACTTAGAAAAAGGATATATCCGGTTTGGAAAGAGGAAAAAAGATGCTACACGTTCTGTGTCATATCTGCAAGATGGAATGATTAAAAAGATAGAAAACGGTCAGATTATTATAAAAGGAAAAAATCCAGAAGGTGATTTGGAGCTGGAATATGCAGACTCTGTTGGGACAAAAAAGCCTGCCACAATTTGGAATACGGTTTCTCATTCAGCAAGTGAACATGGGAGTACATTCATTAAAAATATACTACCTGGGAGAAAATTTACATATCCAAAATCGCTATACGCAGTACATGACACCATCAGATTCATTACTAAAGAAAAGAAAGAAGCTCTTATTGTTGATTTCTTTGCAGGATCAGGCACCACGCTTCATGCCATTAACTTACTCAATTCCGAGGATGGTGGGCATCGGCGCTGTATCATGGTTACCAACAACGAGGTTTCTGTGGACGAAGCAAAGGTGCTGGATAAACAAGGTCATAAACCAGGAGACGCTGCATGGGAGAAGGTGGGCATCGCTCGCTATGTCACCTGGCCCCGTACAGTTTGTTCCATCGAAGGACATGATGTACACGGAAAACCCTTAAAGGGAAATTATCTTAGTAGTGATCTGCCTATGTCTGATGGCTTTAAAGCAAACGCAGCTTTCTTCAAGTTGAGCTTCCTTGACAAAACGTCCATTGCCCTTGGTATGCAGTTCAAAGAGCTTTTGCCCGTCCTGTGGATGAAGGGCGGTGCTATTGACAAGTGCCCAGTTCTAGAGGGTGAAGAATTGCCAAATATGCTTATCCTTCCCAAAAACAAAATGGCAGTGCTGATTGATGAAATCTTCTACCCGGAATTTGAAGAACAGCTCGCTCAGCATCCGGAAATCCAGACCGTATTTATTGTCACAGATTCTGAGGCGGCATACCGCGAGATGATCCGGGCCTATGAGAGCAAAGCCTGCTACCAGCTCTATCGAGACTACCTGGATAATTTCCGCATCAATACAGGGAGGTAACCGGGATGAAAGTTGAATTATTTCCATTTCAGAAAAGGGCCCTCGCTGATATCCGCATGAAAACAGCAGAGGCTATGGGCAGCTACCACAGGACACATGCCCCGCAGGTGGTCTCTTTTACTGCGCCTACCGGTGCAGGCAAGACCATCATCATGGCCTCTCTGATTGAAAGCATTTTCTTTGGCGACGAAAACTATGCGGAACAGCCGAATGCCATTATTGTTTGGCTGTCGGATTCTCCGCAGCTGAATGAACAATCTAAGCTGAAGATTGATTCGAAGGCTGATAAAATTCGCCTGAGCCAGTGCGTTACAGTCAGCGAAGATTCCTTCGACAAAGAGATGTTTGAGGACGGTCACATCTATTTCTTGAACACACAGAAGCTCTCCACATCCTCGAAGCTGACGAAAAATGGTGATGGCCGTACTTATACTATTTGGCAAACCCTGGCGAATACCGTGCGTCATAAGAGTGATCGACTCTATTTCATCATTGATGAAGCGCATCGTGGCATGCAGGGACGCGATGCCAGTAAGGCTACGACCATCATGCAAAAATTTATCAAAGGCAGCGATACAGACAAGATTCCTCCTATGCCAGTTGTCATTGGTATGTCGGCTACGACACAGCGTTTTAATGCGCTGGTTGAAGGTACGTCTTCCACAATTCACAAAGCCGTCGTTACAGCGGATGAAGTGCGGGCATCTGGCCTTTTGAAAGATAGGATTGTCATCACCTATCCGGAGGAAGACTCCGTAAACAATGATATGGCGATTCTCCAGGCAGCCGCTGATGACTGGAAACAGAAGTGGGAGCACTGGACGCAATACTGCTTTGAGCAGCACTATGCCTATGTCAACCCAATCATGATTGTCCAGGTTCTGAATGGTAGCGGAAGTAAACTGACTGACACCGATTTGGATGATTGCCTTAGAAAAATTGAGGAACGAACCGGCTTCAAATTCGAGCCCGGTCAGGTAGTACATACTTTTGGCCAGACCACCTCTGCCATTCAAGTGAACGGCCTCGATGTTCGCTATGAAGAGCCTTCGCGTATCGCCGATGATAGAAATATTCGCATCGTGTTCTTTAAAGAAAATCTGTCTACAGGTTGGGACTGTCCCCGTGCGGAAACGATGATGTCCTTTAAGCATGCCAGCGATGCGACCTATATTGCGCAGCTTCTTGGGCGCATGGTGCGGACCCCGATGCAGATGCACATTCAGGTGGATGATGTTTTGAACGATGTCCATCTCTTTTTGCCGTACTTCAATGAAGATACCGTCAAGGATGTTGTGGAGGCGCTCCAAAGTAGTGAGGGCGGTGAAATTCCAACCGACATCTATGGGGAAACTACGTCCGGCAGAAAGTTTGAGACATTGACGGTCAAACCCAAGAAGAAAAGCGGCCCCACACCTGTTCAGGGACAGCTGACCATGGATGCTTTCCTCAATCAAGGCGCGAATTCCGAAGCTGCAGAATCCAGCAGTTCTCCCCAGAATTCTGTTGGCGGTTTTGGGGCCAAAGGAATCCATTCTCAGCAGAGTTCATCGAATATAACAGATAATCCGGATCAGAATCAACAGACATCTTCCCAGGAGCAAACTTCACAGCATGTTGATGCTCAGCATACAGAAGCGCACCACGCCTCTACTGAAAATGCAGAAGCTTCAGCGGATAATACAAGGGTGGGAGTGACATCCGTAGATGCATTGACACAGGAGAAAGCACCTGACGACCTTTTTGATCGGGAAGCTGTCATGAAGTTTATCAACGACGCAGGCTTGCTTTCCTATAATGTTCGCGCGTTGCGAATTAACGATTACCTGAAATCATTGTATCGTATGGCACATCTGCTCACCATGTCCGGGCTGCACAGAACGGCTATCCGTGAAGTTCAGGCAGAGATCGCTGAAATGATTCACGATTATGTGCAGGAGCTTAAGGTGCAGGATAAGTACGATAGCCTGGTCCTGCAGGTAAAGCAGTTCAAACTGGCAACGCAGATTTTCGATGCTTTTGGTGAGACGGTTGACAGCTATTCTGTCCATGATCTGTTTACCACTACAGATACCGACATCGACCGGCAATTCCGCATTGCTGATGTAAGGCTTGGCAATGAAGGGATTGGTATGGTCTATGGCAATAAATATATGGATGTCAATGACCCTAATGGGTTCAAGGTAGATGTCATATTGTTCGTTGCTGATGATGAGTGTATGAACAAACTGCACAATTACGCGGAGAACCGTTTCCACAGCATGAATGACGATTATAGAAGGCACATTGCAACCATTGATTCCGAGAAAATTCGCAGACAATACGACAGCATCGTCTCCGATGGTGATGTCGTTAGTAAGCATAATTTCCGCCTGCCGGAGACGATTCAGATTCCCCATGAAAGTGGCGGAACAGAATATAGAGATCACCTGTTTGTAAGCGAAATTACAGGTGTGGCAAAGCTGAAGCTCAATGAGTGGGAAGCTGGCGTTATTGCAGAGGAGCAGAGGCGGGATGATTTTGTCTGCTGGATTCGCAATCCATCCAGAGGTGCTTGGGCCCTTTGCATCCCGTATGAGATTGACGGGGAAACAAAGCCTACCTATCCGGATTTCATTATTGTGAGAATCGATAAGGTACTGGGGTACGTTATTGATATTCTGGAACCGCATAATCCGGAATTTAAAGATAACCTCGGAAAAGCAAAAGGGTTTGCCGAATATGCGAGACAAAATCCTGGTGTGGGTAGAATCCAGTTGATCCGGATGGGCAAGGATTCCGCTGGAAACAAACGATTCAAGCGTTTAGATATGTCTAAAAGTGCGGTCAGGGATAAGGTTTCCCACGCCATGAGCAATGACGAACTGGATCATATTTTTGATACAGATGGTTTCATTGCACAGTGAGGTGATGGTATGTACGAAAAAATCAAAGCTGATATATCGAATGAATACTATTTAACGAATTATCCAAATGATGGGCAACGTTTCGTTGCGTGGTATTTAAGGAATATCCATAACCTCGATACCTATGAAACGAAAGACTGCATTACAGATGGTGCAGGAGACAAACAGATTGATGCCATCTATATTGATAACCAATCCAGCACCATCTACATTATTCAAGGTAAATTCTATGGCAGCGATACGGTCGATGCTGAACCGCTGCGTGAAGTATTGTCTTCGTGGGTGCAAATCAAGGATCTGGAGCACCTTCAGGATGGTGCCAATCACAAGCTCCAAGTAAAGATTAACGAGATGGCATCTGCGCTGGAAGACGATTACGAAGTGTGCTTCGAGCTGATTACCACTTCAACGCTGACCGAATCGGCCCAAAACGACCTTGCTGCCTTTCAGAAGGAATTGTCTGAAAATGAATCCCTATCTGCCAATCTGGTCGTGGTAGATAATGAGACAATGAAGTTCAAGTATGAAGAGGCGCTACATAAAAACAGGCCGTACATTAACCATGAATTCAAGCTTGAAAGTGGAAAATACATGGAGCTGATGATTGGAGGTACGAAAGCAGTCATCGTTGCTTTGCCTCTCAGAGACTGCATTAAGATTCCTGGGATCAAAGACGGTAGCCTTTTCCGAAAGAATGTCCGCCAGTCGCTTGGCAACAGCAATAAGGTCAATAAAGGTATCGCAAAAACGATAAAAACGGATGCAGAAGATTTCTTCTTCCTGCATAACGGAATCACAGCGATCTGCTCTCAAATGTCTATTCATGATGGTGTGCTTTCTGTCAAAGAACTGAACGTAGTAAACGGATGCCAGTCACTAAGCACAATATTCAGTTCAAGCGAGGCAGCCAAGAAAGCAACGGATGCATATATTCTGTTCAGGTTTTATGAAATTGAAGACCAAGACAGAGCTGACAGGATAAGCACTTCGACAAATAGTCAGAGTGCTGTTAAAGCCAGGGATTTACGCAGTAATGACAAGGCCGTCTTGGCGATGAAAAGAGCATATGAGCAATATTTTCCGGACGGCTACTTTGTCACGAAACGCGGGGAACGTGTCGATACAGTTAAATACAATACCTCTCATGTCGTGAATCTAACTGATCTTGGCAAGCAACTGATTGCTTGGCATTCTCAGCGGCCTACAATCTCTTACAGCGAAACCAAAATATTCGACAAGTACTTTGATCAGCTGTTCCACAGAGATTATGCACCAGAAAACGTGCAGGCTCTAAATGTCATGTTTGCAGCTGTCTATGAGAAATGGGGCAAAGAGAACCCTATGGGGCTAAACGAGACGTTGCTTGCAATGAAAGCTTATGCCCCTTATCATCAGTTATTCGCTATATCGGTCATCCTCTGTGAGATCAATAAGATGAATGATTCGGTACCAAGTCCATCCGTGGCATTGAGAAAAATGACAGAGAGTGGACTGCTGGATTATATTGTTGAAATGGCTGGAAACTGCCTAAATATGGCAATGGAAACTGCACAGGATAACGTAGCTGCTGATACTGGAAAACTCTTTGTCCCTCAGAACTGGATTAAATCAAAAGCTTCTTTAAAGGATATTCGAGCAGCAGTAAAACAGATGGTAGCGTCTTTAAAGATGCTTCCTGATGGTAAAAAAGTTCTTGCCCGACTTAATGAAGGCCTGGCAATGAACAAGGAAGATTTTGAAGCTCGCTGGACAGCGGACTAACAAGCTGACATAACGATATCATTTGACATTCCGGGTCGAGTGCATAAGGCGTTCGCGGAAACAAGTCACCATGGACTTATCCCCTAAACGGACAGACAGGGTTGAGGCAACGGCATATTTTACATTTTTTCTTCGTTGGTATTATATAGTAGCGAAAGAATTGTATATTCTAGATGAGCCATGTAAAGGGCTGCATTATAGAGATATCACCAAAATCGTAAAAGCCACCAAGGATTTGATTCACCGTGGAAACACTGTCATTGCAATAGAGCACAATAAACAATATATCTCATCTTCAGACTGTATAGTAGAACTTGGGCCTGTTGGGGGGCCTGATGGAGGATACTTGATCAGTCAGTCAAGTATGCCCCCAAAGACCGAGTATCAGCTTGCTTTTAAACAAACATCGAAAGCGCAAGATTATTTTGAAGTTAATAATATCAACTTCAGAAACATTCATGGACAGAACGCACGCTTTCCTATAGGTGGAATTACCTGTATAACTGGCGTTTCCGGTTCCGGAAAATCAACACTGGCGTCGGTCGTTAGTTGATAGCGGGCTTGGATACATTGATGTGTCCACGAAGGGAAAGAATCGGCGGGAATGGTGTGAAATAACGGGGTATGATGGTTCTGAAGCACAACTGCAGGCCATTCGCAATTTAGCCTCATTGCCCATAGATTTTACATGGTCTATGGTGATAACGCCTGAGAATGTTCAATCCCTCTGTGAGTCTGTTCAAATTGCTCACGATAATGGTGAAAAGCAATTCTCGTTCACATTTATTATCGATAATGATGATGCAAAGGAAAAAGATCTGGCTTACCTGCAAAAACATGATCCCATAAAGTTGGTCAGCGATTTTATATCTCAAATCGATAAATTGAGCGCCATTACTGATGACTGGTGGGTTGAATACAGCTTCCCGATGTGCATGTATACCGAGGAGCAATTGAAACTTCTAAAAGGCAGGCTGGCAACGCCCTGCCAGATTCACCTGAAAAATGCCGTGACATTCAATACGAAGATGGAATTGCTTCCATGTGACATGTACATTTATCAGCGGTTGGGAAAGTTCGGTAGAGATTTTTCGTCTTATCAAGGCTTTCTGTCATTAACCGAAAGTGCTAACTACAGCAAAACGATGGACGAGATCCGCAGGTTGCCATCTGATGAGTGTACCACTTGCGAGCACTTTGGCGTGTGCTATGGTGGATGCCCCGTTCTTTGGAAGAATTACTTGTTTTCTGCGTTGAAGGAATTTAAAGCAAAAGCCCACCATTCAGGCGTTTCAGGAGAATGAGGAAGAAGTCTCTTGGCTTCAGGAGCTAGAAATATCTTATTTGCAATCCCAGCGTGGGATGTTATATTCTTTCGTGCAATTGGCTTCAATATCGATTATACCCCGTTATGCCCTTGATTTCAAGGGTATAATGGGGTATAATTCTGCATAGAATACCACCGATGAACAGGAGGTGCGCTATGGACTTATCTGAGATGCAAACCCGCGTGGCGGAGCTGGAACAGCAGATTTCTGCTTTGCCCGTTGGCTCTGTTACGAAGAAAAACGTCAGAGGCAAGGAGTATTTTTACCACCGTTGGACGGAGAACAAAAAGCGGCGGGAGAAGTATATTCCCGCTGACGAATTGGAGAATTTCCGTGCGCAGATCGAGCGGCGGAAGGAACTGGAGCAGGAGCTGAAGGCGCTGAAAAAGCAGCTTCCCAAGGCGAAATCTGCAAACCCTTCCGCGTTTACCACCAATGTCCGCACCGGCGAAGCGCTGCGTTCCTTCGCGGCGTCTGTTCGCGGCTATCGCAGGCGCGAGTGCTTCCGGCAGCTGCACGACTTTGTCTACGGTGAGCTGCAGGACAAAGTATTCATCCTCTACGGCCTGCGCCGGACGGGGAAAACCACCATGATCCGCCAGATTTTTGCGGAGATGAACGACGCAGAACTTGCCAAGGCAGCGTTCATTCAGATCGCCGCAAAAGATACGCTGGCAGACGTGAACCGCGACCTCAAGGCATTGGAAGCGCAGGGCTTTCGCTATGTGTTCCTCGACGAAGTGACGCTGATGGAGGATTTCATCGAGGGCGCGGCGCTGTTTTCTGACGTGTTTGCGGCCTGCGGTATGAAGATCGTGCTCTCCGGCACGGACTCGCTGGGCTTTCTCTTTACCGAGGACGAGCAGCTTTACGACCGCTGCATCCTGCTGCACACCACATTCATCCCTTACCGCGAGTTTGAATCCGTCCTCGGCGTTCACGGCATCGACGAGTATATCCGCTACGGCGGCACCATGAGTCTCGGCGGCGTCCACTACAACGAGACCTCTACCTTTGCCAGCAAGGAAAGCACCGACGAATATGTGGACACCGCCATCGCCCGCAACATCCAGCACTCCCTGCGCTGCTATCAGTACGAGGGCCACTTCCGCCATCTGCGGGATTTATACGAGAAGGGCGAGCTGACCAGCGCCATCAACCGGGTCGTGGAGGACATCAACCACCGCTTCACGCTGGAGGTGCTGTCGCAGGATTGGAAGTCCCACGACCTTGGCATTTCCGCCAGCAATCTGCGCCGGGATCGGAAGAACCCGACGGACATCCTCGACCGCATCGACCTTGCGCTTGTCACCGACAGCCTGCGGAAGCTGCTGGAGATCCGCAACAGGGCAGAGCAGACCGTAGCGCTGGACGATGTTCACGCGGCGGAGATCAAGGAGTATCTGGACTTGCTGGACTTAACGCGGGAGATCGATGTGCTGCACCTGCCGGATGTCAGCACAAAGTCCGAACGCACGGTGATCGCGCAGCCGGGTCTCCGCTATGCGCAGGCGGATGCACTGATCCGCAGTCTGCTGCTGGATGAGACGTTCAGCGCACTGTCTCTGGCAGAACGCACCGCTGTGCAGCAGCGCATTCTGACCGAGATCAAAGGGCGGATGCTGGAGGATATCGTCCTGTTGGAAACCAAGCTGGCAAACCCCAAGAAGCAGGTGTTCGTCCTGCAATTCCCCGTGGGCGAATTTGATATGGTGGTGTTTGACCCAGAAGCAGGTTCTTGCTGGGTTTTTGAGATCAAGCACAGTGAAGAAGCCGTCCCGCAGCAGTACCGCCATCTGATCGACGAGCAAAAATGCGCCCAAACGGAGCACCGCTACGGCCCGATCACCGGAAAGTTCGTCCTCTACCGCGGAGAAAGCCAAGTGGTTGAGGGCATTCAGTATCAGAACGTGGAAGAATATCTGAACGCCTTAACATTATAACGATGCAATAGGAAATAGAACTGCCGCCCCGATTTTTCAGCCGGGACGGCGGTTTTGCATATGTGCTCGAAGCGCATGTTTTTCCGGGGTGAAAAGTCCAGAAGCTACTGTCTGCGGCGGGATTAGTGGATCAGCAACTGCTGACCAAAAGATTTCCCTCGCTTGAAGGAGATCTCAGCCTGTCGAAAAGGTCACTCGCAGGTAGCCTTTTCAACAGAATGAACGGAGCCGGTGCAAATTCGGTTTCGAATATGGCGGGAAGTCATTCATCACAATTTTCATTATAACAAGCATTAACCGCTTCGGCGAATAATGAACGGGAATGCTTATTTGGATCATCGTTGTTATTTTTCTTGCGGATGTATAGTGCGTCCAGTTCGTCTTTCAGCCCGTTGTCTTTTATCCATTGAAAGCGTTCCGGAAGCATATAGAATCCTTGAGACTGTTCTGACCATGAATAAGTATTTTGCTTCTTGTTATAGCGAATGTATTCTTGACAATCGTACCCATCATCGTCTTCATAGTCGTTTACAAAAGCAAAATCAACACTATGAAGTATACGGGAATTTTTCCGATCCTTAACTTTGATGGTTAAGACGCGAGTTGAGTCTTCGGCAAAGTCGTAGCTATACCGATGAGCAAATTTGTCCAATGATTGTTTGAATAGTAATTTAATCTGTTTTGCAGTGAAGCGATTTTCTTCATCGTTGGGATAAATGTTGATGTCAAAATCGAAACCGATATTTGATTTTGCATCATAGGTTATCATGTTGCGTGAGTAGCTGCCAACCGGCTTATGCTGAAAAGTGTATTGCTTCCGCAAGTCATCATGAACAAGACCAAGAATTTCCATAAGGTCAGAATAGGCAGACTTAACCTGTGGGGAATGTTTGGATATGAACTTAAAGTCGTGCTTCATATTATAAATCCTTTCTTTTCCCATGCCGCCCATTTAGCGTTTCTCGCTAAATCATTGTATTGTACTCATAAATGATAACCTTGTCAATACTTTTATGCCATTGACAAATGAACAGTCATCACTATCGATCTTCGGGAAAGAATCCTCCATGCGAGAGGGCAAATCGAAATAGGTATCACTCATAATGCCCACTCCTGTTTTTCTTTCAATATACGCACAGGGCAGAGAAATATCAAATGCGCAATTCCCATGCAGCCTGATAGCTGCTCTTATGCTACATAACAGGTGTCCACAAAGAAGATCTGCCTAACAGGGGGCGCGTCAAGGATAAGTCCGTACTATGGGACAGGATTTATCTTATAATAGGGCTGTAAAAGCAAAAAAATCAAGCGATATTTTTATAGGGAGGGATACAATATGGCATTTAAAATCGGATTTAACACGGCGGACTGCTGTGAGAAAAAAGCCCCAGAAATAGGTTCCCATGTGCCCAAAACGCAAGTTGCACCCCGCAAATCGGTAGTGCGAGTTTACTTTGCAGCACGCAACATGACGCTGGCATACTATAACGACCAATTTGATCTGCATTGCGGTGATCTGGTTTATGTGGACGGCAAGCTGGCTGGGCTGCGCGGGCGCGTCATCGAGGTCAACTATAACTTTAAGATCAAAATAGCAGACTACAAGCGTGTGATATGTATGGTCGACACAACAATTCGCGGCCGATTTTTCATTGCGGGGTCGCACTTCGTGACTTTTGACAGGGAGACATTGCCACGCAGCAAGGTGCTTACGTGGTATAATATCCCGGCGACGGCGGACGATGAGATCATCTGCGGCAGCGATGATGCTGCTTTCCCCTTGAGCGATCTTTCTCATATGAATGTCAGCAGCGAGAAAGGGACACTTGGTGGCGAGCTGTACCGCAGCAATGGAGTCAAGTACATCAGCGTTGACGGGAACAAGGGTTATGCCATTGTGGCAGGCAGCAAACACTATGAAGTGGAATTTGAATATGACAACGGCGAGATCCGCAATCTAACCTGTTCCTGTTTCTGCGGTGGTTGCTGCAAGCACGAGGTTGCCGCTATGCTCCAGTTGCGTGAAACGCTGGAGCTGATTGAGAAGTACTACGCGAACGAATGGGGAAAAAGCAATTCTTTTGCCGCTGTCTGCAAGTCCGATTTGTTTGCCTATGCCATTGACGGAAAGGAGACAGGAACGGTAGTGCTGTGATCTATACCAATGAAACATAGGAGAATAATATTGCCGCCGGTACCGGGGATAACCCGATACCGACGGCGGTATTTATTGCATTTTATCGATGATGGTAAATACGGCTGCCTGCTGATCCTCGTTCAATCTTGACCAGCGCTCCAGTAACTTCTTTTGTGATGCTGTCAGAGATACGGGCGTATCCCCTTCGGCAAACAGCTGCGAAAGCGTGATACCGAATGCCGCGCAAACCTTTTCCAAGGACGGGACGGTCGGCACCATACCCTTGCGATACCATGAGGAGATGGTAGATTGGGGCAGCCCGGACCGCTCGGCAAGCTGATACTCCGTCCAATGACGCTCCTCCCGATATGCCGTTATTGTTGCAAGAATATCCTTCACCGCAATCGCCCCCCTTACTTGTACTCTTCGTTAATTATACTTGGGACAATCGTTGCTTTTTAATCTTACAAGCCGTATAATTTTAACGATAAATGCAAGTGAGAGGTGGGTTTATGATCGGGAAACGGTGCTTTTTTATCGGGCATCGGGACGCCATGCAGGACATTGTCCCTGCATTGGAGCGTACCGTAGAAGCGCTTATAACGCATGGGGTGACGGAATTCTTTGTCGGCGGCTACGGTGGGTTCGACCGCTTTGCAGCAGGTGCGGTCATTCGGGCAAAGCGCAGTCATCCCCATATTACGCTGGAATTGCTGCTGCCGTATCACCCGTCAGAGCGCCCCATCGAACCCCCAAACGGGTTTGACGGGACATTTTATCCCCCCGGCATGGAGTGCGTCCCGCGCAGACTTGCAATCCTGAAAGCCAACCACTACACGGTCGACCACAGCGACTGTATTGTCGCCTATGTCCGCCACCCCGGCAACGCCCGCAACCTTTTGGAATATGCAAGAAAGCGCGGCATTCCTGTGTGGGAGGTGTAGGGAGTGTGTGTTAAATCATTTTTTCATTTTCTTGGCACTCACATCTAATTTAGGACCACATGAGGTGCTGAATATCTTGTGCAATTAGTGTTGATTTATGGAAGGTTCTGTAGTATAATTAATGCTAATTTAAGATATGAGTTATTGCGTACTTATGCATTATGCAGAAACGGCGATATCTAGGGCTTTATGCAAAGGGAACACGCAGAATGTGTTCCCTTTGCTGCGTTTTCCTTATTATCACAACATGATGGATTGAGGTATACGGTAATGACTAACGGCAGCGTCTCCTATGAGAAAAGGTTTTTAGAGTGGCTTGCAAAGCAAGTCTCCCCTGCTCAACTTTCTGTCGTCTATTCGGCTTTTGCAGATATCAACAGTTTTTGCTTGAGTCGAAAGATACTTGAAAAGCCATTATTTGAGACGGACGATTTAGTAACTCTTTCCAATGTCCGGGAGACCGTTGAGCATAATGCGGTTTTTGCGTTTAGTTACAGAAAGCAAAAACCTACTATGATAGTGGCAATCCGGCATTATTGCCACTTCATTAAGGAAACAACCGATGAATTCACATTCACTAGTTCTGTAAAAAGCGAATCTGCTGTACCTGCCACAAATATTGCTTCGAAGGACAAGCCATCCCCGACAGCTTTGTTTGAAAATAGCAATCGACTAAAGTTTATTGAGTGGCTCGACAATCGTGGAGTTTCTCCCGGCGATACATTTGCTATTTTATCTTCTTTGAAGCGCTGCACGGAACGAGTAAAAGCAGAAAAGATCATTAGCGATGATATCTACCATATTACATCAGCAGATACAATGAATGCTGTTCGCTCCTTTTTGCTTGCAGACAAAAACTTTATCTATGCCGATCGTCATAAGGATAATTGGCTTACCAATGCGCTTAGTCTATATTTGGAGTTTTTTAGTGAGCAGATCGTCCCTAACCTTCCTGGCAATGTTGCCGAAACGGGATCAGAAACGGAGACTTTTTCTAAAATGGCCACACCGACGGTATCTGAAATAGAGGCATTGCTGAGTGACGATATTTTTTCACCACTCAAAGTTGCGTTGGCAAAGGAAAACATCCGCACGATAGAAGAACTCAAAGCCATGAAGCTCTGGGCGTTTATGAATCAGAATAATCTTTATTCTATTTCAATGCGCCAAACGATCCTTACTAAAGTACGTCAGCTTTTAGAACCCGAAACAGCAGAAAACCCGGAGCTTCTTTATGAGCTTCATTGCGGATCGACAGTTTACTCCGGAGACACACTTGCAAAATCTTTTCTGTATTTTTGCGAAGATACCGCCCAAAAATACCCTCTGATTTTCAGGTCACTTTTGGGTAAGACAATCGGCGATACTTCCGATGTCAAGATATATCGGTCCCCTGAAAGTGGCAACTTTATTAGAATGGAAAATCCCACTTGTTATATTAGGGCAGATCTAGCAAGGGAGTCTGTTATCGCGGCTGTCAAGTGGATCGCGTGGCGATGCATGGGAACAACGATACCTGTTTCGGTTAAAGAACCAGACTCTCTTTTGAAACGATTATCTCATACAGAAATGCCGCAAGAGAAGTTTCCGGCTGTTGCGCTTGCTACCCAAAAAGAAACCGAAAGCCCAGCTTGCACTTCGACTTTTAATGAGATGAAACCAAGTGAACCCGTTGCAAATAACAGTGACGAGCAGCGGCTAAATCTTGCTGAAAAGTGTTCTTTTGCTTATACGAAGCCAACCGGGTTTTCTTACAAGGGAAAGACTGTTTCATGCGTTTCTTGGAACAGTCTGTATGTAAAGCTAGTGTGCGAACTATACAGTGACTATGAAGCTCTGTTCCAATTTAATATGCACTTTGCGGGAAGTAGCAATGTTGATTTTGGTAGTAGAGTTAGAATGAGATATCCGAAAGTGGTCAGCAATAATATCTATCTAGAATGTAATGTTAGTGCTACGGAAATTGTCCGTAAAATTCGCTGGTTGCTTGATTACTGTTCAGTAAATGCTGATGATGTAGTAATTACCTATCGTAGAATGGATGGCGGAGGTTCCCCACAAACAATCCCTGCGGGACATTGCGCCGCACATGCTGCTCCTATGCACACCATTCCCTCACAGGACCACGAATGCATAAGTCCTGATCAGGTTGCAAAGGTCGAGAAGATTGTCCTTGAAGCTGACATGAGCGGTGTTACCTATGACAGTCTGTGCAACGCTTTAGGACTGACCATGGTAGCAACAAAAACTCTCGTCCAGCAATGCAAACGCATTTTGGAAGTCAAGGGCAGGCTTTACCACGAGGAGTCCTTTATTGATTGGGACGATGGCGCGAGACAGATGTGCTATATCACAGAGAAGCTGATGCTGAAAAACAATGGCTATATTTCCGCTATGCAGCTGTACGATTATGCGCGGGCAGAGATGAATATGTTCCTCAACGACAATGATATGAATGATGAGCGCTCCGTCTATGAAATTGCACAGCACCTGTTTGAAAAGAACAATTATAAGGGTTGCCACTATGTGTTTACTGGAAAGACTCATATTTCAAAGCCCAAGGATGCAATAAGCAGTAATTTTGATATTATCTGCAAGTTCGCAGAGGATCAGGGTGGCGTGTTCCGAGAAGAAGATCTGGCAGAGTATCTTGCAAAAATCGGGATTAGAGCAGGAAGCATCAGAAATCAAATGCGCCTTAACAAAGAGCCGTCGTTCTTTTCCTACGAGCCGGGCACGATCATCTCTGCCAAAAGCATGAAAATTGATGATTCGTGGAAAGAAGTTGTTGGGCGGGCGCTACATAATCTTTTGAGCGATGCAGATGACCATGTTGTGCTTCGACAGATTCAGCCGGTCTGGTATGAGTCACTTCCTGCGCTGCCTGAGCATAGAAGTTGGACTCCATTGTTGCTCCAATATGTTCTGCGCTTTTATGGCGAAGAATTTGGAGTGAAAACAATCATGGCAATGGAATCTCAAAACATGGATACCCTCCATGCCATGTTAGTGACAGTTGACAGCCCAATACAAAACTTTGGCGACGCCGTGATCGCTTGCCTGATAGAATCTGATACCAAGCAGCGCTCCTTTGAGGCCGAAGAACTACGGCGGTTTTTGGTTAATACAGGCATGATTCAAGGCAATGAGCTGATTGGGAATATGCCAAAAGCTTTGGCAAAGGATGAGCGCTTTGCGTGGGATGCGAAAGGCGAGAATGTTACGGTAAGGGTGTGATGAGATGGCAAGCGCAAGCTTTACGCGGGATGAGGTAATCCTGGCTTTAGATGTACTCTTTTCCTCAGAGAACGGAAAAGTAACAGCAGACTCTGATGAGATCAAGGAGCTAAGTCTGCTTCTCAATCGTTTGCCTATTCACCCCACAGAGAATAGGAGGGCTGATTTTAGAAACAACACAGGCATAGCTCGTCAGCTTATGTTGTACCGCTCGAGTTGCAACACAGGTAAACAAGATCCAAATGTTGGTGCATTATTCTTTGATGTTGCTTTTGAATATGAAGACCGGGCAAGTGAACTCCACACCATCGCAGAAGCAATACGCAAGAATAAAGAGGTGTTCGCTTCTTTATTTGGGTCTCCCCTCGAGGACGATGGATTCCCGGAAGGAATCCTTTTGGGACACCTTCATAGGATTGTCGAACAGCGTGACGGTGCAAAGCTGGCAACAAAAGATCACTGCGAAATTTGCAAAAGCAAGCCCACGCTCTGCTACCGAAATGCTGGTCAATTGCTTCAAAACCATTTGGTCGTCGCCCCAACTTTTATGACTTATTCAAAAAAATATAGAACCGATAGCTTTTTGACTGTATGCCCAACCTGCCACGCAGCGTTGCATCGCTACAGACCTTGGCTAACAAAAGAAAACTGTGGAGATGTACTCCGCTGACAGGAGATTTGGTAGATGTACGGATATGAGTGGACAGATGAATATGGTATATTCCGCCTGACAATAGATGCAAAAATACAAAAAGAGATTCGCCCGGTATTCCACGAAGAACTTGATTTCTTTGGAATGGACAAGTATTGGGATTACCCAAAGGATACCGATGCCCCTCTTTTATGGGCAGAAGGTATTCGCCAGTATGTCCTAAATGGAAGATGCGTTGCAGTTGCACAGGGTGGTTCATTTTACTCAAAACCCACTGTAGAACTCCTTACTGACGAGAAACTTGTTCTAAAACCCATAGACACCAAGCGGCTGTACGAAATCAACAGAAAGCTCCTTGTCAACCTTGAACAGCTGGAGATACAGTTCATACAGGAGCAATATAATACTTATGCTCCCAAGGGTTTTTCGTTTGTTTGCGCTTTTTCTGGTGGAAAGGATTCTCTGCTATTACTGGATTTGGTATCAAAAGCTTTGCCGCCTAACAGTTATTATGTCGTATTTAGCAATACTGGAATGGAATTAAGCGCTACACTCAATGCCGTTGAAAAAGCAAAAGAGCATTGGCCAACATTACGCTTTGAAGAAGCTCAATGCCACATGCGCCCTACCGAAAGTTGGGATAAGTTTGGACCACCGGGGCGAAGAATGAGATGGTGCTGTACCGTTCATAAATCTGTTCCAACAATTCTAAAATTGAGGGAGCTAACAGGCAATTATAATGCGAAAGCAGTCGTGTATGATGGAGTGAGGGCAGAGGAAAGTGCGCGGCGATCTAAATATGACAAAGTGAGCATCGGAGTAAAGAATATTAGTCAGATAAACTGCCATGCGATTATCGAATGGAACACAGCTGAATTATATTCTTACCTTTTGTCGCATGACCTGCTTTTGAATGACGCCTACCGTATAGGGCTTTTTAGAGTTGGCTGTATGGTTTGTCCTATGTCTTCCGAGTGGTGGGAAGGAATTGCTAACACTGTATACGGTGACGAGATGCAACCGCTTATTTCCCGCGTTGAACACTATGCTAAGAATGCAAAGCAATCTGAATCCAGAAAATATGTTGAAAACGGTGGATGGAAAGCTCGAGTAGGAGGAAAAGGATTAGATAACGGTGGCAACAGAACGAAGGAAATAGTTGAAAACAATGCGCTTGTAATAACCATTACAAAGCCGACACAGGACTGGGTTGAAGTTGCCCGCCTACTTGGCGTTTTCGTAGAGCAAACTGGCAAAGAGCTTATACAAAAAATCGGTTCACAAAATTATAACTGCCGCATCCAGCGAAATGGAGAAATGCTAACCGTCTCGTACTACCCATTTTCTCAGATGGATCGCTTTGTTATTAGCCGGATTCGCGGTGTAGCAAACAAGGTCGCGTATTGCATCGGCTGCAAAGCATGTACAGTTCAGTGCCCTACGGGAGCATTTATAATTCAGCCCGATGGTAAGATTGCAATCCGAGAAAACCTTTGCGTCCATTGCTATAATTGCATTGAATTTACAGATAGAAGCTGCATTGTTGCAGATAATATGCGCGTACCGGAAGGAGGTTTCATAAACATGAAAGGTCTTGATCCATATCATCATTTTGGATTCCGTCAGGCATGGCTTGCTCATTTTATGGACGATGGGTTAGAGTGCTTCACAAAGGGCGTCCTTGGGGCGGTTCAATATTCTGCACTCAAAACATGGCTTAAGGATGCCGGAATGATTGAGATGCAAAAAACCGGTAACGCAAATACTGTTAGCATCACTTCCTTTGGCGAAAAGCTCATCAAAATGGGGTCATATAACCCGTTTGTGTGGGCAATTATATGGTCGAACCTTTGCTACAACTCCACCATCTGCCGATGGTATTGCCTTAACGCCGAAGCAGGGGCAACCTATGAAAAGGCGGATCTTGTTGTGATGCTGGGTGATAATTACTCGAAATCAAATCGTGAAAATGCGGTTACGGCACTCACCGAGACGCTGAGACAGTCACCTATCGGCTCTGCGCTAAAACAAGGGTTGCCCATTGAACTTACCAAAAACACCTACTCTTATTTCCGCGAGGGATGGGATTACCCCGATGCGGTCGCACTTCTTTACTCCCTTTACCTCTATGCGGAACACACCGGCAGAAAGACATTTACCTTCACAGAACTTGCCAACGCTCATGCGAACCCGGATGCACGGGGTATTTCTCCGCATGATATATACGGCATTGATGTCAAAGACTTCCGTGAAAAAATCCAGGGTCTGGCAATGACCTACCCGCAGTACATCCGTGTTTCTTTCATCGCAAACCTTGATAATATTATTCTCGAAGATTATACGAGCACCGATATTCTTGATCTTGCTGAAAATGAATAAATGAGGGGGAAGCAGGCATGCCAAACAAGAAATACTCGGATTTTATCGAAATCAGCCCAACATTTGAATCTGTCGTTGACATTGACGCCGACACTCGCAATAAAAATCTTTGGCGTGAGTACATTGTCGGTGAAGACATGGAAAAGATGATGGAGGTACTGTGCCAGTCCCTCAACAAGGAGGAACCGGACAGTCGCCGATCTTTCTGGATTGAGGGAACATACGGCACCGGCAAAAGTTATGCGGCCATCATGATCAAGCATCTGATGGAAGAACCATCTGATGTTGTGGATTCCTTCCTTGCAGGGAGCAGCCGCCTTGTGCCTTATCGCAACCGTTTTATGAAGTGTCGTGCGAAAGATAAGGGCGATTATCTCGTCATCTGGAAAACCGGTTGCACCGGCATTCGTGACGGAAACGCCATGCTAATGGAGGCCGAAAAAGCTGTCCGTGAAGCTCTTGCCGCAAAGTTTGGTGATAAAGCCGACTACGGAGAGGCATCGCTGCAAGATGCGGTTATGCAGCAAGTCAACAGCCCCGTACATAATTGGGAATACATACTTGAAAACTCTATTTTGGGCGATGACTACGGCAGCGTTGAGGAATTGCGAGAAAATCTTGAAGCTGGTGATCTCCTAACGCTTCAGAGAACGGCCGCGGTTATTCGCCAGTATAATTGGGGCTTGGTTGACAGCCTTGATACTTTCAAAAAGTGGATTGCCGCCGTTATTGAAAACAACGGCCTTTCAAAGTCTGGCATATTCTTTATTTGGGACGAGTTCACCGAGTATGTTGCAAACAGTGACGAGCAGACTATTCTTCAACAACTCTCTGAGTTCAGCAAGGTGCAACCGTTCTTTATGCTTTTTGTTGTTCACCGCACTACTGAAATGGTAGAGCGCATAACACCGGAACGATATCAGCTGATTACCCACCGTTTCCATCATGTGGAGTTCCATATCAGCACGGATGCTGCTTTTGATCTAATTGCAGGCTCCATCAATATTCGCAATGGCATGAGTGAGCACTGGAAAGAAGAACGCAAGAGCGTCATTAAGAATATTATGCACTTCCTCCCTGATATGTCCGGATTAGATGACAAAATTAGTGAGCAGATTGAACACCTCTGCCCGATGCACCCCATGACGATTAAGCTTCTTTCCCGTGTGGCAGAAAACTATGCGGCTTCCCAGCGCACGATGTTTAGGTTTATGAAGGATCAGTCTAATACTGAACAAGGCTTCGTGGGCTACATCAACAAAGAAGGCCCGGATTCTCAGGCCTGCTGGCTGACACCTGAATGGCTTTGGGACTATTTCTTTACTCGTGAAAGCGATTTTTCCGACAAAGATACGAAGGCCGCAGAATTTATTCGTCATTATGAAGAAAGCCGTCACTTGGTTGAAAACGATGAGAATGCTCATCGTGTTTTTAAGACGGCTATGCTTCTGCTTGCCCTCATGTCCTCTACGAAGGGGATTTATAGTGGGCGAAAGGCAAAGGACGGTATTGCTGCCACAAAAGACTGCCTTGAAACCTGTTTGGCCGGCGTTATTAACAAGGGGCAGATTGAGGATCTGCTTCAGACAATGGTCGATGGCAAGATCCTTGTTCTAGACGAAGGCGCGAATAATATTGTCCGCATTCAGTTGCCTTTCCGTGGAGCAGGCGATACTGATTTTGCCTCAAGACTTACGGCAAATGACAAGAAATATAGCAGATATATGATGTTCTCCAAGGATGGAGCCTTTGCGCAGGAGTTTGAAAAGATGGCATGGGATGAAAATGATGCCACTCTGCGTCGTATGAAGATTGCTGTCTGTTGTGCGGAGACTAATTCTATCAATACCCGTCTAAGCGAAATTATAAAGGAACTTGAAAAGTCTCCTTACAAGCTTGGCCTACTTATTGTGACGGTGCAGAGCGATGCACAGGCAGTGTCGATTCAGTCCGTCCTGCAGGCAAAAGCTGCTGAATCTAACGAACCGCGCCTTACGATTGCTCTTGTAAAGACACCACTCACTGATGAAAACCGTGCCAAATGGCTGGCCGCCATTACAAAGCAGGAAATGGCATCAGACTCTGGCCAAACAGGCTCTGTACAACAGTATCGCATTGAAGCAGCCACCATCATCAAGTCATGGGTTGGCAGTGCTGTCAGTGGCGGAAAAATCATTGCTTACAATGGGAATACCATCCTTAACAGTAGCATATACGGGATGGCACATCTAAGAAAGATTATTCGCTCCAGTGTTCAGGATGTGATTTTCAAATATGCACCGGAGAATATTGTTGTAACCAACACTGCCTACAAATCTTGTAACGACGGGGCTCCAACCGCCGGTATCCAACGTAAAAGTGGAAATAGCCAGCTTACCAATGTTTTGAACTCTTTAAAGCTTGCAGGGATTCTCGATCTCACCACAATTGGGGAGATAGCAGATGCTAGGAACAGTGGCAATAAGCAAGCCGAGTGTGTTGCAGCACTTGCAGAGCTAATAAAGAATGAGATGGAGTCTGGACATAAAGTAAGTCTTGGTGACTTGTGGGCGACGCTCCAAAGGGCGCCTTATGGTTACTACAACACTATTGCCTGCGGGGTTCTCCTTGGCTTTGTATTCTCATGCTATAAGAACAGCAAATACACATGGACAGACTCTGTTCAATCTCCCCATGTTCTCGCAGAAGCAACCATCAGTAAAATGGTGTCTTCCATGTGCGGCGGGAAAATGACCACTGATTATCTGTCTGCTGGTTCGCTTACTTGGCAAAATTACAGCGAGTACCTTTCCAAAATTTTTGGTCTCTCTCTCTGCAGCGCAGCTCGCAGAACAGACCTCTGGTTATCATAATGTGCGCGAAGCGGTTGTTAAGAGCGGCTCACCATTCTGGGTGTTAAAGTACCTTCCGGAAACCGAATGGAGCAGCGAAGACCTCAGAAGAACAGCGGATAAAGTAATCGACCACATTCAAACCTTCATAGCTCAGGAGGGCGACATTGAGGGTGCGATGAGTGAAACGCTGCAGCTTCTTACCGGCCGCGGAAAAATTCGCGTTGTTTTGGCAAAGGCATTCCAGGACAAGAATGTAATGGCCGCAGCTTTCCGCGCTTTCCTCTTTGAAGCTTCCCCCAAGCTAAAAGAGGTGGCAACAAGACTTGCTGTTCAACCTGAGGAGCTAAGTGACCGCCTACATTCTGTTATGCAAGGTGCAATCTATACATGGACGGAAGAACAGGTCAAGGAGAAGCTTGTAGATGTCGCAGAGCAATACGAGTTTCTGGAAGCAATCGGGAATGTCATGGGGACAACCTATCATAGTATAGAAGCCGCGAAAAAGGATTTGGAAAACCTCTTTAGCTTCCTGAGAGTCCCGATGATCGCCATCGCCGAACTTAACAAGCCGTGGTTCTCTGCGTTGCAAGTCCTATATAATGTAGCTTTTACTGATGTGACGCGTTTGTGTGCAGAAGATCGAGAAACGGCCGTTCTTGCTCTTGAACAACATGGTGTGTTGGCTAAAGACTGTTTGCAGAACGGAAAGCCTATACTTGAAGAAATACTGAACAGTCGCAACATCGAATGCACACAGGACGAACTTGCTGCCGTATATGCAGGCCTAAAAGATCTGAACTGTAATACTACTCTAACTCAGTTTAATAAAGACCTTGATGCACAGATTTATAAAATTAGCTTTGCACGGAATAAGTCTACGCTTTTGGAAATCTGGCGCTCTACAACTGGAGAAGATTCCATAAAGAAATGGTGCAACTCACATGATGTGCCTTTGATGTGGATTATCCCCAAAGAGCTTACCAAAACATTTAGCACATTGCTGGATGTCCAAAATGGAAACTATACAGTTGATGCTGCCGTTACAAGCGCAATTCATTCCTTGCAGAAGATGGATAAAGGTATTTTGACGGATAACAACTGTATTGAAAAAGCCTTTATCGCATTAATCGGTTCAGAGTATTCCCTTTTGTGGGACGCAAACCGTACGGCAATTATTACTGAAGCTAAAATCAAAATTGGTAATGACATGAGCACATGGACAGCTGCTGATCTTACCACGTTGCAAGGAATCCTTAAGCGACTGCAGCAGGAGAAAGCTAAGAAAGAGAAACTGGTCGGTGCAAAGAACGATGTCCTCACCATGAAGGAATCCGTTTTGAGGGATAGAGTTACGGCGTTTCTTGATACGCATCCCGAGTTCTGCGATGAATTTTCAAAATGAGGGAAGGAGGAAAGCGGTGTGACAATCAACGAAGTTGTATCTGTGCTTCAGAAAGAAAAACTGAACAACCTGCCTTCGCGCTTTCCCTGTCGTGCCATTATGGTTAAGACAGTTGAGCAGTATTGCCAGCTGCTCTCGGAACTAAAGAAAATCAGTGATATTCGGGTCGTGAAGTCTAGTGAGATTTTCTCAAGTGCGGATGTTATGCCCCAATACTCAAACCTCACATCCGCTACATATCATGACGACTGGGTTATCCTAACTGGTGTGAGTGAGTATCTGCGTCTCTTCTCTAAAAAAGAAGCTACTGACAGGAGATTTGCGACACTATGGAGCAATCAAGTCCCGTCAAGCAGCCGCGGCCGGATTATCATTCCTCTATGGGGATGCGAAGCTCAGTGGTTTGATCCTGCCATCAATCTGAACGGTGATTTGCGGCAGGAGGACTTTTTCTTCGACTGCACTGAAGAAGGACAACAAGAGCAGGAAATGAATCTGCTTGTATTATCCAGCATGTTTGAACAACATATATCGGAGTTCAAACAGGGCACCGGTACCTTGTGCGTTGGCCTTCAGGAGTGGTTTGAGTATTGGGAAAACCCTTCTGTAGTGAACACAAGATTTGTGCTGCTAACCAAGCGGTTTAGTAGCATTACCTCAATAAGCGGGAAAATCAATGTATTAGTAATGAATGATACCTTGTCGTTCATTCGAGAAAACATGCCCGGAGGTCAGTGCCTGACAAAGGAGAATTGCTCTGATGAGATGCAGTCGACCCTTTTTGCTTATTCTTTGCAAGGCACATCGTTAGATGATGCACTTCTCAAGATACTGAATGTTTCGTCATTTTCCGGCGTTGACATTATGGGAAAATGGAATGCAATGCCCATTAGCCATAAGAAATTCGTTAGGCTTTGGCTTCAAATTCACCCAGATAGTAGTTACCTAAACCATTGTTTTGCCATCGCTGAATCTGTAACCGATATTCCCTCGCTCATTTCGCATGAGATATTTGAAAGGCGCATCGATAAGCCAGACTGGGTCGAAGAATTCAAAAAGCTTGCTTCGGTCATGGCTATAAAGCCCGATCGTGAATATTTTAAGGCTGTTGACACAATACCCGAATTTGAGAAGCGGCTGGATTATATCACGAATTCCATACGGGAAGAAAGAATATACCTTCTCAAGATGGTCGGACAGTGGCTGCGAAAAGATGCAGTGCAGGTCAATGAAAGCGTAAAGTTGAAAGAGACATTCCCGGCACTCTCTGCGTATTTATCCCACGACTTGGATGTGCTTCAAGGTGATATTGGCTCTTATATGTCGCGGTATAAGGCACACAAGCTCGAAAACACTTTGCCAAGCGACGAAACATTATACTTTAGCGGGGCAAATACATCGTCCTTTGACTACCGTTATGCCGTTCTTTCAGAATACGAAGATGATAACACAATTGTCCTTTGGGTGGATGCCCTTGGCGTCGAGTGGCTTCCACTACTACATTGGGGAATTGTGAATAATTGTGACGGCACTATTACAAATGCTGCATTAGCACAGGCAACATTGCCCACAGAGACCATCTTTAACGAACAATGGAATAGCATGTCAATGCCATATAAGAAATTGAATAAGCTTGATAAGCTGGCCCATAAAGGTGTAATAGACGAGCCAGATTACTACGCTTGCATTGAAGAACAGATGGATTTTGTGGTGGGGATTAGTAAACACGTGTCTTCGCTGTTAGCTGAATATCGCCGTGTGGTGGTTACAGGTGATCACGGCACAAGCCGTCTTGCCGCCCGCTTTTTCCACTACAGAGAAGGTGTTGATGCTCCGCAAGGCGCCATTGTGTATAGCCACGGAAGATACTGTAAATTGCCCCAGGACGCAATGCTGTCCCTTCCAAATGTAAACATCATCAAGGATTCTCATGGGGATAAATATGCTGTATTCAGCAATTATGATCACTTCAAGCAGTCTGGATTTGCCGCTGGAGCAGATGATGAGAATGCTATCTATGGCGAAGTTCACGGCGGTGCAGCGCCCGAAGAAATGCTTGTTCCGATAATTGTGATTGAGCACAATAAGGAAGATCAAATTAGAGCTTCGTGGGATAAGCAGACTGTTAAAATATCGATGAAAAAAGCAAAGCTAGCTATTTCTTTCGATAAGCGAATTGAAAACCTTGTGGTAAAGATGGCGGGCACTCTGGCAACCGTTTCAAGAATTGATACTGGAGAAAAGTGGGCTATTGAATTCTCTGGAGTCAAAGCAGACACATACCCTGTTGAAGTGATCGCGGACGGTCGAATTGTTAGCTTACCCGATATCACATTGCTTCCCGCACTTGGCGGTGGAGGTGGTGATTTGCCATGACAAAAAAAGTTTGCTGCGATTGTGGAAAGCTATTAAAAAAAGACGAGGTTGCTCTATCCCAAAAGCTGATAGATATTGATACAGAAGAGTTCTATTGTCTGCCATGTATGGCTGAATATTTCGGCTGTGATGAGGATGAGCTGCAAATCAAAATTAGGGAGTTCAAAGAACAGGGCTGTACGCTATTCCTTTGAAGGGGGTTGAAACATGCTGGAAGATAGAGTAAAAGAAATATTTGCTGATATGGTTGTTCTAAAAGACCCTCAGCGGAGTGAGTACTTCTCTAACCTAAGTATGCCATCCTATATGCGTGATTGGCTGGTTATGAAGTTTTCAGATGATGACGGAATCATTGATTACGATAGCGTTCGTAGATACATCAAAAGATTCATTCCTGGAAAAGACGATTTTGAACAGTACAAATTCCAAATGGTCAATGGTGATACAGTTCAGTTCCTTGCGCGGGTCCGTGTTAATGTTGATATAAAAAGCGGTAAGACAAGGTTTGAATTGCCAGACTTCGGCGGGACAAAAGGTGGCGCTTTCGGAACAGTCGCAAATGATGTTGTTGAGGAATGGCAAGCCACATTGCTGCATGAAAGCGAAAACTGGGGAATCATTACCCTAGTTTGGACGCTTGAGGGAACCGCATCCAACCCCAAGGGTGCAATCTCTATGATTGGATATAAACCATTCTGCCCGTATTCTATCGACCTCGAATTTTTTAGAGCTGCTCGGAAAGAGTTTGATATTCATGAATGGATAGATATTGTCCTTATGGCTGTAGACTATAACCCTGCTGGATATGTAGACGAAAATGGTGCAGAGAGTGAAGAAAAAAAATTATTCTTTTTACGCCGTTTATTGCCATTTGTGGAAAAAAGAGTTAATTTAATTGAGCTTGCCCCTAAAGGAACCGGGAAAAGCTATGTCTTTGAAAAGATTAGCAAAAGAGGGTGGCTTATCAGCGGAGGTACTGTATCGCGCGCTTCACTTATTTATGATAACGCAAAAAAGACTGGTGGCCTATTAACTCGGTTTGACTATGTTGGCTTTGACGAAGTGCAATCTATTACCTTTGAACAGCCCGGACAAATACAACAGGCACTGAAACACTATATGGAGTTTGGCGAAATAAAAGGGTTTGATGCAGCACTTACCGCGGAGGCTGGCGTAATTGTTCTTGGAAATATCAACGCTGATCGTTTTGACATAAACAAAAATATGGTAGAACACATTAGCGAGGTTTTTGGCGAGTCGGCCACTTTAGACAGATTCCACGGGTTCATTCCTGGCTGGCAGATCCCGCGCATGACTACCGGTATGATTGCTCACGGTTGGGCTATCAATACGGAATACTTCGCAGAGGTTCTTCATGAACTACGCAGCGATCTTTCGTATGCCTCAATTGTCGAGTCTTTGATTTCTTATAAATCGAATGCAGATCAGAGAGACTTAACTGCAGTAAAGCGCCTTTGCACAGCTTTTTTGAAGTTATTGTTTCCCCATGTTCAGTCACCGGATGATATAAGTAAGGAGGATTTCGAACACTATTGCCTTGAACCTGCACTTGAAATGCGCGGAGTCATTAAGAAGCAGCTATGCATTATTGATCCCAAGGAGTTTAATGTTCCGGGCAAAAACACAATGCCAGAAATAATTTATAATCGATGAGGTGATGAAATGAGTCATGTGATCTATGCAGATAATGCTGCAACAACAAAACTCGATATGGATGCCTTTGAAGCAATGCGCCCTTATTTGCTAGATCAATATGCCAATGCATCACAGCCATATTCATTTGCAAGGCAGGCAAAGAAAGCTCTCCAAGAGTCCAGGGATCAGATCGCAGCTTGCATTAATGCGGATCCTGATGAGATTTATTTTACCTCTGGCGGTACAGAAAGTGACAACTGGGCCATTAAGGGCAGCATTAAGCGTGGAGACCCTTTCGCTGTAATCACTTCAGAGTTTGAACATCATGCTATTCTTCGCGCCTGTGCAAGAATTGAAGCGCTCGGTTATCCAGTTACATATTTGCATCCCAATAGAGATGGCTTCATTACACCTGATAATCTAGAGGCCGCAATTTCTGACCATATAAAGCTCGTTTCCATTATGTTAGTAAACAACGAAATTGGAACTATACAACCGATTAAAGAACTCTGCAATATTGCCCATAAGCATGGAGCTATATTTCATAGCGATGGGGTTCAGGCTTTTGGCCATATCCCTGTGGATGTAAAAGCTCTTGATGTTGATATGATGTCATGTTCTGCGCATAAGTTCAATGGCCCTAAAGGCATTGGGTTTTTGTTTATCAAAAAGGGGACTAATATTTCTGCATATGCTGATGGAGGAACGCAAGAGTTTGGATTACGAGCTGGGACAGAGAATGTTGCTGCAATAGTCGGAATGTCTGCAGCTCTTCGGAACAATGTTGCTCATCTTGATGATTATCAAAGCAGGATCCTATCTGTAGAACAAGCGCTTATTGATAGGCTCAATTCAGCGAGAATAAACTACCGACGTAACGGCGCAGAGCCACGCGTTCCAGGAAACATCAGCCTTTCATTCCCTAACCTAGATGGCGAAGCTGTTCTTCATCGCCTTGACTTAATGGGTATTATGGTTTCAACGGGTTCTGCATGTGACAGCAAAAGCACACACATCTCTCATGTTCTTCATGCTATCGATGTCGATGAGCTGTATGCAAAGGGAACAATTCGCATTTCCCTTGGAAAAGACAACACTATGGATGAAGCAGAAAAGGTAGCAGGTGCAATAATTAGAATTGCATCTAAAAACGGTAGAGTTTGAAGTGAAGAAACAAAGGGTATAGCACATGGAAAATAGATCAAAATTCAGGATTCTTTACCTCTATCAACATTTAGTACAGAACACGACGCCTGATCACCCGGAATCAACGGCAGAATTAACGAAAATGTTGATCGACAAACATAGCATTGATGTTAGCCGCAACACGATTAGCAATGATTTGGCAATGCTCTGTGCAGGAGAATTTCAAATCAAGATGATTCGTTCAACTCAAAATAAGTATTATTATGATGGGCAAACATTCGACATTCCCGAAATGAAGCTGCTGATTGATGCCGTTTCATCATCCCGTTTTATTACCACGCGAAAGAGTGAGGCCTTAGTCAATAAGCTACTTTCTTTAGCGCAGCCGGATGATGCCATCAAACTCCGTAGGCACATATATGCTTCCGATAGGGTTAAATCCGAAAACGAGTGTGGTTATTCAATTGTTGACGTAATAAACGATGCAATAGACATTCGCCATAAGATTGCTTTTCACTACACCGATTTAGATGTTTACAAGAATCGTCATTTGACAAATGAAGGACAAGTATATGTAGTCAGCCCTTATACACTCATTTGGGATGGAGACTACTATTATCTCCGCGGTTTTTGCGATGGAAGAAATGCATTGCGCACATTTCGTGTAGATCGAATTGAAGGAGCTCCTACAGTACTACGCGACTTGATCGTTCCCAAACCAGATGATTACAGCATTGCGGAATACAGTAAATCCGTTTTTCACATGTATGATACTGACAAGCCCGTAATGGTTTCTTTGAAATGTGATGTTGCGGTAATGAAGGCAGTGGTAGATATGTTTGGCGTTGATGTGGATACGGTGCCGATAAACGAAAAAGTTTTTACCGCTAATGTTCGCGTTTGCCCAAGCCCTACTTTTTATAGCTGGGTATTCGGTTTCAACGGAAAAATAAAAATTGCTGGACCACAACATGTTACAGATGAATACAAAGAAATGCTACAAAATGCAATAGAATCATTATCATGATTATCCATTTTTCTCGTTAATGGATTGCTTTTCTTGCGAGCGCATAAGTGATGACCTAAAAACTTCTATCGCCCGTTGAGGCTAACTCGCTGCACACGGAGGGACGGTATAGAGCTCTAGGGGCACCAGCAGATTTGAGCTTATTAGGCAAGGCACAGATATTATTAGAGTTGCTAGATGTTCCCGACATTTGTTTCGGAAACATCGACTCTCTTATCCCCCCTTGCCCTTTAAGCTCTCATCACGTCAATAATAAGATGAAGATAAACATCTCTTCAGAAGGTGAAAAAAGTGAAATTTTCTTTTGAACTATCAGAAGCGAATACAGTGTTTATATCTATAGAAAAGATTATGTATGGTGCTGTGCTTGTGCGTATCACGCAACATGAAACGGATCTGTTAGTAAGCTATACTGCAATGGCTGATGGCGGAGATGTGTGCAGTGAAAGCACCAATGTTTATAGTAATAAAGCTATCGCACCTATCGTACAGCATATTCTTGATACAGAGTTTCCGGACTCGGAACATGATGAAGCATCATATAGTTGGGCTATTCAGATAGGAGACAATGAAAATCAACTAATTGCTGAAAGGCCCCCAGGTTACTGGGAATCAAAAAGCATGTTATCTCTTGTTTCTTGTCTTGAAGAAGCAATTGGTAAATGTGATGCAATTACTGCACTTGTTCATTTGATTGAGTGTTAGCGAAAGAAACATTTCTGTAGCTTTTCTGACCAAGATCCCGCCCGGGAATTTGAAAAGGATGCGGACGAGCCAAAACTGCCGGGGGTGCATCATCTGCTTTAACGGCACCAATAACTTTGCTGTAAAAAAAGCTGCTGCTCCACGATAACAGCAAAACGGAGGATGGGATCATCCTTTCCATCGAGCAGCGCAGTGCAGATGCCGCCGCAGATCCTTGCAAAGCAGGTAAAATTATTTCAAAGAAATAGCACGGGGCGGAAAAGACGTCGAGGCCGTTCTTGTGAAGCGCAATCATTTGCATATGCGCTACTGTGCAAAATAGAAAGGGGTTTTCTCATGCCCACCATTGTTGCCCTGGGCGAAATGCTCATTGACTTTGCTCCGGTGGCTGCCGACGCCGCCGGATACCCCACGCTAAAGGCCCAGCCGGGCGGCGCGCCCTGCAATTTTCTCGCTGCATTGCAAAAATACGGCTGCTCCACTGCAATGATCGGGAAGGCCGGGGACGACCGCTTTGGCCGCCTGCTCATTCAAACCGCCGCCGATTGCGGCATTGAGACCCGCGGCATCATAAAAGACACCGCTGCTTTTACCACCATGGCATTCGTCACACTGGATGCCGAGGGAAACCGGGAATTCAGCTTTGCCCGCAAGCCCGGCGCCGATACCTGCCTGACCGAGCACGAGGTGGATTACAGCCTGATCGACGCCTGCCGGGTGTTCCATTTCGGCACATTAAGTCTGACCGATGAGCCCGCGCGAACCGCAACCCAAAGGGCGGTGGCATACGCCAAAGCGCAGGGCAAGCTCATCAGCTTTGACCCCAACCTGCGCAAACCGCTTTGGCCGGACGACGCCGCGGCAGCAACGCAGATGGAGTGGGGACTGCATCAGGCGGATGTCGTCAAAATCAGCGATGAAGAAGTGGATTTCCTGTGGCACACCACTCCGGCGGC
>ERZ773194.320-NODE-320-length-63019-cov-10.997507_pt1 | contig 63019 bp, 57 predicted proteins | sample MGYA00511240_ERZ773194 | MGnify/ENA primary metagenome ERZ773194 (study PRJEB29015, sample SAMEA2737774) | human gut metagenome | biome: human gut; feature: human-associated habitat; material: faeces | place: China | collected 2012 ... | reverse complement strand
CGGTAAATATGTATGGTCTGAAAGATAATGTGGCACGAAAAGCCGGAACTATGGGTAAAGAGGAAAATAAGGAAATGGAGTTCTGGACACAGGATGAATTTCAGGCATTTTTAGAGTGTGTGGCAGATAAGCCAATTTCGTATTATGCATTTGAAATGCTTTATTGGACTGGCATTCGCGAAGGTGAGCTGCTTGCCCTGACGCCGGCAGATTTCAATTTTGAAAAGAAAACTCTTTGGATAAACAAGTCATATCAGAGGCTGGAAGGCAAAGATGTGATTACAGACCCGAAAACTCCAAAGAGTAACAGAACCATTGTCATGCCGGATTTTCTTGCTGTAGAGATGGAGGATTTTAAAAGCAGCCTTTATGGAATAAAGGATGATGACAGAATTTTCACTATTTCAAAAAGTTATCTGCATCACGAGATGGATAGAGGTGCAAAGATTGCAGGAGTGAAGAGAATACGGATTCATGGATTGCGACACTCACACATTTCATTGCTAATCAATTTAGGATTTTCTGCATTGGCAATAGGAGAAAGAGTCGGACATGAGGCAGTAGATATCACATATCATTATACACATTTATTTCCAACGGTGCAGACAGATATGGCAGCACAACTGGAAACAGAAAGGGAGGCGTTAGTCAATGTCAGAAAAGAATAGAGATGATAAAAACAGATGGCGGAATGTTACAATAGCGTTCCGCATGTCCCCAGAGGAAAACAAGGAGCTGAATAACAGAGTGAAGCTCAGCGGATTTCGTACAAAGCAGGATTATATAATCCAGAGTGTTCTTTATCAAAAGGTGGTTGCTACAGGTAACCCGTTGATGTTGGTACAGTTCCGGCAGAACCTGCAAAGAATTGAACAGGAGCTTGAAAGAATAGAAAAGGCATCGGATATGGATGGGGAGTTACTTACTCCCATCCGCTCTATGCTGGAAATATTGGAAGGCTTCAAGGAACAACCGAGAACATTGGCAGATATGAAACAACTTACAGTACCAAATGAGGAATAACAGATATTTTGTATAAAGGAAGTGACTGCTATGAGCGAAGAAACATTATTTGAAAAATTAGGTGTGAAATACATAGAAAAAGAGGGCATTTTTTATCCGTTGATTACATTAGGTGGAGAGGAAAACATTACAGATGTTGGAAAATATGGTCGTATGTGGATGGGTTACATACAGAAGGAATATCCGCAGCGATACAGAAGTCTGGTACGATTTGGAGAATTATATGTTAAAGCAACCGAGGTAAATGAAGTGGCTTATGAATTGCTGGAGGATATTGAAAATGAGTGGTTGCGTAAACATAAACCAAAGCATGCGAATTCTTTTGTGGAAATGTATCAGCTACGAACTCAGGCAAGAATGATAGCAGAGGAAGTAGTTCTGCATGATGTGGTGAACTGTTTTCATTAGGGGATAAGTGGAGTTCTGTATCGGAACTGTGGCTGGTAAATAATATGTCGCGTATCCGCGACTTATAAGCTCCCGAAAGGGAGCTTTATCCGGTGGGGAGAGCCGTACAGCCACTCCGGCGAGGAGCGCAAAACCCGCTTGCGGGTCTGCATTTTTGATGGCGAAGCTGTCAAAAGTGCTTTTGCGTTACTTTTGACAAAAGTAACAAAACCTTCCCAGGGAAATCTGCTGTTTCGTGCCGTATCCGGCACTCATTACGGATAAGAAGGAGGTGCCTATATACATACCAAAAGAGGAGGATTTTGACAATGGAAAGAACTATCAGTTTTATGAATGGGGAAGGTTCCATCGGGCACAACATAAGAAGATTTATAGCTGACAATGTAGATGCCAGCCGTACCAAGAATAATATCACGCTTATCCATGAGGATATTAAGCAGGCTTATCATAAATTGTTTGACAAGGCGCTTAAGGAATACAATGCAAAACAGAAACGCAAGGACAGGCAAATTAAGAGTTATTATGACAAAATTTCTCGAAGCAAGCAGGAAAAATTATTTTATGAGGTTATCGTTCAGATAGGCAATAGGGATGATACAGGAGTAGGTAGTTATTCTGCTGAGGTTGCAACATGGGTGCTGAAGGATTATGTGAAAAAGTTTCAATTTCGCAATCCACAGCTTTATGTGATTGGTGCCTATATTCATCTGGATGAAGAAACACCACATTTGCATCTGAATTTTATCCCTTGGGTATCCGGCTGCAAGAGAGGCTTGGAGACAAAGACAAGTCTTAAGGCTGCACTTGCTACCAGAGGATTTGTAAGTGAAGGCAAAGGAAACACTGAATGGAAGCAGTGGGCGGAGGCAGAGAAAGAGGATATTGCTCTTATTATGAGCCGGTATGGAATTGGCTGGAAAAAGAAAGATACACACAATAAGCATTTATTCGTACTGGATTATAAAAAGCAGGAACGGGCAAAAGAAGTGGCTGCACTTGAGGAGGAGTTGGAGGGCGCACAGGTTGTTCTGGAATTAAAAGAGGAACGGATTGAGTCTCTGGAAAAAGAAATTGAAAGTAAGCGAGATGGTTTTAGAAAAGAACAGTCTGAGGCTCAAAAGAAGATGGATGATACCATAGCGGAAAACCAGAAATTACAGTCAGAAACAACGGATTTACGCTTAAAGAATTCAGAATTACGGGCGGAATATTATGAGAATGTAGATAAGCTCTCAGATAAACAGAAGGAAATGGAGGCGGTGCAAAAAGAGGCTGACAAGTGGATGATAATATCGGATACTGCAAAATGGCAGACTGAGCAGGCACAATTTGAACTGGAGGAGGCGGAAAGGCTTAAGAAGGAACTTCTGAGAGCGGTCGATGGCGACGATTATCTGAAAGAGCAGGTGATAGAACTGAGATATCAGAATCAGATATTGCAGGAGGAAAATCGTAGCCTAAAGGAGAAACTGGAGAAGGCATATGAGTTTATGAAACAGTTTGTGATTGGCGGGATTAATCTGCTTGAGAAGTTTATGGAGTGGATTGGAGAGAAGGTCAAGGATGTGTGGAGAGGGAAATTGTAGTTGTTTAATCTAATATATTATTAGGATGTCTTATAATTTAGTTACAAAAATATAAATTTTTGCAAGTAGTAGGTCATTTATAGGTAATTGTTTAAGAGTTTTGTAAAATCATTAAAAAAGGTAAATCAAAGCTATGTGGACAAAAATGAAAAAATGATACCCCAATACTTGAGGATATGTGATATAATAACTAGATATGCCTTAAAAGCTATGAATCCTTTTATTTGTATTTTTTATTGCAAAAACGGAACATATGTTCTATAATGTAAACAAAGGAGGTAATATTTATGGTAGAAAGTATACAGGAATATAATGTTTTAAAATCGAATTCACAATTTAAGGTATGTTTTTTGATAAGAAAAGGCATGATATCGAATGTATTTTAGATATTGAAGATATAGAGAAATATATTGAACGTATTAATAAGGGTAAATTAGTTGTATTTAATGTCAAAGATGAATACAAAAATGTACTTATGAACGTGTTGTCAAATTTAACTATCTTGCGTAAGCATTATTCACCAATAGTGGAGGTGGGAGATAGTAAGGTGTTCTTTTTTCCACAGCTAAATTATAGTGATATATATTAAGGGCATTGTTTCAACAAAAATATGTAAATGAAACAATTAGTATTAATTTAGGTGCAAATGCTAGTGTAGAGTAATATATATTCGAATGATTCAAAGGAATCATAGGAAAATGGAGGTTATTAAATGAGTTTTAAAGTAATATCAATGTTTTCAGGAGCCGGTGGGCTGGATATGGGGTTTCATAATAAAGGATTTCAAATACTTTGGGCTAATGATTTTTCACAAGATGCCTGTGATACATATGATAGGTGGGTAAATTATTTTGAGGATGGAACTAGAAAACCTGATGAGGAATGTACTATTATTAATTGTGGAGATATTTCGAAGATAGATTTAAATACAGTATTACCAGGAGTAAGTGTTGATGTGATTTTGGGAGGATTTCCATGTCAGGGGTTTTCACTTGCAGGACCTAGACAGGTTGATGATTCAAGAAATGTACTATATAGACATTTTGTGGAAATGGTTAGAATAAAAAAACCTAAAGTCATTGTTGCAGAGAATGTTATAGGAATAAAAACATTAGGAGATGGTGCTGTTTTTGATAAGATTATTGAAGATTTTTCTGAATTGGGATATACGATGTCAGCACCAACTGTAAATGCAAAAAATTATGGTGTTCCACAAGATAGAATGAGAGTTATTTTTATTGGCATTAAGAATGAAATCAGTAATGGAGGCGCATACATATTTCCTTCTGGAGATCCTAAAACAGTTACATTAGGAGAAGTATTGAGAGATTTAGGACCAGTAGATATGAACGATGTGTGTCAATCTGCATTTTCTTCTAGATATATGTCAAGAAACAGACAAAGGGGTTATGATGATGTTTCGTTTACAATTCCAGCAATGGCAAAGCAAGTTCCATTAAGTCCAGATTCGGATGGAATGGAATTTGAGGATGTAGATAAGTTTAGATTTGTTGGTAATTATAGAAGATTAAGTTATAAAGAAGCTGCAGTAATACAGACATTTCCAGAAGGAATGCATTTTTTTGGTGATTTAGATAGTAAATATAGACAGATTGGAAATGCAGTTCCAGTAAAATTAGCTGAGGCAATTGCGGTAGAAGTAAATAAAATATTGACCACGGACAATTTGATACCTTTCTTGAATTTGGAAAATCCACAAGCAGAAATATACGGACCGACTGCAGATAAAAGAATAACAAATACGGTATTAAGCGGTAAGGCATTTGAATATGCTACACTAATTGAAATATATAGAGAATTGACGGAAAACGGATGGGATTCAAACGATATAGAAATAATTAGAGATAAAAACTATAAGAACATTGAAAAAGCATATCAAGTTTTGCAAGGTTCAGATGAAGATTTGGATGATGATGTTGAAATGGAGTTAATACATATTGAAACCATGGAAAACGATTACAATCGAGCGGCACGAGTTGCAGCAATGTATCTGAGAATGGCTGAACCAATATTAACTCTAGATGAAAGAGTTTATGGTGTATTGCGTGCAATGCCAGATAGTGCTGGGACAAAAGGTGATGTAAGAGATATTGATTTTAAAATATTTAAAGATAAGAACCATAAAAACTTAATTGCAGATATAGGGATAAGTTGTAAAAACAATCATGAAGCAGTAAAGCATCCAAGAATTACAGAAGATCCAGACTTCGCAAAAGTGTGGACTGAGGGACGTTTTAATTGTAGTGATGGTTTTATTGAAGGAATGAAAGACATATTTAATAAAATAGATGAATATGCAGAGAGATATATAAAGTGGTCAGCCGTAGATGATAAGATGGATACAATTTATTATCCAATAATTAAGCTTTTTGTAACGGAAATTAAACGATTGGGAATTGTAAATGAAAATGATAGCATTGAGAAACAAGAAAGTGCAAAGCTGTTTACAAAAGCATTCTTTGAGTATATGTTCGGCACACAAGATTTCTATAAGTTTATAAAGGAAGATGGATCAAAATCTACGAAGGTGTATCCATATAATATGCATGGTTCTCTAATGCGTTCTTCTAATGGAAACAGAAATTTGCAAGCCGTACAGACAATTACTATGCCAGAGGAAATAGTTGAAGTTCGTATAAAACCAAAGAGCAAGACTACAATAGAAATCTATTTTGATCAGTGGATTATCTCAATGAGATTGCATAATGCAGATACAAAGATAACTAGAACTTCTCTTAAATTTGATGTTCAAATAAAAGCTCAGCCAAGAAAAGTAATGGGAACAATTTTACCGTGGAATAACTAGTAAATGGAATAGAAACAGGAGATGAAGTAAATGATATTATTGGATTTTGAAAAAGAGATTTTAAATAATCAAAAAGGAGTGACAGTGGAAGTGTCAGATGCTGCAATAAATGAAAAGTATGAAAAGGGAGAAGCTAGAATTATTACAGAACAAGGTGCTGTAAAACTTTCTCTTGTAAAGCAAGTGTTTAATGCAGAAAATTATCAGCTACGACCTAAATATCAACGAAGAATTACTTGGGATTCAAAAAAACGTTCAAAATTAATAGAATCATTTATAATGAATATTCCTGTACCTCCTATATTTGTGTATGAAACAGATTTTAATAGATACCAAGTAATGGATGGATTACAAAGAATTACCGCAATTATGGATTTCTATAATGATTATTATGAATTAGAGGAACTGACGCAATGGCCAGAACTTAATGGGAAAAAGTATAGTCAGCTACCTCAAAAAGTCAAAGAGGGAATAGATAGAAGACAATTATCTGTTATTACTCTTTTGAAAGAGTCTAGTAAAACCTTGATTCAAGAGGAAGAAATGAAAAAAATGGTATTTGAACGTTTAAATACCGGAGGGGTTACATTAGAAGATCAAGAAATAAGAAACGCACTTTATAATGGACCATTTAATGATTTATGTATTTTGCTTTCCAGTAATAATACTTTTAGAAAATTATGGTTTATTAATCCGGATGATATTGATGGTTTAGAAGATGAATTGGATAATTATGATGATGCATTAAAATATGCAAAAAATAAATTGTATAAAAGAATGTATGATGTCGAATTAGTATTACGTTATTTTGCAATGCGCCATATTGATGAGTACAGCGGAAAATTAAGTGAATTCATGGATTTATGTTTAAGACAAGGTAATAGATACACAGATAATCAAATTGAGATTTTGAAAAATATTTTCGAGAAAACAATTGAAAAAGCAGATATATTATTTTCTGAAAAAGCATTTTGTCAATATGTAAAGAGAAGAGGAACATTTACTTGGACCTCACCACAAAAAATGATATATGATTCGATGATGCTTGCACTTAATCAAATTGAAATTAGTAATAAAATAATAGATTTAAATAGTAATATTGAAAGGTTAAAAAAGTTTTATCAAGAAAATGAAGATGCATTTGATGGTAAAAGACAATCAAAGGGTGACATTAAACATAGAACAGAACTGTTTATTAGTTTTATTAAAGAACTGTTAGGGTAAAATTAATGAGAAACTTACGATTTTATTTTGATGAATATAGAAAACAGCTTGTTGAGATAAGGACATTTATTCGAAGTGTCGAATTACAGAAAGATGTAATTAGTGAGCTGGAGTTATTTGAAAAAGTGGAGAGGAATAAACTGGATTTATCGTTGCAGTATAGTAAAATTATTAAGCAGGTTGTGGAATCACCAATACAATATAATGCGGTGATAATTAGCATATATGGTTGTTTTGAACAGTATATAGATAATATATTTAATGAGTATTGTCATACTTTGTATGATATTATAGATAATTATGATAACTTACCAGAAAAGATGAAAGAAAAGCATATAAAAAAACTTGGTGATTTTCTTTCAAATCCACAGAGATACAAAAACTATGATTTGACAGATAAACAAGCGATAAGAAATGCTGTTGAAGCATTTAATAATCCTAAAGTGGGATTGGGAAATAACCAAAAACTCATTCTGGCTCATGGAGGGAATCTTAAAATAGAACAGATAACTGAACTTGCGAATGAATTAGGAATAAAAGATTTTGAAAAGAATATAGTTTCTAGCTATTTATTCAAGTCGTATTACATAAAACGTGAAATATTTAACGACGAAACATATACAAGATTGATGTCAAGTGAATCAAAAAGATTATTTGAAATGCTTGATAGATTAGTAGAAGAAAGAAATAATGTTGCACATGGCTGGGTTGAAAGCAGAATAAAGTTAACTGATATTGCAAGTGAATATATTGATTATATGGAGTGCTTGGCGGAATCAATTTTAGAAGTTTTAATTAGAGCGATGTATATTACACAATATAATAATGATAAAATGTATATGATTGGAAAGCCATTTAAGGTTATTGATAATCATATTGTTTGTATTAATAATAAAGGATTATTATTACATAAGGAAGATTATTTGCTTGCAGTCAAAAATGATAGAATGAAAGTATTAGTAATAAAGTCGCTCCAGAAAGATAGGGTAGATATTGAAAGGGTTGAAGAAGAAAATATTGATATAGGTATAGGATTTGAAAAAAGAGTAGATCTGAATGTAGATGAAAAATATGAGTTTTACTGCGAAAGTGAATTGTTAAATGCAAGAACAGTAATAAATCAGGATTACTGATATAACTATATTTGTATATAGAAAAAATAGTGACAATAGAATGACAATACAATTTCTTGTAAATCTACGCAACACGTAGAAAATAGATAAAACTCCCTGCTTTTTATCACCAAAACCAACAAAAAACACCACATAACAACTTTGCAAAGAAGAGTTTGAATAACGGACAAAAATGCCGAAAGCCTGTATTTATGCGGGCTTCCGGTATTTGTTTTATCAAATGGCTCTGGTTTGGCTCTATTTGTGGGGAGAGTAATGAAGTTATCAGTTTTGAAAAGGTAAATAAAAAAGGAAGAAGGTACAAGCTATGTTGCCAACAAGAGAAGAAGCACTGAAGTTAATTCGTGATGGATTATTATTTAATCCGGGACCTTGGGGAAAACATTGTTTAACAGCAGCACACTGTGCAGAAAAAATAGCAAGTGCATGTGGTGATATGGATGTTGAGAAAGCATATATATTAGGTTTACTACATGATATAGGAAGAAAATTTGGTGTAAGACATCTTGGACATGTTTATGATGGATACGTATATATGAAATCATTGGGATATGATGAAGTAGCAAAGATATGTTTAACCCATTCTTTTAATAATCATACGATAGATGAATACATCGGAAAATTTGATGTTACAGATGAAGAATTGACAATTATAAAAACTGAATTAGAAAAGACCATATATGATGAATATGACCGGTTAATTCAATTGTGCGATTGTTTGGCAGGAGCGGAAGGAGTTCTTGATATAGAAAATAGGATGAATGACGTAAAGAAAAGGTATGGCTTTTATCCGCAGGACAAGTGGAATTCCAATATGAATTTGAAGCAATATTTTGAGGGGAAAATGAATAAAGACATTTACCTTATATGTGAGAAAGATACATTTGCACCAGGAGATTTATGATCTTATAAATATATTTTCACTACAAGTTTTATGAACAGGTTGGAGGTGGTTAAGTGGATATTTTATTTAAAAATGATGATTTTGTATTTTCATACAGAGTTGGCGGTATAATGAAACATAATGGTAAAATCTTGTTACAGCGTCCGAAGAATGATGATTATGCCATTATTGGCGGACATGTTGCGGCTATGGAGACAAGTATGGAAACTCTTAAACGGGAATTTGAAGAAGAGCTTCATGCTAAGATAGAGGTAGATAATCTGTTAGCAATCGGAGAAATTTATTTTCCATGGGGAAAAAGACCCTGTCATCAGATATGCTTATATTATAATGTACATCTGATAGATGATAATATTCCATTAGATGGTGTGTTTCATAGATATGATGAGCTGGATAATGAAAGAATTGATTTGGATTTCTGTTGGGTTTCACTAGAAGATTTAAAGAAGGGTATTAAGGTATATCCTTTAGAGTTGATACCATATATCCTTGAGTCAGGGAAAGATATTGTACATTTTGTTTCAAAGCAGATTTGAGGAGATAGTCAATGATAGAAAATATGAAGGTAGAATTTGGCAGAACATCAGATATTGATTTATGGATGCGATTAGTGAGAAAAGTAAGTTGGAATTTTCCAGGATTAGAGACAGAGCAGAGTATAGGTGAACACAAAATAATAGTACTGAAATTCATGAATGACAAACGTGCTTTGTGCGTGAAGAACGAACAAGAGATTGTTGGCGTACTTTTATTTTCAAGGAAGTATAATATGATATGTTGTTTGGCTGTTGATCCAGCTTATCGAAAAAGGGGAATTGCTTCGCTTCTTTTAAGAGAGGCACTGGATAAGCTTGACAGAGATAAAGATATAACTGTGTCTACATTTAGAGAAAATGATGTTAAAGGAATTGCACCTAGAAAATTATATAAGAAATTTGGATTTGAAGAGGGCGAGCTGATTGAGGAATTTGGATATCCTAATCAAAGGTTTGTGTTGTATGCTGACAAAAGTGCTGATAATGTAATAATTGGTACAACAGTAACTGTCACAGTCGATAGGCCATTAGGAAGTTATCATCCTGAATATAAGGATATGTATTATCCAATAAATTATGGTTACATTGAAGGAGTTATGGCACCAGATGGAGAGGAGCAGGATGCCTATATATTAGGTGTAAATGAGCCAGTAGGTAAGTTTACAGGTAAAATTATTGCCATTGTTTATAGAAAAGATGATATAGAAGAAAAGTGGGTAGTTGTGCCTGACGGAGTAACTTTTTCAAAGGAAGAAATCAGGAGACAGATTCATTTTCAGGAACAATATTTCGACAGTGAAATTGTGATGTAATATTAAGGAGATTGCTATGTCATTAGGATTAAAAAGAGGAACAGTGCAGCTTGAACCACATGATAAACAGTGGGATGAGGCTGCCATTCAAACAATCAAAAACCTTAAATCTATATTAGGTGATGATGCTGTTGATATACAACATATTGGAAGTACAGCAATACCAGCAATTAAAGCAAAACCGATTATTGATATTGCTGTTGGGGTAACTGATTTTGAGAAAATAATGTCATATAATGAGCAGTTACAGAAGGAAGGAATCTTTTATCGTGGTTCGGATGTGGAAGATCAGATTCTTTATGTAATGGGTGATATGGAAAAGGATATCAGGACACACCATATTCATATTGTGAAATGGAACGGAACTGAGTGGAAAAATTATATTCATTTCAGAGATTATCTAAATGATAATGAGAATATGGCTTTGCAGTATCAGAGGGTGAAGGAAGAACTGGAAAGTAAGTATGCTGATAATAGGGGATTGTACACTAAAGGAAAGAAAGATATAATAGATATTATTCTCAATAATTAATAATTTTTATTTTGTATGTCTTGACAAAAAATAATTATGAATCTACTATGTTAAAAAGCGATGAAGAGAGATAGTAAATATTTTGGAAATTACAGAGAGGAGTTGCTTGGTGGAAAACTCTATTGAAGAAATATTGAACCAGTCTTGGAGCCGTGTACCGAGTGAGATATTTATTAGGCTACACTGGGAACGCCCATTATAGCGTCAGAGTATCGAAAGAGATTTCCGTACTTGCTAAGGTCTATATTGCGAGATATAGATGAATTAAGGTGGTAACACGAAGCTATCAGCTATCGTCCTTAAAGTAAATTTAAGGAGGGTAGCTTTTTTAATACATAAAAATAATAGAATCGGAGGAATTAGTGATGAATTATGTTGTTGACAGTTACGAGAATTACAAAGAGGAAAATCGTTTGACTACAAATAATGCAAGAAGAATTGAATTTGTAACAACTACAAGAGTTTTGGATGAGATTATCGGCACCAAGAGTAAAATATTAGATTGTGCAGCAGGAACAGGAATTTATGCTTTCTGGTTTGCAGATAAGGGGCATGATGTAACTGCTACAGATATTACGCCAAGGCATATAGACATTATTAATCGAACTCTTACCAATAAAAATTATCATATGAATACTTCTGTTTTGGATGCTACAGATATGTCCTGTTTCGCAGATGATTCATTTGATATTGTTCTCAATATGGGACCATTTTATCATTTGATTACAGAAGAGCAGAGAGAAAAATGCATGAAGGAATGTCTAAGAGTGTTAAGGAAAGGCGGGCTTTTGGTTACTGCGTACATTCCAAGATACTATGTTTTTCAATATATTGCTACGAGCAATGAAAAGTATTTGGATGAACACTTGGCGAAACAACTTATTGAAACTGGTGTGCTGAAGCATGATGATGAGAAATGCTTTTGGACAGATACTTATTACTCATCAAAAGAAGAAATGGAATCAATTTACCAAAGATATAGATTAAAAATTGTAGACCATTTCGCCCAAGATGGTTTAGCTCCTCTTTTATCACAAAAGGTTGACAAATGGGATGAAAAACAGTTCAAAACTTGGTGCGACTATCATTATAGTGTATGCCGTGAACAGTCGGTTTTAGGAGCAAGTAATCATGTTATTATAATTGGGAGAAAATAATAAGATTTTGAAAGATATCGTTGCTAAAATACTCATTGCTTTTTCATTAAGAAAGCATATAATGATTAACAGATAAGGAATTGATTATCGGGAGAGTTCCTGCCATATAAGTGGAAGATTTTAAACTCGGGAGGGCTCCTGCCATATAAGTGGAGAATCTTAAATTCTGAGAGAGCAAATAGTAAAATATTTGCTCTCTTTTTGTTTTATACCGAAGAAAGGAAGTATAATGGAAGAATTCAAATTGTACCGTATTTCGGATGAATATGTGGAATGGCTTCGAGAGGATTTCCCGAATGTATATTCCAACAAAGTGAATACAAGGAGCTAAGCAGAAAGCAATGAATGATATGACTGCGGGATATGTGAAATCGGCATTGGACTACAGGGCATTAGAATACAGATGTGATTTATTTGAGCAAAAGAGTAGCAGGTTATAGAATTTTTAGAAATCCTTCATTTTGTTATAATTGTTTTCTGACAAATAAGGTGCTATCATAACATTATCAAGAAAAGCCAATCACCACAGGCGAAGCAAAGTGGATGATCCGGAGACGATTTTCACCGCCCCCGCGCTGGCAGAAAGAAAGAGGCGCGTGTTTATGGAACAACATGATTTAAGTAAGATCCAAAAATTACAAGAGAAAGGAAAATCCGACAAGATCATCAAATATCTGAGTTCTTCCGATGATACCGTGGTGGTAGCTGCACTGGAAGCTCTGAGCCGGATCAAGGATGAAGACAGTGTCAACAGCATTGCCCACATGATCGACAATCCGGATACGAAGATCCGTGTCGAAGCAGCAAAAGCGTTAGGAAGCATCGGCACCGAATATGCCAAGACCTATCTACTGCACAGACTGAATGCAGAACAGGATGAGACCGTGAAGACAGCCATCAAGGAAGCACTTCACACTCTGGCAGAGCATCATTAATTTAATTTGCTTTACTCGTAGTTTTTCTACTTATACATTTTCCCTCTTATTGGCGTCCGGTTCATTCCGGGCGCCTTTTTTGCGAAATTTGGAAAAATCTTGCGACGGGTTCTGCTTGAAGCTACGATGCATATCTATTTATAATAGAACGGTACGTGAAAAAAGTAGTTTTGTAGTCATGGAGGTAGTTTAATGGAAAAATTAAACATTACAACTACAAAGGATAATGAAAAAGTATACAAAATCCTGGGGGATCTGATGAATGCCAACAAGGAATTCCAAATTATGATCACGGTTCCTTCTACGAAAAACGCCAAAGACAGCACAGTAAAAGCGACAGAAAAAAAGGAACAGACCCAGGAAGTCATCCATGACCTGGAAAAGGATGTCACGGATATGATCCATGAGATCGGAGTGCCGGCACATATCAAAGGGTATCAGTATCTGCGGGAAGCTATCATGATGTCGGTAGAGGATCCGGCAATGATCAGTTCTATCACAAAGATCCTGTATCCGACCATCGCCAAGCGGTTCCAGACCACACCCAGCCGCGTGGAGCGCGCTATTCGCCATGCCATTGAGGTTGCCTGGAGCAGAGGGCGCATGGAGACCCTGGATGCCATGTTCGGTTACACGATCGACACGGGCAAAGGCAAACCTACCAATTCTGAATTCATCGCTCTGATCGCCGACAGAATCCGGCTGTCCTACAGATCATGAGAAATTTGAAACGAAAAGTTAGATGAAAAAGTAAATGATGACTGAATAATAGCAATAATTACTTTGTTTTACTTGTATGGTGAAATAAGTAATTATTGCTATTTTTATATAAACTAACTATATGGAAAAACAACGGGATTCAAAATAAAAGATATTGATAAATGAATTTTAAAATGGTATAATTTGTTAAAAAGATGCCACAAATGACTAAGGAAACAACGCTTAACGAATTTAACGATTCAAACGCTTTAAACGAAATACATGAAGTGGAGGAAAAATGAAGATATCGACAGCAGAAATTAAGATTTATATTATTGAATGCGTAAAAACATATGGCATGTATACTAATGATGATTTTAAAAAATACATAATTCAAAAAAGTGGGAAAATACCTACGAAAAATCAAATTGCCGGAGCTATTGCACAATTAGTTGACTCAAATGATATTTCAAGAGTTGGGAGAGGCTTATATTCTAAAGATATAGAAAGTACATCTGTTAATACGAAAGCATCTTCTAATAATGCTAAAGAGGATACATTAAAAGCTGAAATTTACAATACTTTGAGTAAGGTGGAAAAAGAATTAGTAAGTGCAATAGGTTCGGTTAATGTTTTTGATTTAAATAGTGAAAACTTTGAGATTATAAAGAAGATACGTGGATTAAAAGACACTATAGAAGAAATAAAGGGTCAATGTAAATAGTTGATGATAATTGTGGAAAAGAGGGAATATGCTTCAGGAAAATAGTCGAACAGAATTTAAATCGGAATTAAATGACAAACTGGAAAAAGAAGTTGTAGCATTTCTGAACAATAAAGAGGGAGGAATACTCTATATCGGTTTAGATGATATAGGGAGCCCTATCGGTGTGCCGGAATTAGATTCTACGCAATTGAAAATAGCAGATCGAATAAAAAATAATATTCTTCCATCAACTATGGGATTATTTGATATTGTAACAGAGGAAATAGATAATATTCCAATCATTAAAATTTTGATTTCCAGTGGACTTGAAAAGCCGTATTATATTAAAAAACAAGGGATGTCGCCGAATGGATGTTTTATGCGGATAGGAACATCTACGCAACCGATGCCGACACCGCTGATAGACAATTATTACAGTAAAAGGCTTCATAATACATTAAGAAATATCACATCCCCCAGACAGGATCTGACATTTGCACAATTAAAAATATATTATCAGGAAAGAGGAATGGAGTTAAATGATAAATTTGTAAATTCGCTGGAACTCCTGACCCCGGATGGAAAATATAATTATGTTGCATATTTATTAGCAGATGAAAACGGCATATCAGTAAAGGTCGCAAAATATGCAGGAAAAGATAAAGTAGATCTGATTGAAAATGAAGAATATGGTTATTGTTCTTTGATTAAAGCAACCTATCAAGTGTTGGAAAAATTAAAGATTGAGAATGTTACGAGAACAAAAGTGACAACTGCGCAGAGAACAGAAACAAATCTGGTTGCACCTATTCCTATGCGAGAGGCTGTAATAAATACAATTGTTCATTCTGATTTTACGAGAGAGATCCCTCCGGTTTTTGAAATTTTTAGTGACAGAATGATTTTTACTTCCTATGGAGGATTGATACCGGGACAGAGTGAAGAGGATTTTTTTAGCTGTAGCAGCATGCCAAGAAATCGTGAATTGATGAGAGTATTTAAAGATGTAGGACTTGTGGAACAGCTGGGGTCAGGAATGAGCAGAATTCTCAAAGTATATGATAAGAGCATCTTTCATATTTCAGAGCATTTTATTAAAGTAGAGATTCCATTTTCAACAGAACAAAAAGAGGATACCAATATCATTGCCAATGGCAATGATGTTGGCAATGATATTGGCAATGAAAAGTCGGAAGAAATGGAAACTTTGGAGATCCTAAAAGAAAATCCATTTGTCACAGCAAAACAAATGGCAAAACAAATGAGCATAAGTCCGAGAAAGGTAGCTCGTCTTATAAAGGTACTGAAAGAAGAGGGAAAAATAGTTAGAGTAGGATCGGATCGAAAGGGTTACTGGGAGATTAAAGATTTGTAAATTGCCTTTGAACTCTTTTCTATGAATCGTAAACATGGTATAATCAATCTATATTTTGAATACAAGCCGTAGCATATGTGGAGGGTTTACATGAAAAAAATTCTTTTTGCCGCATCGGAAGGCGTACCTTTTATCAAGACCGGAGGACTTGCGGATGTCGTAGGATCTTTGCCGAAGTATATTGACAAGGAGTATTTTGATGTAAGAGTGTTTATCCCGAAGTATACCTGTATGAAGCAGGAGATGAAGGATAAGCTCAGGTATGTGACACATTTCTACATGGATTTCAACTGGCAGAATGTGTATGTAGGTGTTCTGGAGGCAGAGGAAGCCGGGGTGCATTATTATTTCATTGATAATGAGAGTTATTTCGGTGGTTTCAAGCCTTATGGGGATGATCCCAGATATGAGATCGAGAAGTATGCATATTTCTGCAAGGCAGTGCTGTCGGCATTACCGCTTTTGAATTTCCAGCCGGATCTGATCCATTGCCATGACTGGCAGACCGGTCTGATCCCGGTATACCTGAAGGAGCGTTTCCATGGCGGAGATTTCTACCGCAACATGAAGTCTGTGATCACCATACATAATCTGAAGTTCCAGGGAAAATGGGATGTGAAGACGGTACAGAGCATTACCGGATTGCCGGAGTATTATTTTACCTCTGACAAGCTGGAGGCTTATAAGGATGCAAATCTGTTAAAGGGCGGTATCGTATTCGCGGATGCAGTGACCACCGTAAGTGATACCTATGCGGAGGAGATCAAGACTCCGTTTTACGGTGAGGGCCTGGACGGATTGCTGCGTGCGAGAAGTCATGATCTGCGCGGTATTGTCAACGGCATCGACTATGGAGAGTTCAATCCGGAGACGGACAAAAATATCGTAAAAGCCTATAATGCAGTGAATTTCCGCAAGGAAAAGGTGAAGAATAAGCGAGCCCTGCAGGAAGAGCTTGGACTTCGCGTAGATGATAAGAAAATGATGATCGGTCTGGTATCCAGACTGACAGACCAGAAGGGTCTGGATCTGATCGCTTATGTAATGGATGAACTGTGCCAGGATGATATCCAGTTCGTGGTACTGGGCACCGGTGAGGAACGTTATGAGAATATGTTCCGTCATTTCGACTGGAAGTATGGAGACAAGGTGTCTGCCAACATTTATTATTCGGATGCACTGTCCCATAAAATCTATGCGGCTTGTGATGCTTATCTGATGCCGTCCCTGTTCGAACCCTGCGGCCTGAGTCAGTTGATCGCGCTGCGTTACGGTACCGTACCCATCGTCAGAGAGACCGGCGGACTGAAGGATACCGTACAGCCCTATAATGAGTATGAGAGCACCGGTACGGGCTTCAGCTTTACGAATTACAATGCACACGAGATGCTGAATACGATCCGCTATGCGGAGCATATTTACTATGACAGGAAGAGAGAGTGGAATAAGATCGTGGATCGTGCCATGGCCACCGACTACTCCTGGAAGGTATCCGCCGGGAAATATCAGGAGATGTATGACTGGCTGATCGGATAAAGAACTGAAATAAGGTAAGATAACATATGGCAGATAAGAACAGTTCCAAGAACAATTTTATCATGCAGGCGGGAATTCTGGCGGCAGCCGGAATCATCAGCAGAATCATAGGGCTCCTTTACAGGGGCCCTTTACAGAGTGTCATCGGGAATCTGGGACTTGGTTATTACCAGTCAGCGTATAACTATTATACGATCATTCTGTTGATCTCCTCTTATAGTATTCCCTCGGCAATTTCCAAAGCTATCGCACAGAAGCTGGGAGAGAAGGAATACCGTAACGCCCACAGACTGTTCCACGGAGCCATGATCTATGTACTGATGGTTGGCGGTATAGCCAGCCTTTTTCTGTTTTTCGGAGCGGGATTATTCGTGTCCGGAGCAGCGGTCACAGTACTGCGCACCTTTGCACCGACGATCTTCGTCTATGGTATCCTGGGAGTTTTACGAGGGTATTTTCAGGCACATAAGAGCATGGCGCAGACCTCCGTATCGCAGATCCTGGAGCAGATCGCCAATGCGGTAGTCAGCGTAGGCGCGGCATACCTTCTGATCCAAATGTTTATGGGAACGATGGAGGTTCCGGCGGATCAGGCAGGGCAGGTGATGAGAGCAACCTACGGTGCAGTGGGAAGTGCACTGGGTACCGGTGTCGGCGTATTAGTGGCGCTGCTTTTTATGGCGGGAGTCTATGCTCTGAATCGTGGAATGATCCTGCGCAGAGTGCAGCGTGACAGGCATGAACATGTGGATTCCTACGGACAGATATTCAAGACGATCACACTGGTGGTGACACCGTTTATTTTGAGTACGGCTGTATATAACTTAAGCAGTACGGTCAACAACAGTATCTACACCAAATGGTATCCGTCTCTTCGCAATCTGGATACGGTATCTATTTATGAAAAATATGGTATTTTCTCCGGACAGTCCCTGACAATGTCCAATATTCCCATAGCCTTTGCATCTGCCATGGCTTCTGCCATGATCCCTTCCGTAGCACAGCTGATGGCAGCCCGGGATGTGAAGGGAGCCAGAGAGAAGATCGGACTGGCAGTGAAGACTACCATGGTGATCTCGATTCCCTGCGCTGTGGGACTTTTTGTACTGGCGAAGCCGGTGATCAGTCTGCTGTTCACGAATAAGACGGCAGAGGAATTGAATCTGGCGGCAGCTCTTTTAATGACATTGTCACTGTCGGTTATCTTTTATGCACTGTCGACTCTGAACAGTTCGATTTTGCAGGGACTTGGCAAAGTCAATACCCCGATCATCAATGCGGGGATCTCGCTGGTGGTGCAGACGGTGGCAGCAGTGCTGCTTCTGATGTTCACAAGACTGGATCTGTACAGCATTGCCATCGCTAATACGCTGTATTCCGGTATGATGTGTGTGCTGAACCAGTGGGCGGTAAGAAGAGCGGTAGGCTACCGGCAGGAGATCGTAAAGACTTTCGTCATTCCGGCGTTCGCCTCCGCGTTTATGGGAGCGGCAGCCTGGGCAATCTACGAGGGTCTGTATATGGTGACGAAGTCCATGCGGATCTCTGTCATTCCTGCGATCGTAATTGCTGCTGTAGTCTATTTTGTCATGCTGATATTGATGCGGGGCATCACGGAGCAGGAGCTTCGCAGCTTCCCGAAGGGATATCTGTTAGTGAAGGTAGCGAAGAAGTGCCGATTATTGAGATAATGAGAAGCGATGACAGCTACGATGCTCTAGGTGAAGAAACAGTGAAGAGAATAAGTACAGAAAGGAGTCTGCCTCATGACAATGTTATTGTCGAAGGCAGATTTTTGCGTACATGGGGCGTAGATATAAGGAGCATGCTGATTAAGCCCCGGGGAGATCGAGAGAGCGGGGCGCAGAGAGGCAAAGAAACAAAATAAGCCCTAGGAAGATTGAGGGAGCGGGGCGCAGAGAGGAAAAGAAGCTGATTAAGCCCCGGGGAGATCGAGAGAGCGGGGCGCAGAGAATCAAAGAAGCTGATTAAGCCCCGGGGAGATCGAGAGAGCGGGGCGCAGAGAGGAAAAGAAGCTAAATAAGCCCCGGGAAGATCGAGAGAGCGGGGCGCAGAGAGGAAAAGAGGCTGATTAAGCCCCGGGGAGATCGAGAGAGCGGGGCGCAGAGAGGAAAAGAAACTAAATAAGCCCCGGGGAGATCGAGAGAGCGGGGCGCAGAGAGGAAAAGAAGCTGATTAAGCCCCCGGGGCATGAAACCACGGGGGCACAAAGTCAAGGTATATCATGGAATAGAAATGAAAAACTTTCAAATGTATCAATTATCTCTTGCAGAACGGATCCCCACCATTCTTGAATAATGTGATCATTTCTTGACCGACACTGATAGTGGAGGGCAGATCCGGGACATCCTCTCTGGAGAACCAGACAGCCTCGCCAAGCTCCGATTCCTGCAAAGTAATAGAAGGATCCCCCTCCAGCTTCGCGAAGAAGCCGATCATGGCGGAATCACTGAAGGACCAGGGCTGGGATTTGTAATAGACCAGATCGCTGACCTTTAAACCGACTTCTTCCATGATTTCCCGGCGGGCAGCACCTTTGAAGGTCTCACCGACTTCCACGAAGCCGGCCACCAGTGCCCAGTGACGATAGGAACCGCCGGCGTAACGGGTCAGCAGGATCTTGTCCCGCTCGGTATCCACGATGGCAATAATGACGGCTGGAGAGATCTTGGGATATTCAATCTGACCGCACTCCGGACAGATGCAGGCCCGTTCCGTAGTGCTGGGAACTGTGGGATGCCCGCAGCGGCCACAGAATTTCCGGTCCAGACGGAAACGATTGATCTGGGTGGCAGTGATTCCAGCAAATGCCAGATATTCCGGCTCAAAATTACGGAACATACCGGAGGCGTAGAGGTCTTCTTCCGGGAGCATGAGAGCACCGGCGTCCTCCGTCGTCTTGCGGAAGAATGCTCGGTCATCAATGGAAAAGAGATATTCACAGTCCAGAAAAAAACGTTCCATAGGCTGACGGATTCCCAAGAGTCCATGGACTTCTTCAAAAGTAGGAAGATATACTTGAGAATGCTCCGAGATGCCGGCACCGGCGGAAGTATCCGTTACATCACTGTTTTCTGTATGGGAGGGCAGATAGACCTTTTCTCCGTCAAATAACAGCAGATAATCGGAAGGCTTTGGCTCCTGATTTCGGAATTCCGGATAGTATTTATGTGGTTCAATTTTATGGATCATCATAGGCATTTCTCCTTTTATGGCTATTTTTCAGAAAGTGTTCATAAGAATATAGTAGTCCACCGTGGGAGAACTGTCAAACGTAACAGTTCAGCCGCGCCGTTCACGGGAGTCGCATTAACACGCTTTTATGTCACTTCGTGACTACCTTTGCTCATAGATTGGCGCTTAGCGCTTGCACATATTTGCCCGCAAAATCATGCAAGCATGATTTCTGCTCCCAGATATGTTCAGAACTGAACTGTTGTGGAAATTATTTGAGATTCCGGGATATTTGTGTTAAAATATTTTGTGACTGTTCTGAGGTGTTCATTTCTCGAATGCCCCTGTGAACAGTCACGGAATTTATCAGAAAATACAGCATGAGAGTACAAAAGTGAGTATCTCATGTGGAAACGAGGGATAGTATGTTACAGATGATCTTGCCGGAGGGAAGCAGTTCTCTCCTTGCTTTTTTTGGAATCCTTTTTGCTTTCGGAGCGACAGTACTGGCGACGGCAAAATTAAGCCCGTATCTGCCGAAGGACGCCGGAAGAGAATTTGCCCATGATGGAAAATTGTCCGCGGGAAAGCCAAGAGGCGCCGGAATCATTTTTGTGCTGGCATTTGTGGCATCTGTTTTACTGTTTGCACCCTTAAGCGCAGAGCTGGTGATCTATCTGCTGCTGATCGTGGTATGCATGATGACCGGTTTTCTGGATGACGCCTCCAAGACTCCCTGGGGTGAATACAAAAAAGGGTTTCTGGATCTGTGCGTGGCGGCACTGGTAGCCATCACCTTCCTGAAATACAACTCCAACGTGGTGGAACTGGCACTGTTCCATGTAAAGTTCACGCTGCCTCCCGTAGTATTCGCAATCCTCACGGTGATCCTGGTATGGACCTCCGTGAACGTGACCAACTGCTCCGATGGTGTGGACGGACTCTCCGGAACCCTGTCGATCATTACGATCATGTCCATCTATATCGTGGACCGTATGAAGGACGTCAATGAGACCTATTCTTTCCTGATCCTGCTGTTTGCCGTATGTATTCTGGGCTATTTGTGGTACAATGCCACACCCAGTAAGCTGATGATGGGGGATGCGGGTTCCCGGGCTATGGGATTGTTCATCAGCATCGCTATTTTGAAGAGCGGCTGCCCGTTCCTGTTCATCCCGCTGGCACTGGTGCTGATCCTGGATGGAGGACTGGGACTTCTTAAGGTGTCTCTGCTTCGTTTCCTGAAGATTCATATTTTGAAAAATGTGCGTACTCCCTTGCATGATCATGTGCGTAAGGTGTGGGACTGGTCCAATACACAGACCGTATTCCGTTTTGCCATTATTCAGATCATTCTGTCTCTGGCGGTAATCTACGCAATGCAGTTGTAGAATGCTGGGCACACCGGGACAGCATAGAGACTGCGACCGGTCATCCTCTGCAAGAAAAGAAGGTTGGCTGCCGGAAGGAAAAAGGTCGGCCGTCAGAAGAAAAGAAAGGCGTCTGCCGAAGGAAAAGAAGGTCGGTCGCCGAAGAAAAAGAAGGACGGCTGTTGGTAGAAAATCAGCGTGCCGAGCCGGGAGAAAAACTGTCAATAAATGATATAAGTAATTGAACAGATAGAAATGGAGAAATTATGTACGATGAATTAACCCCCACTGACATTAAGAAAATGGAAGATGAGATCGAGTATCGTAAGCTGGTGGTGCGTCCCAAGGCACTGGAGGACGTGAAGGAAGCCAGAGCCCACGGAGATCTCAGTGAGAATTTTGAATATTATGCAGCGAAAAAATACAAGAATCAGAACGAGAGCCGGATCCGTTATCTGGAGAGAATGATCAAGACCGCAAAGGTGATCTCCGAGAACTCCGCCGTGGATGAGGTGGGCATCAACAACACTGTTACCGTGGAATTCATCGACGACGGCACGGAAGAGGATTACAAGATCGTGACCACCGTTCGCGGAAACTCACTGGAAGGTCTGATCAGCAACGAATCTCCGCTGGGCAAGGCACTGCTTGGCAAAAAAGTGGGTGATGTGGTCCATGTGCAGGTCAATGCCAATGTGGGCTATGACGTAGAGATCAAGGCGCTGAAAAACACTGAGGATGACGGGGACAAGATCCGCAGCTTCTAATGCTTTGCGGACCCCACAAGCTATAGAAAGAAAGGGTAACTATTCAGAGCCTCATAACAATTACAGAATATTCTTGCGGATCCCGGTATTCAATGAATATTTTGCGATAGTTACAGGGCTTGGAACAGATACAAAAAAAGGAATTATAAGAATGAAAAAATATCTGCTGTTTGATCTGGACGGTACACTGACAGATCCCAAAATTGGAATTACGACCTGCGTGCAGTATGCGCTGCACTCTTTCGGTATTGAGGAACCTGATCTGGACAAGCTGGAGCCTTTTATCGGACCGCCCTTACGGGACAGCTTTATGGAATTCTACGGTTTTACCGCTGAGCAGGCGGAGGAGGCCGTGGCAAAATACAGAGAGCGTTTTCAGAATACGGGTATTTTTGAAAATGAAGTTTATGCCGGTATTCCGGAGATGCTGAAGAACCTGCAATCCAAGGGCTATTTTCTGGCACTGGCTTCCAGCAAACCCCAGATCTATGTAGAACGCATACTGGAGCATTTTGATCTGAAAAAATATTTTGCCGTGGTGGTAGGCAGTGAGCTGGACGGCACCAGAGAGACGAAGGATCAGGTGGTGCAGGAGACCCTGCATCAGCTGTTCAAGGAGAATCCCATAGAGCCGGATCAGGTCTACATGATCGGTGACAGAAAGTTCGATGTGGAAGGAGCCAGAGCGTTGGGCGTGGAGAGCGTGGGCGTGACTTATGGCTACGGAAGCAAGGAAGAGTTAAAGGAAGCAAAAGCGGACTACATCGTACAATCCGTGGAAGAACTGGAAAAATTTCTGCTTCGCGGCAGCGAGGAACTGGTGAACAGCAATCCCGACAATAAAAAGAAAAATCCCATGTACCAGAGAATCTGGACCATGGTGTATTCGTTCCTGATGTTTATCCTGGTGCGCAATGCGGTGCAGTATGCGCTGCTGGCACTGTTGTATCAGCTGGCACAGTCTGGTGCTTCCGGTGGACTGGTAGATCTGCTGATCCTGCGGGATGAGACCGGCGCCTATAACGGCTATTCCGGAGATGTGTCCAGTATCATAGCGGCACTGGGCTTCATCGGCGGAGCACTGGCGGTATGGTCCACGGCAAAGCTTCTGATCACGAAGAACAAAGAGGATATGCATTTAAGCCATCTGAAAAAAGAAGGTAAGGCAAAATATGCCCTGCTGGTGGCAGTCACCATCGGTGCCGTTATCGGTTTCAACCTCCTGTTTGAACTTCTGGGAGTGACCAACAAATCCGAAGCCTATACCGAAGTTGCAGCCCAGCAATATTCCGCACACTTTATCGTAGGAATCCTTGTATTCGGCTTCATCTCCCCCATAGCAGAGGAGCTTCTGTTCCGCGGAGTTATCTACGGATATCTCCGCAGATTCATGGATATCAAACTCGCCATAGCCCTGTCTGCTCTGATCTTTGGCGTTTACCACATGAATTACGTCCAGGGCGTGTACGGCTTCCTCATCGGCTGCCTGATGGCATATGCTTACGAATACTTTGGAGAGTTCAAAATGGCGGTCTTTGTCCATGTGGCATCCAATGTCCTCGCCTACTGCCTCTCCTATACCGCCATCGCCGTCACCGGCTTCGTCAGCTGGCCCGTATGCGTGATTTTCCTGACAGTGGCAGCAGTATCCCTCGGGATGCTCCATAAACAGAAAAATATATTTTAGGCAATAAAAAAGTACATTTGTCACCATCCAAATACTTGATAAGATATACAAAGATGGACAACGTAACCCAGCAGCCGAAAACAGGGTAAGGATAAGCAGGCCGTAAGCAGACGTCGGCACTTAGTGACCGTACTTTGGTCACTTACGTGCCGCTACGCTCTGCGACAGAGTGCGAACGTGCCGCGTTCCTTGCCCTGTTCTCGACTGCGGAGATATTATATCTTAAAAGGAGCAACATATGAAATTCAGCATTATCGTAGTATGCCTGAACCCCGGCACCAAACTGAATCAGACCCTTGACAGTATCCTGGCCCAGACCTGCCCAGACTTCGAAGTCATCGTCAAGGACGGTGGCAGCCGTGACGGATCCATAGAGTCCATGCGCACTGACGGGCGGATCCATCTCTACCAGGAACCGGATCACAGTATCTACGAGGCTATGAACCAGGCGGTCTCTCATGTGACCGGAGATTACATTCTGTTCTTAAACTGCGGTGACCTCTTCTATGACAAGGAAGTTCTGGCGCACACCGCACAATTCATGGAACAGCACCCTATGAAACTGCAAGGCATCTATTACGGAGATACCTACAGCGCGAAAACGGACACGAAGATATCATCCCCGCCCCGAATCACCGGCTTTGTCTGCTACCGCAACATTCCCTGCCATCAGTCCTGCTTCTATGCCGCAGACCTGTGCCGACAGAAGCCCTACGAACCAAAATACAAGATCCGCGCAGATTATGAACATTTTCTGTGGTGCTATTACCGGGCGAAGGCTCCCATGCAGTATCTGGGGCTTACCGTATCTTCCTACGAAGGCGGCGGCTACTCCGAGACAAAGGAGAACCTGAAACGCAGTGCCGCAGAGCATAAGGAGATCACGATAAAATACATGAAACCCGTAGAACTGTTCCGTTACCGCGCTGTGATGGCACTGACCCTGGCACCTCTCCGGACCGCAATGGCAGAAAGCAGACATTTCTCTGCAATCTATCAGGGACTGACAAGCAGAGTGTATGGTCGGAGACAGGAAAAATAGGGAAAATCCCCAAAGAGTTGTGCTAAAAGCATGGCTTAAAAAAGAAAATTAACACAATTCACAGACAACAGCCATACGAACAACTGAATTGACAAATTATCTGACAATTCAAGGAAAAATCTATATTTACAAATGAGAAAAATAGGTGTATAGTACAGAAAAGGTCGCAATGAGGCGCTCGAAAGAGTCTCATTGCGACCTTTTTTAGTTGCAGGAAAGTGCTGAAAGCACAGTCTTGCAAATGAGGTTATGAATAGTAACAGACAGATGAAAAAGAGAGAAATAGAAACCCGGAAAGGAGAACTATATGTTTGATGTAAAACAGGAGCTGCCCAAGGCACCGTTATATCGGGAAGAATTTGAGCATGATAACTGCGGTATCGGAGCCTGTGTCAATATTCACGGAGAGAAGAGCCGCGCGACCGTAGAGAATGCGCTGAAGATCGTAGAGAATCTGGAGCACAGAGCCGGTAAGGATGCGGAAGGCAAGACCGGTGACGGTGTCGGTATTCTGACCCAGATTCCCCACAAATTTTTTGCCAGAGTGACCAGGGCTCTGGGCATGGACATCGGCGGAGAGAGAGAATACGGTGTCGGCATGTTCTTCTTCCCGCAGGAAGAACTGCGCCGCAATCAGGCCAAGAAGATGTTCGAGATCATTGTGGAAAAAGAAGGAATGGAATTCCTCGGCTGGCGTGAAGTGCCTACCTTCCCCAATGTGCTGGGACATAAGGCCGTAGAGTGCATGCCCTATATCATGCAGGGATTCGTGAAAAAGCCTGCCGATGTGGAAAAAGGACTTCCCTTTGACCGCAGACTTTATATTGCAAGACGTGTCTTCGAGCAGTCTTCCGATGATACCTATGTAGTTTCTCTTTCCAGCAGAACGATCGTATATAAAGGAATGTTCCTGGTAGGCCAGCTGCGTACCTTCTTCGCAGATTTGCAGAGTGAAGATTACGAATCCGCCATTGCCATGGTACACTCCCGTTTCTCCACCAATACCAATCCCAGCTGGGAACGTGCTCATCCGAACCGTCTGATGGTACACAACGGTGAGATTAACACTATCCGCGGCAATGCCGACAAGATGCTGGCCAGGGAGGAGAACATGGAATCCGAGCATCTGAAAGGCCAGCTGCACAAAGTACTGCCTGCCATCAGCAAGACCGGTTCCGACTCCGCTATGCTGGACAACACGCTGGAATTCCTGGTAATGAGCGGCATGGAACTGCCTCTGGCGGTCATGATCGCTATCCCCGAGCCCTGGGCGAACAACAAGGCCATGTCCCAGACCAAGAGAGATTTCTACCAGTATTACGCTACCATGATGGAGCCCTGGGACGGCCCCGCATCCATCCTGTTCTCCGACGGAGATATCATGGGTGCGGTACTGGACAGAAACGGCCTGCGTCCTTCCCGTTATCTGATCACTGACGATGATACCCTGATCCTGTCTTCCGAGGTAGGTGTCCTTCCTGTTGATCCCACGAAGATCAAGTTAAAGGAAAGACTTCGTCCCGGCAAGATGCTCCTGGTCGATACCGTACAGGGCAGAGTCATTGACGATGAGGAGATCAAGGAAAAATATGCTTCCAGACAGCCCTATGGTGAATGGCTAGACAACAACCTGACAGAATTGAAGAGTATTCACATCCCGAACCAGCGTGTCCCTGAGTACACCTACGAAGAGCGTCAGCGGATGCAGAAAGCTTTCGGTTATACCTACGATGAGATGAAACAGAGCATTCTGCCTATGGCAAAGAACGGCAGTGAAGCGATTGCCGCCATGGGTGTGGATACGCCGCTTCCCGTCTTAAGCAAGACGAACCACCCGCTGTTTCATTATTTCAAGCAGCTGTTTGCACAGGTAACCAACCCGCCCATCGATGCGATCCGTGAGGAGATCGTGACTTCCACCACCGTATACATCGGTACCGAGGGCAACATTCTGGAGGAGACCCCGAAGAACTGTAATGTTCTGAAGGTCAACAACCCGATCCTGACCAACACGGATCTGTTGAAGATCAAGAACATGAAGGTAGACGGATTCAAAGTAGAAGTCGTACCTATCGTATATTACAAGAACACCAGCTTAGAGCGTGCCATTGACAGACTGTTCGTGGAAGTGGACAGAGCTTACAGAGACGGCGTGAACATCCTGATCCTGTCCGACAGAGGCGTGGATGAGAACCATGTGCCCATTCCTTCCCTGCTGGCCGTATCCGCACTGAACCAGTATCTGGTACGCACCAAGAAGAGAACCAGAGTCGCACTGATCCTGGAATCCGGCGAACCCAGAGAGGTACACCATTTTGCTACGCTGCTAGGTTACGGTGCCTGCGCCATCAACCCTTATCTGGCACAGGATACCATCAAGGAACTGATCGAGAGCAATATGCTGGATAAGGATTACTATGCAGCAGTGGATGATTACAACAATGCTGTCCTCCACGGCATCGTCAAGATCGCATCCAAGATGGGTATCAGCACCATCCAGTCCTATCAGGGTTCCCAGATCTTCGAGGCTATCGGTATTGCACCGGAAGTGATCAGTAAGTATTTCTCCAACACCGTATGTCGTGTGGGAGGTATTACCTTAAAAGATATTGAGCAGCAGGTAGACGACCTGCACTCTCAGGCATTTGATCCTCTGGGACTGAAAAACGATCTGACCTTAAACAGCCCCGGACATCACAAGATGCGCAGCGGCGGTGACGAGCATCTGTACAATCCCGCTACCATCCATATGTTACAGGAATCCACCAGACGCGGTGATTACCAGATGTTCAAACAGTACACTGCCATGGTAAACGACGAAGATTCCATCAAGAATCTCAGAGGACTGATGGACTTCAATTATCCGAAAAAGGGTGTGCCTATTGAGGAAGTAGAGCCGGTAGAGTCCATTGTGACCAGATTCAAGACCGGTGCCATGTCCTACGGTTCCATTTCCAAAGAAGCCCATGAGACCATGGCCATCGCCATGAACCATCTGCACGGCAAGAGCAATTCCGGTGAAGGCGGTGAGGACCTGGATCGTCTGACCGTCGGACCGGACGGACTGAACCGTTGTTCCGCAATCAAGCAGGTAGCCAGTGGACGTTTTGGTGTTACCAGCCGTTACCTGGTAAGTGCACAGGAGATTCAGATCAAGATGGCACAGGGAGCAAAACCCGGTGAGGGCGGACATCTGCCCGGAGGAAAGGTATATCCCTGGATCGCCAAGACCAGACACTCCACGCCCGGTGTGTCCCTGATCTCTCCGCCCCCTCATCACGACATTTATTCCATTGAGGATCTGGCGCAGCTGATCTATGATCTGAAAAATGCCAACACCCAGGCAAGAATCTCTGTAAAACTGGTATCCGAAGCCGGTGTGGGAACGGTCGCAGCCGGTGTAGCCAAGGCGGGAGCCCAGGTCATCCTGGTATCCGGCTATGACGGCGGTACCGGTGCGGCACCGAGAAACTCCATCCACAATGCCGGACTTCCCTGGGAACTGGGACTGGCAGAGACCCATCAGACCCTGATCATGAACGGCCTGCGTAATAAAGTCCGCATCGAGACCGACGGTAAGCTGATGAGCGGCAGAGACGTAGCCATCGCAGCCATTTTAGGTGCCGAGGAGTTCGGTTTTGCCACCGCACCCCTTGTGACCATGGGCTGTGTCATGATGAGAGTATGTAATCTGGATACCTGCCCGGTAGGCGTGGCTACCCAGAACCCGGAGCTGCGGAAAAACTTCCGCGGTAAGCCGGAATATGTGGAAAACTTTATGAAATTTATCGCGCAGGAGCTGCGGGAATACATGGCAGCACTGGGCGTGCGTACCGTAGATGAACTGGTGGGCAGAACTGATCTGCTGAAGAGAAAAGAGCATCTGACCGATCGTCAGGAGGAAGTGGATCTGACCCAGATCTTAAGCAATCCTTACGAGGGCAGCAAGCAGAAGGTGACCTTTGATCCCAGGCAGGTCTATGACTTCCAGTTAGAGAAGACACTGGATGAGAAGGTGCTGTTAAAGCAGTTAGGAAAAGCCATCGACGCAGGACAGAAGCGCAGCATCGAAGTAGACGTCAGCAACACCGATCGTGCTTTCGGTACGATCCTCGGAAGTGAGATCACCAGAAAACTGGGCGATGATGTGGAAGAGGATACCTACCATGTACTGTGCAAGGGTGCCGGCGGACAGTCCTTCGGAGCCTTTATCCCCAAGGGCCTGACTCTGGAACTGGTAGGCGACAGCAATGACTACTTCGGTAAGGGCTTATCCGGCGGTAAGCTGGTGGTATATCCTCCTCAGGGCAGCAGGTTCAAGGCTGAGGAAAATATCATCATCGGTAATGTGGCACTGTACGGTGCAACCTCCGGTAAAGCATTCATTAACGGTGTGGCAGGCGAACGTTTCTGCGTACGTAACTCAGGTGCCATCGCAGTTGTCGAAGGTGTAGGTGATCATGGTTGTGAATACATGACCGGCGGACGTGTGGTAGTCTTAGGACCCACCGGTAAAAACTTTGCAGCCGGTATGAGCGGCGGTATCGCTTATGTACTGGATGAAGGCAACGACCTGTACAAGCGTCTGAATAAGGAAATGGTATCCTCCAGCGAGATCACATCCAAATATGATGTGCTGGAGTTGAAATCCATGATCCAGGAGCATGTGGCACTGACCAATTCCGCCAAGGGTAAAGAAGTGCTGGACAACTTTGGAGAGTATCTGCCCAAGTTCAAGAAGATCATCCCTCATGATTATGAGAGAGTCTTAAAGACCATCGTCCAGATGGAGGAAAAGGGACTGAGCGCAGAGCAGGCACAGATCGAAGCATTCTATGCCAACACCAGAAAGTAAATGGAGGCAGTGTGAAAAGTAATCTTGATAGATTGCTTTTCACACGACTAATTTGTGCCGCGGGCGCCACAAATTAGTTTATCGCAGAACTAAATATGAAATTTAGTTCGCGATTCTTCCGATGCCGAAGCGTCTGCAGAATGGAGAGAGTCATGGGAAAACCAACGGGATTTATGGAATATAAAAGGGAAGTCAGCGTGGCTGAGGATCCGAAGAAGAGAATACAGCATTTTAATGAATTCCATGAGCATCTGCCGAAGGAAAAGCAGCGTTTACAGGGTGCCAGATGTATGGAATGCGGTGTGCCGTTCTGTCAGTCGGGCATGATGATCTGCGGTATGGCCAGCGGATGCCCCCTGCACAATCTGGTGCCGGAGTGGAACGACCTGGTATATACCGGCAACTGGCAGCAGGCTTACAACCGCCTGAAGAAGACCAACAATTTCCCCGAGTTCACGTCCAGAGTATGTCCGGCTCTGTGTGAGGCGGCATGTACCTGTGGACTGAATGGGGATCCGGTCTCCACCAAGGAGAACGAATATGCAATTATTGAAAACGCCTACAGCGAGGGTTATGCGGCAGCCAAGCCCCCTGTGGTGCGTACCGGCAAAAAGGTGGCAGTCATCGGCAGCGGTCCTTCCGGACTGGCAGCGGCGGATCTGCTGAACCAGAGAGGACATCAGGTCACAGTATTTGAGCGCTCCGACCGTGTGGGAGGACTGTTAATGTACGGCATCCCCAACATGAAGCTGGAGAAACAGATCATTGACCGTAAGATAGCCATCATGAAGAAAGAGGGCGTCACCTTTGTCACCGGTACGGATATCGGTAAGGACATCAAGGCATCCAAGCTGTTACATGATTTTGACCGTGTCGTACTGGCCTGTGGTGCTTCCAATCCCAGAGACATCAATGCGCCAGGCAGAGATGCCAGGGGAATCTATTTCGCGGTGGATTTTCTGAAAGCCAATACCAAGAGCCTGCTGGATTCGAACTTTGAAGATAAAAAATATGTGGAGACCAAGGGTAAGAACGTGGTCATCATCGGCGGTGGTGATACCGGTAATGACTGTGTGGGAACTTCCATCCGTCACGGTGCCAAGTCTGTGACCCAGATCGAGATGATGCCCAAGGCTCCGGACAAGAGAGCAGAGAACAATCCCTGGCCCGAATGGCCGAAGGTCTGCAAGACCGATTACGGTCAGGAAGAAGCCATTGCAGTCTACGGACAGGATCCGAGAATCTATGAATCTACGGTTAAGGAATTTATCAAGGATAAGAACGGCAGCCTGAAAGCCGTGAAGATCGTGAAGCTGTCCTGGGAAAAGGATCCGGCTACCGGACGCATGAAGATGCAGGAGATTGCCGGAAGTGAGCAGATCCTGGATGCGGAGATTGTACTGATCGCAGCAGGATTTTTGGGAAGTCAGAAATATATTACCGATGCTTTCGGGGTGGAATTAAATGAACGCACCAACGTAAAAACTGCCCCCGGCAAATACCAGACCAGTGTGGAAAATGTATTCGTCACCGGTGATATGCACAGAGGACAGTCCCTGGTGGTGTGGGCGATCCGTGAAGGCAGAGAAGCCGCACATGCTGTGGATGAGAGCCTGATGGGCTACTCTAATCTGGTGATCCAGTAGAGGTATTATTCTCGTAGATGGATCTCAGACCCTTCATAAGAAGATTCTGATCGATATGGATCTTCGTTTCACAATGTGGAATGACGGTCGTTGCGTACCCTCCGGTGGCAACGACCGTTGCTTTTTGCCCTAACTCTGTCTGGATACGGCGGATCAGTCCGTCGATGGCACAGGCGTTGCCCAAGAGCATTCCCCCGGTGATGCATTCCTGCGTATTCGCACCGATGGTGTGGGCGGGCATATGAATGTCCCCTTTCGGGAGCTGGGCGGTCCTGCCTAAAAGTGCCCTGTGGGCGGTTCCAACGCCGGGAAGGATCAGGCCACCTAAAAAGCGACGGTTCTCATCCAACACGTTAAATGTCGTGGCGGTGCCCAGATCAATGGTGATCAGTGGCAGAGGATAGCGGGAAATGGCTCCGGCGATATCTGCCAGGCGGTCGCAGCCCACCTTTTCCGGAAATTCCGTACAGATCTCATAGCCAAGATCCAGTTCATGGGTAAGAAGCAGAGGCTTCTGCCCCAGAAAAGCTTCCAGAGCAGAGGAAAAAACGGCTGTCACCGAAGGCACAACCGAGGAGATCACAGATCCCTCAAAGGCTTCGGCGGACAGACCGTGTTTGTCTAAAATCATATTCAGTTTTTTTCTATATCCGGCATCAGACAGGGGACGGCGGGACGATAGCTTCTCAATAAAGAGTAGCTTATTTCCCTGAAATCCCCCGATGCCGATCGTAGTATTTCCGATGTCGATTGTCAGTACCACGGGTATACTCCTGTTATGCTGCAGACTCTGCTTTCTGATATACAGGAATGACTTTTGCCTTGATCAGTGCCAGCCCTACCGCTCCGGTCAGGAACGTGGATGCACACATCTCGAAGACCGCATTCACACCTACAAAAGAGCAGATGAATAAAATCGCGTTTTTACCACCCATCAGTCCCTGCACATAGGAAGTATTGCCGAACAGCAGTACTAAAAGGGACATGAAAAATGCGGTGTTGAAAAATGCGCTGCAAAATCCGGTGATCATGCAGGCGATTCTGTCTCCTACGGCTTTGCGGCTGTAACGGAAGACATATCCCAACAGAAATCCGTCCAGAAGTCTGGGGATGAAACGCTGGATGAAGGCCAACACAGGGTTGATGCCAAAAAGCATTGCTCCCATGGCGCTGGTGCCTCCCACGCCGATGCATTGCAAAAAGCTGGTCAATCCGAATACTGCTCCCATGGCGGCTCCGCCTACAGGGCCAAGAGTGATTGCAGCCAGTGCAACGGGGATGACATTGAAGGTGATTGCCAGGGGGCCGATGTTCAGGTACCCGAGCGGGGTATAAGCCATCAGCAAAAGTACCGCAGCAAACAATCCCATCAACGTGAGTCGCATTGTCTTACTTTGTTTGTTCATATGAAATTTTCCTCCTTGTTACCATTCTCCCTCTGGGAGATACAATACAAGCTGCCCCGGTGATTCGGGACACTCCTACTGTTTATATCATATCCCGGACAAAAAGAAAAGTGATATTTGCATAAAATATGCACTTATGGTATTTTAGGAGTACAGTTTTGAAGTTTTTTTGATAAATCAGGCAAAAGGAGACGACTATGCTGAAGGGAAAGACCGTAGTTCTGGCAATCTCGGGAAGTATTGCTGCATATAAAATGGCCAATGTAGCGCGGATGCTGTTAAAACAGCACTGTGATGTGGAAGTGCTGATGACACAGAATGCCACGCAGTTCATTAACCCCATTACTTTTGAAAGTCTGACGGGACATAAATGTCTGGTGGACACCTTTGACCGCAATTTCCAGTACAGTGTGGAACATGTGGCACTGGCAAAGCGGGCGGATGTGGTTCTGGTGGCACCGGCTTCTGCCAATGTGATCGGCAAGATTGCAAACGGCATCGCAGATGATATGTTGACTACTACGGTCATGGCATGTCCCTGCAAGAAGATTGTGTCCCCTGCCATGAATCATAATATGTATCACAACCCCATCGTGCAGGATAATATCGAAAAATTAAAGCATTTCGGCTATGAGATCATCACTCCGGCCACGGGAATGCTGGCCAACGGCGATATCGGTGACGGCAGAATGCCGGAGGAGTCCGTACTGTTCGAAGCCGTGGTGAAGGAGATCGCCTGCGAGAAGGATCTGGCGGGCAAAAAGGTGCTGATCTCCGCAGGTGCCACCAGAGAACCCATTGACCCGGTGCGTTTTATCACGAATCACTCCAGTGGAAAAATGGGTTATGCCCTGGCGAGAGCTGCAATGCACCGCGGCGCAGAAGTGACGGTGGTGGCAGCCCATACGGATGTGGAGCCGCCTTTGTTTGTAAATGTGGTGCCGGTACAGACGGCGGCGGAGATGTACGATGCGATCCTGTCCAGAGCCACGGAATACGACATGATCATCAAGGCCGCAGCCGTGGCCGATTACACTCCTGCGGTGACCGAAGACAATAAGATCAAGAAAAAGGATGGAGACCTGTCGATTCCTCTGGTGCGCACGAAGGACATTTTAAAGGCCCTTGGGGAAAACAAGAGACCAGGACAGATTTTGTGTGGTTTTTCCATGGAGACGGAAAATGTGCTGGAGAATTCCCGGAAGAAGCTGGAGAGCAAGCACTGTGACATGATCTGTGCCAACAGTTTGAAGAGCGCAGGAGCGGGCTTTGGCACGGACACCAATATTGTGACACTGATCACAAAGAATTCCGAGGAGAGTCTGGAACTGATGAGCAAGGAACAGGTGGCACATAAAATTCTGGATAAGTTGCTTGCAATAGTTCAGCCATAGAACAGCAGAACGAATGCGAGGGGGCTTGCACACAAAGCGTTAATTCTGTAGAAAAATCATTTGCTTCTATGCAAAAAGATGGTATGATAGAAGCAATGATGTATAGCCGCGTAGACGGCGGATTGAGAGGACGAAATGGACAAGATTATTTTGACAGGTGACAGACCTACCGGAAGATTACATGTGGGACATTATGTAGGCTCTCTGAGAAGACGTGTAGAGCTGCAGAATTCCGGTGAATATAAGAAAACTTTTATCATGATCGCAGATGCACAGGCACTGACGGACAATATCGAGAATCCCGAGAAGGTGCGCCAGAATATTATTGAAGTGGCGCTGGACTACATGTCCTGCGGACTGGATCCCAGCAAGGCAACGATCTTCATCCAGTCTCAGATTTCCGAACTGTGCGAGCTGACCTTCTATTACATGGATTTGGTAACCGTAGCCAGATTACAGAGAAACCCGACCGTAAAGAGTGAGATTCAGATGCGTAACTTCGAAGCCAGCATCCCTGTGGGATTTTTCACTTATCCCATCAGCCAGGCTTCCGATATTACCGCTTTCAAGGCGACCACCGTTCCCGTAGGTGGTGACCAGCTGCCCATGATCGAACAGACCAGAGAGATCGTACACAAATTCAACACCGTATATGCACCGGTACTGGTAGAGCCTAAGGCATTGCTGCCCGAAAATGAGGCCTGCCAGCGCCTGCCCGGCATCGACGGCAAGGCGAAAATGAGTAAATCCCTGGGCAACTGCATCTATCTGTCAGACAGTGCAGACGATGTACGCACCAAGATCATGAGCATGTACACCGATCCCGAGCATCTGTTGGTCAGCGATCCCGGACATCTGGAGGGCAACACGGTATTCACTTACCTGGATGCTTTCTGCCAGCCGGAGCACTTCGAGAGATACCTGCCGGATTACGCAAATCTGGACGAGTTAAAGGCGCATTATACCAGAGGCGGTCTGGGTGACGTGAAGGTGAAGAAGTTCCTGAACAACGTAATGCAGGAGACCTTGGAGCCCATCCGTAACCGTAGAAAAGAACTGGAGAAGGATATTCCCGCAGTATATGAGATCCTGAAGAAGGGCAGTGACGAGGCCCGTGGAGTGGCAGCACAGACCCTGTCTGAGGTAAAGAGCGCTATGCGTATCAATTACTTCGACGATGCAGAACTGATCCGTATGCAGAGTGAGAAGTACGAAGGACAATAAGAATAGTAAAAGATAACAAAAGGACGTTTCCGGAAAAACCGGAAGCGTCCTTTTTTGGGGGATTAATTGCTGTAATCTACGTATATGGAATTTTTTCCAAAGTATTGTGCGGTCTTTTTACTGGTGGGATCCTCCGGGTCTCCGGGGAGATCACCGGTATAGATCATGGCAGGCTGATGGATAAACGGCGTCAGAACCACATCCGTAATCTCCGGGTCATTCAGGAGAAGAAGACGTTCTTCGTATTCTGCAGCATAGGCAGCGGCTTCACCGTTTGTCAGCATCCGGATCGCTTTTGCGGCGGAGGTCTCCTGCCATACTCCGGTGAAAAGGATGACGGCCAACAGGACCGTCATGGCGACATAACGGGCAATTTTCAACTTGCCGAGGACCGCCATTTTCTCCGGAGTATTCTGACGCATTCGCAGCTTCCGGACTATATATCCGAGCCAGTAGAAGAACACAGCAAAACTGATCAGCAGAAACGTATAGTAGACAATGGCTACGGCCCGGCCGGGTCCTGTGGAGTTCATGGTATAGAACAGAGGACAGGACATGGAGCAGAACAATCCGTAGGAATATCCGGTAAAAAGGAGGGGATGGGAGAAAAATCCCCAGTTTTTCTTCTGTAAAATGCGCAGGAAGACCGGCAGCAGAAGCAGGGCGGCAAGCAGCCACCACAGTCCGGTCCAGGCGAAGGTATAGCGGACACCCTGCAACAGGCACTTTGCAATGGCTTTCCACGCGGGAATTTTCCACATACCGTCCTGCCGCACCTGATTGCCGGGGGCCATGGCACTGACGGCAAAAGATAGCAGGAGAACAGCGGAGGTAATTCCGCAGACATAAGTCTTTTTATTTCTCTGCAACAGCAGTAGAAAGGTTACGGTTACCACAAACAGCATGCAGGGGAGAAGGGACACGTAATTGCCACCGCCTAAGAAAATTGCGAACAGGAGAAGCGGAAGCATCAGTATCTTTTTCCCATTGTACAGGTAGCGAAGCAATGTGCCCAGGAAAAACAGGGTCACGGCAAAGAAACCGGTGTAATACATGGAGCCGTTGTACCAGTAAAAGCTGTCGCTCTGAAAGGCCACTGTCTGGATGCACAGGAAACTGAATACTGAGGAAATCGTGATCCATTCCCCACATGTTCCCGGCAGAAAATGGCAGACCAGAGGCCGTAGCAGATAGAAAATGCTGCCGCACAGCAAAAGAAGGATCACAAAAGTCACCAGATGATAGGCGGTATTGGAGAAGGCATTGGGCGCAAGATACATCAGAAACAGCGCTGAATAGGTTCCCTGCCAGATCTGATAGCTTTTGGCGACACCGGCACAGGCGGCGGAAATGGCCTGTGGTATGCTTCCGGTCTGCTGCCAGACCAGATGGGCTTCCGTACCGTAATAATAATCATCCCCGGTGGGATAATTGTAACGCCCCAGCCATACCAGAGGAACCAGGCTGGCGAGCAGGACCGCAAGGAAAATATAAGGTTTCCATTTGGCAAGTTTATTTTTCATAGAGAATATAACTCCTGAGAGGTTTTTATAATGCTACAGTCAGTATAACATACCTGCAAAGACAGGAAAAGGTACTTGTTTTGCAAAAGAGGGAAGTATATAATCAGCTTAAAGATGGCGGAAGGAGGGCATGCCATGGAAGAAAAGGGTGTCAGAGACCGGAAAAGGGAACCGGAAGAATATAATTTTGACTATGAAGAACTTGCGGATGCAGAGGTGGATTCTGAACAGGCGGGACGACGTGATGATGCTGTATGGGAAACAACCTGTGATACAGAGGATCCGTATACTGTGGAATCGGAGGACTTTACGGAGGATGAGGACTATGGGGAGTATCCGGAAGGGGATGACCTGGATGACTTCGACGAGGGGGACGGGATTGGCTTCCGGTTCCGGCCATGGATGATTCCGGCTTTTGCGGGCATGATGGTTCTGGCGGTCCTGATCTGTATTCCGCTGTGGAAACTGAGCCATCATGACAGAACTACGGAAAATAATGAATTCGCGGCGGTGACAACAGAAGCGCAGAGCTCAGAACAGGCTTCTGCAGAGACCCCGGAGACCGGGATCGCATCGGAAAAGGTGGCAACGGCGGAACCGGAGACTACACAAATCCCCGAGACGGTTACTCCGGAGCCTGCGGCAGCAGTGACAGAAGCACCGCAACCGACACCTACACAGGCTCCGGAAGCACAGCCGCAGCCGACAGAGGCACCGGTGGCAACCGAAGTCCCCGCTACCAATAATACGGGAGATGCTCTTGCGGAGGGAAATTCCATGACGTTCGGTGATGTGAACGAGACGGTCACTGCCAAGGATGTGAGTAATCTTCGCAGTACACCCTATACCGGAGATGAGGGCAATGTGGTAGGGCAGCTGAAGAACGGAGAGACTCTGGTACGCACCGGAAGGAACGATTCCACCGGATGGTCCAGACTGGAATACAACGGTCAGACGGTTTATGCAGTATCAGCATATCTGACCACGGATCTTACCTATAAGACCCCGGAGAAGCCGACATATCCCAACCGCGTCAGCACCCAGGACGGCAGAGTGATCGTCTTTACGGATTGTGATGATTATATTACCCCCAAAGATCTGATCAATCTGCGGACGGAACCAAGCACCAGCGAGGGAGAGAGCACTGTACGTACCCAGGTGCGGAACGGAACCAATCTGCATCGTACCGGCTACAGTGAAGGATCTGGCTGGTCCAGAGTGGAGTACAACGGTGAGATCCTGTATGCCGTGACCAGCTATGTGATCTCTGGCAGTGCTCCGGAATGACCGACGTATTCGGAAGATAGAATGTAAAAGAAGCTGTACCGTAGGGTGCAGCTTCTTTTACATTAAGATTCTATATAGAGAAAAGTATAAGGGGATAGCAAAAATTATTTCGGTCTTACGGTAAGTCTCTGGATCAGACCGTTTTCATCGGTCTCACGAACCGTGGCGATGGCCATGATGTTGTAGCCTCCGAAGTTGGCAATGAACTCGGCCTGCTCATCATTTACGACCTCAGCATCCAGAATGGAGTAGCGGCGGAAACCGAATTTGTTACGGAAGAACATATTGATGGCCTCTTTTCCGTAGATATGATATTCCTGCTGGGAAGCGGAGGTGGTACAATAGTCACACAGAATGCCATCAGGGGTGAACAACTCTGCAAGTCCGGCAAAATCTTTATTTTCCATAGCTTCTACATATTTTTCAATGGGTCTCATAGCGTGTTCCTCCTTAATATACCTTTTCAGAATTTAACAGTGCGTCAGTACCGCCGTCTACGAACATGATGTTGCCGTTGACACCTCTGGCGGAATCGGATGCCAGGAATACCATCACCTCAGCGATCTCTTCGGGAGCCATCAGACATTCCTGACCGTACTTGGTGGGAATGGGAAGGGCATTCAGTGCCATTTTCGCGGTGGTGCTCATGGTAGCGGTCATGGCAGTATGTACGTTGCCGGGAGCTACCGCATTGATGCGGACACCGTTGGCAGCCCAGGTAGCAGAGACTCTGCGGACCCATCTGGCCAGAGCATATTTGGTGGATACATAGAGACTGTTGCCCACGGAGAGGTTAGTGGAATCCATGGAGGATACCAGGCTTAATACTCTCTTTTCATCACCGATATTGTTCAGCAGATCTACGATATCTTTACGTCCCGCACCCTGGGAAATGGTGTTGGATACGGTGACTACGCAGCTGCCGTGTTTTTTCTTAAGGAGGTCATAGACGCCCTTTGCAATGGCTACGGTTCCGAAATAGTTCAGGGAAATGATCAGTTCCAGATTGCCGCAGGCACCGGAGACACCGGCATTGCAGATCATGCCGTCCAGACCTTCGGGATGCAGCTCATGCAGCTTGTCTACAGCGGCCTGTCTTCCTTCCGGGGTTGCCAGGTTCACGCAGATATCGCCGTCCTTCAGATCGATATTGATGACTTCGTGTCCTTTTTGAAGTAACAGTTCTTTTGTCTTGGCGCCGATTCCGCTGGATGCGCCGGTGATTGCATATACGCCCATGTTAAATCCTCCCTTGTTTTCCGAAGGAAAATCCTGCTCTTCTTGAGGAGCTGCCCTCTTGAGGAGTCACCCCCTTGGCGGGGGGAGAATCTGTCCTTCCTGCTTGCTTTTACTTTATGAGTTCATTATAATAAAATCTGATATCTTTTAAATAACCAAAATAAGAAAAAATGAGGATACCAGATGCTGACCTATGATCTGACTGCCCGTGGCAGAAAAACCATGTATGAATACTTATATGAAGCGATGAAAGCTGACATCTTGAGCGGCCGGCTGACTGCCGGTGAGAAGCTTCCTTCGAAGCGGGCGTTTGCCGAGCACTTACAGGTCAGTGTCAAGACCGTGGAGAATACCTATGAACAGCTGCTGCTGGAGGGCTATATCCGGTCGGAGGAAAAGAGAGGGTATTTTGTCAACCGTCTGGAAGTGAAGAACGTCTCCGCCCCAGCCTATGCATCCTTTGTGACCCGTTTCCGGGAGGAAGAATATCTGGCGGATCTGACGGCCAACAATATTCAATATGATAAGTTCCCCTTTGCCACCTGGGCGAAGATCATGCGGCAGACCCTGACGGATTATGATACGTCTCTGCTTAAGACGGTTCCTTTTAACGGAGTGGAAAAACTAAGGGTGGCCATTGCAGAGCATTTGTATCGGTACCGTGGCATGCATGTGTCACCGGATCATATTATTGTGGGAGCGGGAACAGAATATCTCTACAGTCGTCTGCTACAGTTATTGGGCAAAAATGCAAAATTCGGTGTGGAAAATCCTGGGTATCGCAAGATTACGAAACTGTATGATGTGGGCAGTGTGACCTGGGATTATGTGGACATTGACGGTCAGGGAATGAAAGTGGAACAGCTGGATCAAAAGGGTATTACCGTGGCGCATGTATCGCCGGAACATCATTTTCCCATCGGACTGGTCATGCCAGTGGGAAGACGGCAGGAACTGCTTCGCTGGGCGGCGGAGGAACCGGAGCGCTATATCGTGGAGGACGATTTCGATTGTGAATTCCGCATGGTGGGAAAGCCGGTTCCCTCCATGCAGTCCATGGACCGCAACCACAGAGTTATTTACATCAACACTTTTTCCAAGACCATGGTGCCATCCCTGCGTATCGGCTATATGGTGCTGCCGGAGAAATTGATGGAACGCTATATTTCCACTATGAATTTTTATTCCTGCACGGTATCCGGTTTTGAACAGTATGCCATGGCAGCGTTTCTGGAAAAAGGGTATTTTGAACGCCATATCCGGAGACTGCTCAACGATTACAGAGGGCAGCGGGAGCGGATCTGCCGGATGTTTCGGGAGTCACCTTTAAGTCAGATCAGCCAGATCTATCAGGATGATGCCGGGACTCATTTTCTGCTGCATGTGCGGACGGAACTTAGTGATGTGGAGATCAAGTGGGCGGCCAGACAGCGGGGAATTCTCGTGAACTGTCTGTCGGAATATTGCTTTGCGGATGCGCAGAAATATCGGGGAATTCTGGTCATTCACTATTCGGATATGGCGGATGAGATATTACAGAAGGTGATTGGGGCGCTGGAGGAGATATTTTGTAACTATTCAGAGCCATGAAAAACTGCGTTCTGCGAATGCTTGCATTCAGGCAGATAAGCAGTTTTATATGGCGAAGTAACCACCATGAGCAAATAACATGTAAGCATGTTATTCAGGAAAGCTACGAAGTAGCGGTTTTGCGAATGGGGTTCTGAATAGTTACAATTTTTTGTAATTCATAATTCTTCCCTAATGCGGGAACACTGACAAAAAAGAATGCAGTGTTATCGCATGGAAGGAGAAATTATGAATCAGAGAGTGGGAAGAAGCAGTATCCGTCTGGCACAGCCGGTGTGTGTGATCGCCGGTGCCAGTATCGTGGGAAAAAAAGAAGGCGAAGGACCGTTAGGCACCCTGTTCGACATGGTGGGAGAGGATGATCTCTTCGGCTGTAAGACCTGGGAAGAGGCGGAAAGTAATCTCCAGAAGGACGCAGTCTACATGGTCATGGAAAAGGCCGGATGGAAAGCGGAGGATGTGTCGTATCTCTTCGCCGGTGATCTGTTGGGGCAGTGCATTGCCACTTCCTTCGGTATCTCCGCTTACAATATTCCTCTGTTTGGAGTCTACGGTGCCTGCTCTACCTGCGGGGAAGCGCTGACACTGGGAGCTGTGATGACAGCGGGAGGCTATGCGGAGCATGTGGTCTGTGTGACCTCCAGTCATTTTGCCAGTGCGGAGAAGGAGTTCCGTTTTCCGTTAGATTATGGGAGCCAGAGACCTCTGTCTGCCAGCTGGACGGTGACGGGAAGCGGAGCCTTTGCATTGGGACTAAATCAGAAGTGCAGAGCCCACATTACCGGCATGACTCCCGGAAGGATCGTGGATTACGGCCTGAAAGACTCCATGAACATGGGAGCATGCATGGCCCCGGCCGCTGCAGACACCGTTGCCCGTCACATGGAAGATTTTCATGTGACCCCGGAAGAATATGACCGGATCATCACCGGGGATCTGGGAAGCGTGGGACAGACGGTATTGATCGATTTTTTGCGGGAAAAGGGAATTGACATCGCCGACCGGCACATGGACTGCGGTATCGAGATTTTTGACGCAGAAGCCCAGGACACCCACGCCGGAGGCAGCGGCTGTGGATGCAGCGCTGTGACCCTGGCGGCATACATCCTGCCGAAGCTGGAATCCGGCGAGTGGAAAAAAGTCCTCTTTCTACCCACCGGCGCCCTGCTCAGTAAGACCAGTTTCAACGAAGGTAAAAGCGTGCCGGGGATCGCACATGCGGTAGTATTGGAGAGTCCGGCGGTGAAATAGGGAAAAGCAGCAGGTCAGAAATGAAACACACTCTTGCAAGCGCTGTAAGTTACTGGTAAAATAAACCTCAAACGGCGAAAACACATTATGCCGGGAATGGCTGGTGAGTCAAAATGCGCAGGATAGAATTTAAGATGGAGCGGCCGGGACTGTTGGAGGTCGGACAGAAGATCACAGTGACCGAGGGACTTCTGCCCAGTAACTATTATTATACGATAGACCCGTCTCTGGCCATGTCCCCCAATATTCCTTTTCGTTATCGGTTGAAGAATCGCGAAGGAGTTGTGGCGGATATCGTGGAGAATTCCAGAGGATTCTACGTGACGGCGGAATTTGATGAGCCGGAGGTAGATATGACGAAGTAAACGCTATGTGCATGCTGCATCGGATTTTGGATGTGCCAGGATCCGGAGGCATCCTCAGGGCGTAATTATAGGAAGAAGAGGAGAATATTATGTTACAGAAGATTTCAACAGACAAAGCACCCGCAGCAATCGGACCTTATTCCCAGGGAATCGTACTGGGCAATATCTTTTTCGCATCCGGTCAGATCCCTATTGATCCTGCAACCGGAGAGATCCACGGCACCACGATTGAAGAGCAGGCAGAGCAGGTAATGAAGAACATCGGCGAGCTGTTAAAGGCAGCAGGCACCGATTACACCAGAGTGGCCAAGACTTCCTGTTTCCTGGCAGATATGGGCGATTTCGCAGCTTTCAATCAGGTCTATGCGAAATATTTTACTGAGAATCCTGCCAGAAGCTGTGTTGCAGTCAAGACCCTTCCCAAGAACGTATTATGTGAAGTGGAAGTCATTGCGGAAGTATAAAGTGTAAGTAACCACCATGAGCAAATAGCATGATGTCGGGGGCAAAATCCCCACAGAGGCAGTTCTGCAAATGGGGCGCTACGAAGGTTATAAAGAAGAACAGGACGGAAGATCGTCGCTTACAGGCGGCGATTTTCTTGTGTAGAGACAGGAGAAACTTATGAAAAATAATATTACTCTGATCGGCATGCCGGGTTCGGGAAAAAGTACGGTAGGCGTGGTTCTGGCAAAGCGCCTGGGCAGACGTTTTGTGGATTCGGATCTGGTGATCCAGGAAAGACACGGTAAATTATTGCATGAACTCATCACGGAACACGGAGTGGAGGGCTTCTGGCAGATCGAGAGCAACGTAAATGCCTCTCTGAATCTGGAAAACAGCATCATTGCCACCGGCGGAAGCGCCTGCTACGAGCCGGAGGGCATGCAGCATCTGCGGGATATCAGCACCGTGGTATATTTGAAGCTTCCTTATGAGGAAGTGGAACAGCGGCTGGGAGATCTGAATGCCAGAGGTGTGACCCTGCAGCCCGGTCAGACATTGAGGGACCTGTACGAGGAGAGAACCCCTTTGTATGAAAAATATGCGGATCTGATCATAGACTGTAGCAGAAAAATGCTGCGGGATGTAGTGGCGGAGATTGCTGAGAGATATAAGAAACAGCCCTGACAAGATCACATAACCGTAAAGCAGCAAGGAACGAAAAATATAAGGAATGGAAAATACAACTATGGAAAATACGAGAACAAAAACTACGAGAAACAGCCTGATCCTGCTGTTAACGGCTGCCATCTGGGGCATGGCGTTCGTCTCCCAGAGCAAGGGCATGGACTATATGCATCCGTTCACCTTTAACGGTGTCCGTTCCCTGATCGGTGCCGCCAGCATTCTGGTGTATATTCTGATCAGCAGAAAGATTGCAGGGGACAAAGCTGCGCCCCTTGACTGGAAACTGAATGTGAAAGCAGGATTTTTGTGTGGCATTTTCCTAACGATCGCCAGTACCTTGCAGCAGTTCGGTATTAAATACACCAGTGTCGGTAAGGCGGGATTTATCACAACGCTATATATCATTTTTGTCCCCATGTTCGGTATCTTTCTGAAGAAAAAAGTGGCGCCGGTGGTCTGGGCGGCAGCAGTCATGGCAGCCGTGGGCATGTATCTGCTCTGCATGACCGAGTCCCTGCGTCTCGGAGCCGGAGATATCATGGTATTTTTATGTGCCATTGCATTTGCCATACAGATCATGACCGTTGACCATTATGCAGCAAGAATTGACGGAGCTGTGGTATCCTGTATCCAGTTCACGGTCTGTGGAGTGGTCTGCTGCATCGGAGCACTCATCTGGGGACAGCCCACCTTCGGTCAGCTGCAGGAAGGCCTGGGAGCCCTGTTATATGCCGGTGTTTTAAGCTGTGGTGTGGGTTATACCTTACAGATCGTAGGCCAGAAAGGACTGAATCCTACGGTGGCGGCACTGATCATGAGCCTGGAATCCGTCATTGCCACGATCTCCGGATGGATCGCCTATAAGATCGGATTTCTGACTACTGATCAGACACTGACAGCCAGGCAGATCGCAGGCTGCGTTATCGTATTTGCGGCGGTGATCCTGGTACAGCTTCCGCCGGAATGGTTTCGTTTTGGCAAAAAGAATGCATCAATAAAGAATGCATAATTTTAAGAAAAAGTGCAGAGACTGTCCTTAAACAGATAGTAAGGGGGAAATGCAGAGAATGGATTATATCAATGCTTTCTGGGTGGGCGGCCTGATCTGTGCTTTGGTGCAGATATTAATGGAAAAAACGAAGATGATGCCGGGACGCATCATGGTGCTTCTGGTGGTCACCGGTGCGGTCATCAGTGCACTTGGCTGGTATGAACCGTTTCAGGATTATGCGGGAGCCGGTGCCAGTGTACCGTTATTGGGCTTTGGAAATGTATTAATGAAGGGCGTGAAAGAAGCGGTGCAGGAACAGGGATTTTTAGGACTGTTTGCCGGAGGATTCAAGGCTGGAGCCGTGGGAACCTCCGCAGCGCTGATCCTCGGTTATCTGGCGAGCCTGCTCAGCAAACCGAAGATGAAGGAGTGACCGTCAGGAACCGCTCCTATGAATGATTCGAAGAACTGGGGATACCCCGGAGAGCGGGATCAGAGTTCTTCGTAGGAGATACCCTTCAGATCCAGATATTTTTTTAATGCCTTGTCCCATGCGGTGTCGGCACTTTTATCCATGGTGAAGACCTGGTAGGCACATCCGGTGGTGAGAACGGTCTTTTCCCCGTCGTAGCGGATATTCAGCACCAGTGCTCGGATGACGTCAGGGTCCACCTGGGCTTTTGTAAGCATGGTGGCGGCTTTATCCGGCTGCATATGAAGCACGAATTTAAAATACAAAGGAGTGTGTTTTCCCTTGATGAGGTCAAAGCACAGTCCTTTTATTTTGCTCCAGGACTGCAGCTCCCAGGGGATACAGTCTGCACTCCGTTCCTCTGCGGGATAGAAGTCCTTGTTGATATGCCCGTCAATGGTAACGGTGAGAGCCGTGCTGACGGTGGCTTCTTCCAACAGGAAAGGATCGAAAGTATCCGCTACCAGCAGGTGGTTCATAAAATTTTTCATGGATGTAATCTGTAATGCGATCATGGGGACTCCTTATATGTTTGTGAGAAAAACTCTGTGAGGAGCTTCGGTCGAAACGGAACAATCCTACCCTCTATTCGCATATCGTGGGATTATCATCCCACTTTTATGCTCATATCGGGGCGGGTCCTAAGGTCTTTCACCCACTTATGAGCAAGCTCATATGGGCTTAGACCTTTTGACCCTGGCATCATATAATATGCTGACTATATAGAAATAGTATAAACGAAGTCCGCCGAAAAGGGAATATGAATATTTTGTGTAAAGGCTTTACGAACGGAATGTTTCGTGTTATTATAAGTAGTATTAAAAACTACATAGTATGGTTTTTAAAAAATGAAAATAATTGTAACTATTCAGTGCCCCATTCGCAGAATGACTCTTTGGGAGTTATATTTTTGAATAGCTGCAATCAATAATATGGAGATTAATATGAGTTTTAAAATCGTAGTAGACAGCTGTTGTGAATTGCCGGAAGAATATTTGCAGGATTCCCGGTTCGAGATCGTGCCTTTGGGACTGGAAGTGGGAGATTACCAGATTCAGGATGATGAGAATTTTGATCAGGCGGAATTCCTGAAAAAGGTGGCAGAGTGTCCGAAATGTCCCAAGTCGGCATGCCCTTCCCCAGAGCGTTTCAGGGAAGCCTACCACACAGAAGCAGAGCATGTGTATGTGATCACTTTATCCTCCCACCTCAGCGGAAGCTACAACAGTGCGGTGCTTGGTATGAATCTGTATCGGGAAAAATACGGGAAGAAGCAGATCCACGTCATCGATTCCGAGTCCGCCAGCTGTGGTGAGACCCAGATCGTGAAGAAACTGGTAGAACTGGAAGAGCAGGGCCTTTCCTTCGAAGAAATCGTGAAGCAGATCGAAGAGTTCCGCAGCAATGTGCATACCTATTTTGTACTGGATAATCTGGAGACGCTGCGCAAGAACGGCAGACTGACCGGTGTGAAAGCACTGGTGGCATCCACGCTGAACATCAAGCCGATCATGGCCGGAGACAAGGGCAGTATCGTGCAGAGAGGCCAGAGCGTCGGCATGAAGAAAGCACTCCGAAGAATGGCGGAGATCGTTCTGGAAGAGGCAGGGGATACGAAGGAACGTTTCCTGATGATCACCCACTGCAATGCTCCTGACCGCGCCGAGACCATGAAGAAGCTTCTTATGGAAAAGGCAGAGTTCAAAGGATGCCTGATCATGGACACCCGCGGTGTCAGCAGCATGTACGCCAACGATGGCGGCGTGATCGTGACGGTGTAAAAAGATTAATATCATAGGCAATATAGCTCCGGCGGATTAGCCTGTCATTTTTTGTTTCTGACAGCCTGTTCCGCCTGGGCTTTTGTTTTCCTGAAAACTAGGAAAAACAGGCGATTTCCGAGGAAAAAGCGTTCCGAAAGCGGCCAGAAAAGGTGAGTTTCCTTCAAAAGTGGGTATTTGGTCGGAAAAGGTGGAAAAAATTTCTTCTGGCAAGGAAAAATCCACTATTTTGAGCCTGTTCTATCATTGTAAAAGGAACGGTTTTGTATCAAAAACAGGAAAATGCTGCAAAAAAATACAAAAACACAGGATTTTCAGGAAATTGGAGAAGATATTTTCGTTAAAGATACGTTTTTGGCTGTTTTTGTACAAAAAAGTGGCAGAACAGTGACTTTTTTGTATGAAATCGGTTATTTTATGGGGATTTACGAAAATACCTGATTCTATCGGATTCCCTACGAAGGATCCGATGAGATTGTCTGGCAGAAAAACCGATGTCAAGAGAGTATTGCTACGGATGTAGCAGAAAAAGCAAAAAAATGTAAGAGCTTACATCTATGTGAGCCAAACATCCTCATGCATATTCCACAAAAAGATAGATAAAAAATTAACTTTCCTAAAAACTATTGATAGTTTTTATTATTTAGGATACAATTGCACATATACAAAAATCAGTAGCCGACAAGAAACGGCTATTTTTTAAAAAACAAAATGTAAGCGCTTACACGGCGTAACAGGCAGCCAGCTCAGGTGGCCAATGCCATAGTACGTGTCAGTAAAACACCGCGCCCGCAGACGGAGAGCAGCACGCCATAGCCGTTGCCGGCAGCGCCCGTGGCGCAGGGCATAAAAGTAACGCAGGCATCAGCCCGCAGAATGGAGAAGATTATGAGCCGATTGAAGATAGCTACCCCGAATAAAGCACAGCTTACGGTGGAACGCCTGTACAAAGATCTGGAGAGAAGAATTATCGCCAGCCCGCCCGGATTATGTCCGGTGGACCTGCAGCTTTCTTTTCTGAAAATGTGTCATGCCCAGACATGTGGTAAATGTGTGCCCTGCCGTGTGGGACTGGGGCAGTTGCAGAACCTGATGGAGGATGTATTGGCAGGCAAAGCCACCCTGAAGACACTGGATCTGATCCGGGATACCGCTTCCGACATTGTGGACTCCGCTGACTGTGCCATCGGTTACGAGGCGGCCCATATGGTACTGGCCGGACTGGAAGGCTTCCGTGAGGATTATGTCTATCACATTGAACATGGGGGAAAATGTTCCTGCCATATTACCCAGCCGGTTCCCTGTGTGGCGCTGTGCCCCGCAGGTGTGGATATCCCCGGTTACATAGCACTGGTGAAGGAAGAGCGTTATGCAGATGCCGTGAAGCTGATCCGCAAGGACAATCCTTTCCCCACCGCCTGTGCCCTGATCTGTGAGCATCCCTGTGAGGCAAGATGCCGCCGCAACATGATCGATAGTGCCATCAATATCCGCGGCCTGAAGCGTATGGCAGTGGACAATGCCAGAGCCAACACGGTTCCTGTGCCTGAGAAAGCGGAGAGCACCGGTAAAAAAGTAGCAATCATCGGCGGAGGCCCCGGCGGACTGTCTGCGGCATATTATCTGGAGCTGATGGGACACCATGCCGTGGTATTTGAGGAAAAGAGCAAGCTGGGCGGTATGCTGCGCTACGGAATTCCCAACTATCGTTTTCCAAGAGAACGCTTACAGGAGGACATTGACACTATTCTGTCCACCGGAGTGGAAGTGAAATTGAACACCAGAGTCGGCAACGGCGAAGGTGAGATTTCTTATAATAAGCTGCACGAAGAATACGATGCAGTCTATATTGCCATCGGTGCCCATACGGATAAAAAGATCGGTATCGAGGGAGAGGATGCCAACGGTGTCATGTCTGCAGTGGAAATGCTGCGCCGCATCGGTGACGATGACATGCCGGACTTCAAGGACAAGACCGTAGTCGTAGTCGGCGGCGGTAACGTAGCCATGGACTGTACCCGTTCCGCCATTCGTCTGGGTGCGAAAAAGGTGGGAATTGCCTACCGCAGAAGACAGACCGATATGACGGCGCTTCCTGAAGAAGTGGAAGGCGCCATCGCAGAGGGCGCAGAGCTTTACAGCCTGAAAGCACCTCACAAGATCGAAGCCGACGAGAACGGCAATGTGACGGCTCTGTGGGTAGAACCTCAGATCATCGGCCCAATCGATGCCTGGGGACGAGCCCGTCCGATCCAGGCGGATGTGCCTCTCCTTCGAATCCCCTGTGATATCGTCGTGGTGGCCATCGGTCAGGGTATCGAGACCCGCCATTTCGAGGAGGCGGGTATCTCCGTAAAACGAGGCACCATTACTGCCATGAGTGACAGTGAAGTCAAGGATGTCCACGGTGTATTTGCCGGTGGTGACTGTGTGACCGGTCCGGCTACCGTCATCCGTGCCATTGCCGCCGGAAAAGTAGCTGCAGCCAATATCGATGAATATCTGGGTTACCACCATGTAGTACCCTGTGATGTGGAGATCCCGCCGGTATCCTACGAGGACAAGGAACCCTGCGGACGGATCCAGCTGAGTGAAAAGGAAGCCGGAGAGCGCAAGACGAATTTCGATGCATTTGAATGCGGCATGACGAAGCAGGAAGCCTGCCAGGAAGCGGGCAGATGCTTACGCTGCGATAAATACGGCTACGGAAGCTTAAAGGGCGGCCGAGCTGCCATCTGGTAAAAAGAGGAGCAAACAATGGGCGAGAAAATGATAAACCTTACAATAGACGGCGTGCAGCTGCAGGTCCCGGAGGGAACCAGCGTCATGAGCGCAGCAGCAGGCGTGGGAATCGAAGTACCGCATCTGTGCTTTTTAAAAGACATCAATGAGATCAGTGCCTGCAAGGTCTGCGTGGTGGAAGTGCAGGGAAAAAGCAAGCTGATCACAGCCTGCAACAGCCCGGTGGAAGAGGGAATGGTAGTGTATACCAATTCTCCGAAGGTACGCCGTGTGCGCAAGACAAATGTGGAACTGATCCTGTCCCAGCATGATTGTCACTGTGCCACCTGCGTCAGAAGCCGTAACTGTAATTTACAGCAGATTTCCAACGATCTGGGAATTCTGGAAGTACCTTTTACCGAGGAGGTTCCCGAGACACCCTGGGATCATTCTTTCCCTCTGATCCGGGATTCCAGAAAATGTATTAAATGTATGCGCTGTGTACAGATCTGCGATAAAGTCCAGGCCATGCATGTCTGGGATGTACAGAACACCGGATCCCGTACCACAGTAGATGTGTCGGATAATAAGACCATCGATTGCTCCGACTGTACACTGTGTGGACAGTGTATTACCCATTGTCCTACCGGAGCATTGCGGGAACGGGACGATACATACAAGGCTTTCGAGGCACTGGCGGATCCCGAGAAGGTCACAGTAGTCCAGGTGGCACCGGCGGTAAGAACCGCATGGGGCGAGGAACTGGGACTGAATGCGGAGGAAGCTTCCGAGGGCAAAATGGTGGCAGCGCTGAAGCGCATCGGTTTTGACTATGTATTTGATACCAACTTCGCAGCGGATCTGACGATTATGGAAGAGGGAAACGAACTGCTGGAGCGGCTGGGCAATTGCCGGAAATACGCATGGCCCATGTTTACCTCCTGCTGTCCCGGCTGGGTAAGCTTCATGTCCAAGAAGTATCCGGAGTATCTGCGGAATTTGTCCACGGCAAAATCCCCCCAGCAGATGTTCGGTGCCATGGCGAAGACTTATTTTGCACAGAAGAAAGGGATTGATCCCAATAATATCTGCTGTATCTCCATCATGCCCTGCGTATCCAAGAAGAGAGAGGCTTCTCTTTCTTATATGAAGAGCGCCGGAGCCGGACAGGATGTGGATATTGTACTGACCACAAGAGAATTCGTGCGGATGATCCGTGCCGAGCATATCAATACCCGGTTCTTAAAGGAGCAGGCTTTTGATTCTCCTCTGGGAGAAAGCACCGGTGCCGGAGTGATCTTCGGTGTCACCGGCGGTGTCATGGAGGCAGCACTTCGTACCGCATATGCAGTAGTGGAAGGCAAGAATCCGGAAGCAGATGCTTTCCGGGCAGTCCGGGGAAGAGACGGCAGAAGAGAAGCAGACTTCACACTGGGAGATCAGACCTTACATACCTGTACTGTCAGCGGACTGGCCAATGCGGAGAAGCTGATGGAGGACATTAAGGCAGGAAGGGTATCCTATGATTTCGTGGAAGTCATGGCATGCCCCGGTGGTTGTGTCGGAGGCGGCGGACAGCCCATCCACGACGGATGCGAATTCGCGGAGCGGCGCGGAGGCACCCTGTACCGTCTGGACAGTGAGAGAAAGCTTCGCTTCTCCCATGAGAACCCCGAGGTACAGAAGGCCTACGAAGAGTTCCTGGGCAAGCCCCTCAGCCGCACCGCCCATAAGCTTTTGCATTCCGAACACGTGAACGAACTGTACTTTGAAACACATAACTACTTGTAATACCAGGTGACCGATTTAGCCGCAGGGCATGCTTGCATGCGCCTGCGGCTGAATCAGGGAACCGCCCAAACATGAGGAAGAAGCGATTTGCGAAGCAAATCAGCGGAATCCGAATGTTTGCAAGACCCTATTGACATTTTTTCACACAGGGTCTATACTGTGTATAGTTTAAAGATGATTACTAGAGTAAGAGTGGACGCGCGCCACTCTTTCTTGTTGTTGTAACGACAGCTCATATCAGTAAAGGAGGGCCTACATGTCCAAACGAGAGGACTACGAAAACAGAACCGAAGAACTGCTGACGCCCATCGCAGAAGTAAGTCAGGTGGAGATCTATGATGTGGAGTATGTAAAAGAAGGCAGTGACTACTATCTGAGAGCTTACATCGACAAGCCGGAAGGTGTGAACATTCTGGATTGCGAGAATGTCAGCAGAGCATTATCCGAAGCTCTGGACAAGGCTGATTTCATTCCGGATGCTTACATTCTGGAAGTCAGCAGCCCGGGACTGGGTAGAACACTGAAAAAGGATAAGCATTTGCAGAAGAGCATCGGTGAAGAAGTAGAGATCAAGCTGTTCAAGCCCATTGACAAATGCAAAGAGTTTTCTGGCATTCTGGAGAGCTTCAATGCAGATAACATTACGATCACGGAAAACGGCAGCCCGAGAACTTTTGCCAGAGCAGACATTGCCCTGATCCGTCTTGCATTAGATTTTTGATACTATTCAGAGCCAAAGGGCGAAGGAATAGTTATAGCTTGTAGAATAAGAAGAAACCATACACTAAGAAAAGGCGAAAGCCGGAATGGAGGAAATAATGAATAAGGAATTAATGGAGGCACTGGACGTTCTGGAGAAGGAGAAGGAGATCAGCAAGGAGACCTTGTTTGAAGCCATCGAGAACTCCCTGATGACAGCCTGCAAGAACCATTTTGGAAAGGCTGACAATGTCCATGTGGAGATTAATAGAGAAACCTGCGATTTTCTGGTATATGCTGAGAAGGAAGTCGTTCCCACGAAGGATGATGTGGAGGATGACTGCCTGCAGATTGCTCTGGAGGATGCACAGGAGATTTCCAAGAGAGCACAGGTGGGCGACATGATCCATGTGGAGATCAAGTCCAAGGAGTTCGGCCGTATCGCTACCCAGAATGCCAAGAACGTGATCTTACAGAAGATCCGTGAGGAAGAGAGAAGCGTGATCTACAACCAGTACTACGAGAAGGAAAAGGATGTTGTGACCGGCGTAGTACAGCGTTATGTAGGCAAGAACATCAGCATCAATCTGGGTAAGGCAGATGCCATGCTGACCGAGAACGAGCAGGTAAAGGGCGAAGTATTCAAGCCCACCGAGCGTATCAAGGTTTACATTGTGGAAGTAAAGAACACCCCGAAGGGACCCCGCATCAATGTCAGCCGTACCCATCCGGAACTGGTAAAGAGACTGTTCGAGTCCGAAGTTACCGAGATCAAGGACGGTACCGTAGAGATCAAGAGCATTGCCAGAGAGGCAGGAAGCCGTACCAAGATCGCTGTATGGAGCAATAACCCCAATGTAGATGCTGTCGGCGCCTGTGTAGGTATGAATGGTGCCCGCGTCAATGCTATCGTGGAAGAGCTGCGCGGTGAGAAGATCGATATCGTGAACTGGGATGAGAACCCCGGTAACCTGATTCAGAATGCACTTTCTCCTGCCAAGATCGTAGCAGTATTTGCAGATCCCGATGAGAAGACCGCAAAGGTAGTCGTACCCGATTATCAGTTGTCTCTGGCTATCGGTAAGGAAGGTCAGAACGCAAGACTGGCAGCAAGACTGACCGGCTACAAGATCGACATCAAGTCCGAGACTCAGGCCAAGGATGCTCCCGGCTTCCGTTATGAGGACTATGTGGATGATTACGAAGATGATACCGTAGACGATTTTGATGGAGAGCAGGAATAATCAATGGCAAAAAAGATTCCACTGAGGCAGTGCGTAGGCTGCGGAGAAATGAAAGGCAAAAAAGAAATGCTGCGTGTCCTGAAAACACCGGAAGATGAGATATGTCTGGATGCAACCGGCAAAAAAAACGGACGTGGTGCATATATATGCAGACAGAAGGAATGTCTGCAGAAAGCCCGGAAGAATAAAGGATTAGAACGTTCTTTCAAGATGAGTATTTCTCCTGAGGTATATGATACACTGGAAAAGGAGTTTGATCAGCTTGAAACAGAATAAGATTTATTCCCTTTTGGGACTTGCGATGAGGGGGCGTAACCTGGTAAGCGGTGAATTCCAGACGGAGGACGCTGTGAAAAAAGGTTCTGCCATGTTGGTGATCGTTGCAGAGGATGCATCGGCCAATACGAAAAAGTTGTTTCACGACAAATGTTCCTATTATGAAGTCCCGGTATATGAATATGGCACGAAGGAAGAACTCGGCTGGGCCATCGGCCGGAACTTAAGATCTTCGGTAGGTGTGTGTGATGCGGGACTGGCAGATGCACTCATCAAGCAATTGGAAGCGAATTTGCCCGGTTAGGCAGAATGGAGGAAAGCATGGCGAAAATCAAAGTACATGAACTCGCAAAAGAATTGGAACTACAGAGTAAGGATATATTAAGTTTTTTACAGGAAAAAGGAATTGAGGCAAAGGCAGCACAGAGCTCGCTGGAAGAGGATGCGGCAGCACTGGTACGCAACAGCCTCGGAAAGAAAAAAGCAGCTGCACCCGCAGCACAGAAAGCTCCGGTAAATACCGAAAACGCAAAGCCTGCTGAGGAAAAGGCTCAGGCACCCGCAGGGGAAGCAAAGGCTCAGGAAACGAAAGTTTCCGAGGAGACCAAATCTACTGAGGAGACGAAAAAGAAGAAAAAGATTATTTTCGTTAGCAACCCTCAGAATTCCAAGATGCCCGGACAGCGTCAGGGTGGTCAGAGTGGACAGGGACAGAGAAATGCAGGCGGACAGCGTCCGAATCAGGGCGGCAGATACCAGAACAATGGTTACCAGAATAATTCCTACGGCAACCGTGTTCAGGCACAGGCTCCCGTACGTCCCATCAAGCCGCTGACCCCTCCGTCTCCCACTCCCAGCGTGGCAATGGTACCCGGCAACCGTGGACAGCAGCCTGCGAAAAAGCCTCAGACACAGGCACCGGTAAAGGAGCAGGCAGTACAGAATACTGCAGCCGCACAGGCACCTCAGGCAGCACAGCCTGCACAGAATGTGGCACAGACCAGACCGGCAGACAGACCTCAGAACGGTAACCGTGACAACCGCGATAACCGTCAGGGCGGTTACGGTCAGAATAATCGTGACAACCGTGGACAGAACGAGCGTGGCCAGGGCGGTTACAACCGTGACAACAGAGACGGCAATCGTGACAATCGTCAGGGTGGCTACGGACAGGGTAACCGTCAGGGCGGACAGAATGGTAACAGAGGAGGTATGGGCAATGGCAGACCTCAGGGAGGCGGATTTAACAGACAGGGTCGTCCGGGTATGGAAGGCGGTCAGGGTGATCGCCGCGGTAACGGCAATGGTGAGCGCGGTTACGGCAATAACGGCCGCGACGGAAGAGGCAATGGCGGATCGGGTAATCGATTCGGAGATAACAGACAGAATAAGGGCTTCGCTCCGGAACCTGCAGGCAAGGATCTTGAGAAGAAGCGCGAAGATGAAAAGAGACGTTTCAGCCAGGAGAAGGACAACAAGCGTTCCAAGAAGGACCATATCTACGAGGACGAGGACGCGCTGAAGAACAAGCCCGGACGTTTCATCAAGCCGGAAAAGAAGAAGGAAGAGGTACAGGAAGAGCAGATCAAGGTGATCGTGCTGCCGGAATCCATTACCATCAAAGAACTGGCTGAGAAGATGAAGTTACAGCCCGCAGCCATCATCAAGAAGCTGTTCCTGGAAGGTAAGATTGTAACCGTGAACCAGGAGATCTCCTATGAAGATGCAGAGAACATTGCCATGGAATATGACATTCTCTGTGAAAAAGAGGTCAAGGTAGATGTCATCGAAGAGCTGTTGAAGGAAGATGAAGAGGACGAGGCAGATCTGGTGGAGAGACCTCCCGTAATCTGTGTTATGGGTCACGTTGACCATGGTAAGACTTCCCTGTTAGACGCTATCCGGAAGACCAACGTAACCGATCGTGAGGCAGGTGGTATCACCCAGCACATCGGTGCTTATACTGTAAATGTGGGAGACCGTAAGATCACCTTCTTAGATACTCCCGGACACGAAGCATTTACCGCCATGCGTATGCGTGGTGCCAATGCGACCGATATCGCTATCCTGGTAGTAGCAGCGGACGACGGCGTAATGCCCCAGACCGTAGAGGCAATCAACCATGCAAAGGCAGCAGGTGTGGAGATCATCGTAGCAGTGAACAAGATCGATAAGCCCTCAGCCAACATTGACCGTGTAAAACAGGAGCTGGCAGAGTACGAGCTGATCCCCGAGGATTGGGGCGGAAGTACCGTCTTTGCACCGGTATCTGCGAAGAGCGGAGAAGGTATCGACCAGCTGCTTGACATGATCCTGCTGACCGCAGATATCATGGAACTCAAGGCCAACCCCAAGAGAAAAGCAAGAGGTCTGGTCATCGAGGCAGAGCTGGATAAGGGACGCGGTCCCGTGGCTACCGTACTGGTACAGAAAGGTACCCTGCATGTGGGAGATTTCATTTCCGCAGGCGTGGCACACGGTAAGGTAAGAGCCATGATCGATGATAAGGGACGCAGAGTAAAAGAAGCAGGACCGTCTACCCCTGTAGAAATCCTGGGCCTCTCCGATGTTCCCAGTGCAGGTGAAGTATTCCTGGCTCATGATAATGATAAGACAGCAAAATCCTATGCGGAGACCTATCTGGCACAGAACAAGGAAAAGATGCTGGAAGAGACCAAGGGCAGAATGTCCCTGGATGATCTGTTCAGCCAGATCCAGGAGGGTAATCTGAAGGAACTGAACCTGATCGTCAAGGCTGACGTACAGGGTAGTGTCGAGGCTGTAAAACAGTCCCTGATGAAGCTGTCCAACGAAGAAGTAGTAGTTAAATGTATCCACGGCGGCGTAGGTGCCATCAATGAGTCCGACGTATCTTTAGCAAGTGCGTCCAACGCGATCATCATCGGATTCAACGTTCGTCCCGATGCGACTGCCAAGGCAACCGCAGAGAGAGAGGGCGTGGATGTACGTCTGTACAAGGTCATCTACCAGGCTATCGAAGATGTGGAAGCTGCCATGAAGGGTATGCTGGATCCCGTATACGAGGAGAAGGTTATCGGTCATGCAGAGGTTCGTCAGATCTTCAAGGCATCCGCTATCGGTAACATCGCAGGTTCCTATGTTCTGGACGGTGTGTTCCAGAGAGGCTGTAAGGTTCGTATCACCCGTGAGGGCGAGCAGATCTTCGAAGGCAACCTGGCTTCCTTGAAGAGATTTAAGGATGATGTGAAGGAAGTTAAGGCCGGATATGAGTGTGGTCTCGTATTCGAAGGCTTTGACAAGATGCAGGAGCTGGATATCGTAGAAGCATATATCATGGTGGAAGTACCACGGTAGGTTACTAGAACGCATCCGTTCGCAGATGCATTCCGCTTACCCACGCTCGCGCTCTGCAAAAAACGTAGCGGACACTAAGAATCTTCCTGCGCTTTGCTTGCAAGATTCAAGTGCCGACGTTTTTCAACGGGGTTACGCGAAACGCATTCTGTTCGCGGATGCTCGCCAAGACGTCTACGATACCCGCAGGAAAGAATTAAGAAGGAATAAGAATGAGAAAGAATAGTGTGAAAAATACCCGTATCAACGGGGAAGTACAGCGCGTTCTGGCAGAGATCATCCGGGGCGGTCTCAAGGACCCCCGGATCAGTCCCTGGACCAGTGTGGTCGCTGTGGAAGTGGCACCGGATCTGAAGAGCTGTAAGGCATGGATCAGCGTGCTGGGAGACGAGGAAGTCAGAAAGTCTACCCTGCAGGGACTGAAGAGCGCCGAAGGCTTTATCCGCAGAGAACTGGCTCGTACCATCAATCTGCGTAATACTCCGGATATCACTTTTGTGATGGATCAGTCCATTGAATACGGTGTCAATATGTCCCACAAGATCGATGAGGTCATTGCAGCGGATGAACAGGCACAGAAGCCGGAAAATGAAGTGGTGGAAGATACGGAAGAAACAGAGGAAGGTGACGAGTAATGGATTTGCGTGAAGAATGTCTGGGTGCGAAAAAGATCGGCATCAGCGGACATATTCGTCCGGATGGAGACTGTGTGGGTGTATGTCTTTCCTTACAGATGTATCTGCGTAAACTCCTTCCCGAAGCGGAAGTTACCGTATATCTGCAGAAGCCGTCCGAAGAGTTTACCTATCTGAAAGGATACGATGAGATTCAGACCGAATGTCCCGTGCAGGAGCCTTTTGATGTGTATTTTGCGCTGGATTGCAGTGGGGATCGTCTGGGAGGTGCGGAGACGTATTTCCAGAATGCGAAAAAGAAGATCAACATTGATCATCACATCAGCAATTCCGGTTGCGGTGATGTGAATCTGGTCCGTCCGGAAGTGGGAAGTGCCTGTGAGGTGCTGTATCACATTATGGATGCGGAACTTATTGACAAGGATATTGCGGAAGCGCTGTATACCGGCATCATCCATGATACCGGTGTATTCCAGTATTCCAATACGACACCGGAGACGTTGCAGGCAGCAGCGTTTCTGATCTCCTTCGGATTCAATTTCCCGAAGCTGATCGAGGAAAGCTTTTACCAGAAGACCTATCTGCAGACCCAGATCATGGGCAGAGCTCTGATGGAGAGCATTCGTTTCATGGACGGACGCTGCATCGTGAGCATGGTGGACCGCAAGACCATGGAATTCTACAATGCGGTACCGGGAGATCTGGACGGCATTGTGAACCAGTTGCGCAATATCAAGGGCGTGGACTGTGCGATTTTCATGTATGAGACCAACGTACTGGAGTACAAGGTCAGCATGCGTTCCAATGAGAAAGTAGATGTGGCGAAGGTGGCATCTTTCTTCGGAGGCGGCGGACATGTACGTGCCGCAGGCTGCACTATGAAGGGAACCTTCCATGATTGTGTCAACAATTTGTCACTGCACATCGACAAACAACTGCGGGGAGAACAGGATTAATGGACGGCATCATCAATGTATATAAGGAAGCGGGCTTTACCTCCCATGATGTGGTAGCCAAGCTTCGCGGGATCTGCCGGCAGAAAAAGATAGGGCACACAGGTACACTGGATCCACAGGCTACCGGTGTGCTTCCTGTATGTCTGGGGAATGCTACCAGAGCATGTGAAATGCTGACGGACAGGACCAAGGAATATGTGGCAGAACTTCTGCTGGGACAGATCACAGATACCCAGGATATCACGGGAACCGTTCTGGAAGAGCGGGAAGTGGCGGTGAGTGAAGCACAGGTACGTGAAGTGATCGCCGGTTTTGTCGGCGGCTATGACCAGATCCCACCCATGTATTCTGCACTGAAGGTCAATGGGAAAAAGCTCTATGAGCTGGCCAGAGCGGGCAAAGAAGTGGAACGGCAGGCAAGACATGTGGATCTGCCGGCAATCGAGATTCTGGAAATAAAGTTTCCCGTGGTAAAATTCCGCGTGGAATGTTCCAAGGGAACCTATATCCGCAGTCTCTGTGCCGATATTGGGGAAAAACTGTGCTGCGGCGGCACCATGCAGAGCCTCGTTCGCACCAGAGTCGGGGAATTCCGGCTGGCAGATGCCCTGACACTTGCACAGCTGCAGGAACTTCGGGACACGGAGAGGCTGGAGGAAGCACTGCTTCCCACAGACCGTATTTTTTCGGATTTTCCCATGTTGCATGTGGAGGAAAAGTGGCGGAAACTGATCGATAACGGGAATGCTTTTTATCCGGGACAGACTGTGGAACAGACCACACATCCGGCAGGAGAGTGGGTGCGCATCTACAGAGAGGATGACAGCTTCGTGGGCATTTATGCGTATGATGAAACGAAGGAATGGTACAAGCCCGTGAAGATCTTCCCAAGTAATACAGAAAGCAGGAAATAGACTTGGAAATCATTGCAGGAACAACAGACTTTTATCTGGAAAAAGATACAGCAGTAGCCATCGGTAAATTTGACGGAGTCCATCTGGGCCACAGGAGACTTTTGGAAGAGATTCTTGGCCGAAAAAAATATGGGCTGGCGGCGTGCGTGTTCACCTTTGACCCTACACCGGCAGTGCTGTTCGGCCTGTCTGACGGTAAAGAACTGACCACCAGAGAGGAAAAAAGACGCCTGTTTGAACGTCTGGGAATCGACACTCTGATCGAGTTTCCTCTTACGAAGGAGACTGCAGCCACAGAGCCAGAGCGTTTTGCAACAGAGATTCTGGCCAAACAGATGAATACCCGGTTTGTGGCGGCAGGCGAGGATCTGTCTTTTGGCAAGAACGGCGCAGGAAATGCCGAACTTCTGGAGAGAATGGCGCCGCATCTGGGCTTTTGCGTCCAGACCATAGAGAAGATCGAAGTGAACGGCATCGAAGTCAGTTCCACTTACATCCGCAAGCTGGTGGAAGAGGGCCGGATGGAAGAGGCCGAAGAGATGCTGGGAATGCCTTATACACTGGTGGGAGCAGTGGAGCATGGCAATCATATCGGACATACCCTGGGATTTCCAACGGTGAATCTGCTGCCTCCCGCAGGCAAACTTCTGCCGCCCAACGGAGTTTACTATGCGGCGGTGCGCCATAATGGAAAGGTCTATAAGGCCATCAGCAATGTGGGAACCAAACCCACGGTTTCTTCTGAAAAAGTGATGGGGGTGGAATCTTATCTGTATGATTTTGACCAGGACATCTACGGGCAGGAGATCGAGGTGGCTTTGAAAAGATTTCGGCGCCCGGAACGCAGATTTGGATCGCTGGAAGAACTTAAGGAGCAGCTGGACCGGGATATTGCGGATGGACGAAATGCGTAGGAAAAACAGCTGTTTTACGCAAACACGGTAGAAATTGCGTAAAGTTTTGTAAAGAAAAGTAAAAGAAAAGTTAAAGAAAAGTAAAATTTACATTGCAAGTTTTTATTCTATCTCGTAAAATATATTTTGGATTGTTTATATAAGAATAAATTTGAAAATTATTGTTTTGGTTTTTCGGAAGAGAATCAAGAGAGATTGAGGGATTAAAAATGAGCTTTGGAACAATATTGACAATGGCAGGAGGTCTGGGACTGTTTTTATTCGGAATGGAACTGATGAGTGATTCCATTGAGAAGGTAGCAGGTGCCAGACTTCGTCGTATTCTGGAAATCTTTACCACGAACCGTTTCATGGGTATGATCGTCGGTATTATTTTTACCGGTATCATCCAGTCCTCTTCGGCATGTACGGTTATGGTCGTCAGCTTCGTTAACTCTGGTCTGATGAATCTGTATCAGGCGGCGGGCGTTATCCTCGGTGCAAACATCGGTACTACCATTACTTCACAGCTGGTATCTTTTAATTTATCCAAAATAGCACCGCTGATCCTGCTGGTGGGTGTGGTCGTGATGATGTTTACGAAGAAGGAAAAGGTCCGTAAGGTGGCGGAAGTGGTCGTTGGTTTCGGTATCCTGTTCGTAGGCCTGAGCACCATGTCCCAGGCTATGGCGAACATGAAGAATGAGCCACAGGTGGTCAATCTGCTGATGTCTCTGAAGAACCCGTTCTTAGCCACATTGATGGGATTTGCTCTGACAGCCATTATCCAGAGTTCGTCCGTAACGGTCAGCATTGTGTTGTTGCTGGCTAATCAGGATCTGCTGCCGTTACCTATTACGCTGTACATTATCCTGGGATGTAATATCGGTGCTTGTGCTACCGCAATGTTAGCTTCCATGACCGGTAAAAAGGACGCAAAGAGAGCAGCACTGATCCATCTGCTGTTCAATATTATCGGTACGGTTATTATCTACATTGCCCTGTTTGTGGCAGGAGACCAGATCGTGGAATTGATCAAGTCCATTTCCGCAGATAACGGTCGATTCGTAGCAAATGCACATACGCTGATCAAGATTGCGCAGGTAATTATGCTGTTCCCGTTCACCGGATGGCTGGTCAAGATGACTTACCTGATCGTACCAGGCGAGGATCAGAAGGTTGGCTACAGAGAGAGCTATCAGTTAAAATACATCGGCGACAAAGTGGTGTTCAACCCTGCTACCGCAGTGGTAGAGGTTATCAAAGAGCTGGAGCGTATGGCTTCTCTGGCAGAGGAGAACTTAAACCGTGCCATGAATGCCCTGATCACGCTGGATGAAGAGGACATTGAGGAAGTCTACGAGGTAGAGAAAAATATCAACTTCCTGAATCATGCCATCACGGATTATCTGGTGAAGATCAACCAGACCACGCTGCCCATCGAAGACTTGAACAGTCTGGGTGCCCTGTTCCATGTGGTGAACGATATCGAGCGTATCGGTGACCATGCGGAGAACGTGGCGGATGCTGCCAGACAGCGTAAGGAAGAAGGCGTTTCCATCAGTAAGGAAGCCCAGAAGGAACTGGGAGATATGTTGGAAATGGTCAACAAGATCATTCGTTATGCTGTAGAAATGTTCGCCAAGAGCGATGAATCCCATATGCAGGAGATTGTTACTCTGGAGGATCAGGTAGACGAGAAGGAACGCGAACTGCAGAAGAAACATGTAGAGCGTCTGACCAAGGGAGAGTGTTCTCCCGAAGCCGGCATGATCTTCTCCGATATCGTATCCGGACTGGAGAGAGTAGCAGACCATGCCACCAATATCGCTTTTGCCATTACCACAGAAGAGGATGCCGAAGACGGCGATATCAAACGGTAATTAACTAGAAAGTTAGCCTAGCTACGAGCCATGCAAAAATAGAACGGAATACCTCGGTGGGA
>ERZ773194.318-NODE-318-length-63092-cov-20.014706_pt1 | contig 63092 bp, 61 predicted proteins | sample MGYA00511240_ERZ773194 | MGnify/ENA primary metagenome ERZ773194 (study PRJEB29015, sample SAMEA2737774) | human gut metagenome | biome: human gut; feature: human-associated habitat; material: faeces | place: China | collected 2012 ... | reverse complement strand
ATACTCCACTGCTTGTGCGGGCCCCCGTCAATTCCTTTGAGTTTCAACCTTGCGGCCGTACTCCCCAGGTGGATTACTTATTGTGTTAACTCCGGCACGGAAGGGGTCAGACCCCCCACACCTAGTAATCATCGTTTACAGCGTGGACTACCAGGGTATCTAATCCTGTTTGCTACCCACGCTTTCGTGCCTCAGCGTCAGTTAAAGCCCAGCAGGCCGCCTTCGCCACTGGTGTTCCTCCCCATCTCTACGCATTTCACCGCTACACGGGGAATTCCGCCTGCCTCTACTTCACTCAAGCTCTACAGTTTCAAATGCAGTTTATGGGTTGAGCCCATAGATTTCACATCTGACTTGCAAAGCCGCCTACGCACCCTTTACACCCAGTAAATCCGGACAACGCTTGCTCCCTACGTATTACCGCGGCTGCTGGCACGTAGTTAGCCGGAGCTTATTCATTAAGTACCGTCAATTTTCGTCCTTAATAAAAGAAGTTTACAATCCGAAAACCTTCATCCTTCACGCGGCGTTGCTGCGTCAGGGTTGCCCCCATTGCGCAATATCCCCCACTGCTGCCTCCCGTAGGAGTCTGGGCCGTGTCTCAGTCCCAATGTGGCCGTTCAACCTCTCAGTCCGGCTACCGATCGCGGTCTTGGTGAGCCGTTACCTCACCAACTAACTAATCGGACGCGAGTCCATCTTCAAGCGATAAAATCTTTGATATCAAAACCATGTGATTCCGATATGTCATGCGGTATTAGCATTCTTTTCAGAATGTTATCCCCCTCTTGAAGGCAGGTTACTCACGCGTTACTCACCCGTCCGCCACTAAACTAAATCAAATTCATTCCGAAGAAATCTTTCAAAACAGTTCCGTTCGACTTGCATGTGTTAGGCACGCCGCCAGCGTTCGTCCTGAGCCAGGATCAAACTCTCTAAAATTTGTATCTCAACAGCCTTTCAGCTGTTCAAATCAATTTCAGAGCTTTAATCGCTCATTGACGAATATGTCACTGACTATATCCGTTATTCCTGATGCTTTTTAGTGTACATCTCACTGTAATTCTTTGAGCTTTCCTCAAAGTCATTACGGGTTTCTTTACTATTTTCTCGTTGTTCAATTTTCAAGGTCCTACGCACTTTCAAGGCTTGTTTGCTTTCTTCGTTTGAAGTCGCTAACCTCAGCAGTGCAAGAGTTATTATACTACATCGTTTTGATTTTGTCAAGCACTTTTTAAAAGTTTTTTAAAAAGTTTTTTCAGCTTTTAAAATCAAAACCGAGCAACACTTTTGATTACTTCCTGAATGTTGACTCTCCACTTCCATGCGTTCCACACTCTTTCACCGTTCGTGTTTTCTCTTGTCTGCCTCGCCTCTCAGCGCAACAGTTGATATTATATCAGCACTTCTTCCTTTTGTAAACCCCTTTTTGACAATTTTTTTATCTTTTTTACATTATCGGCAAATCTTCTACATTATTTGGATATTGGAATGATTTTTGATATCTTTTTACCATTACTTACCTTTGTCTTAACATATACTGCTCTTTATCCCCCTATATATACATATATATGTAATAAATAAAGAAATTGATTTTTTATTTCATGCCTCTGAGCCTTGGCTCTTCCATTGTCTTTTTATATAACTTAGAACGCCCGTATTTATTCACATTGTACAAATTTCATAAAGTATGTGTTTAAAGACTGGACTTTTCACAAAAATGTGTTATTATAGTATATGTAAAGCGATATAGTTTTGACATTTAGCTACTTAATGTTGCTGCTGTACAACTTTACAAATTGCAAATACCGGGAGGTTTAGTTATGAGTTTTGATAAAATTATCGCCATTACAAGACAGTATGGTTCAGGCGGACACGATATCGGTAAAGCACTTGCCGAGAAGCTTGGTATATCGTTTTATGATAAGGAGCTCATTTCTATTGCCGCTAAAGAGAGCGGTGTTTCTCCCGAGGTATTCAAGCATGCTGACGAAAGAGCTACCAACAGTCTTTTGTATTCATTGTCTGTGGGATTGTACAATTACGGTAACAACTTTTCTTCAGTGGGCGACCTGCCGGTTAATGACCGTCTTTATATTTTACAACACAAGATTATCAAGCAGCTTGCAGAAAAGGAAAATTTCGTTGTAGTCGGTAGATGCGCCGACTATGTTCTTAAAGATAATCCGAAGCTTGTGAAGGTATATATTTATGCTGATCTTGATAAGAGAATTAAAAGAGCTGTTGACAGACAGGACATTGACCCTGCCAGAGCCAAACAGGCAGTTTTGAAGGCAGACAAGAACAGAGCAAATTACTATAGTTTTTATTCAGGGAAAAAATGGGGTCTTGCAGACAACTATGATTTGTGCCTTAACAGCACTAACATTACAGTTGATCAGGCCGTTGACATTATTATAAGTTACATCAATATTTGTGACTCAAATAAAAAATAACACTCATATTCGAGCATTTCCTGAATATACTATATTGTTTTATTAAGGAGGTGTACTATATGAAATTTGTCATTATGGATCTTGATGATTTTATCTTTGGTAACGAAGAATGGCACGAGAGCGAAAGATAATCGCTTTTCGGACAGAATTTTAATTTATTTACCGTGATTTTTTATCATTGACATAAAATCAAAAAAGAGGCGGATACTTAATCAAAAGTATCCGCCTTTTTTGTTGCCCCTTAAAACGAAACGAGGGCTTGCATTAATATTGTATGCGTCAAAATCGCAATTATTCATTGTTATTTATAAAAGAAAGCAGATCGGCGTACTTGCCATCAATCTTCACTTCAATGTGTATATGGTTTTCGTCCCCTGCCTCAAAGGGGACAGCGCCGATTGTACCGACCTTCTTCCCGACATCGATTGAATCACCCTTGTTTATATCAACCGAGCCAAGTCCGCAATATCTGCATATGACATTGTCGGTTGAAATTTCAACGATTTTGCCGAGCATTTTATCCTCACAAACATTAGTAACCACTCCGCCCGTCATTGCGGTTACATCATCGCCGAGTTTACCGCCGAAATCAACTCCCGTGTGCGGTTTCCATACATTCAAAGTTTTGAAATAAACACTTTTTTCGCTGTACTCACGAACAACATTGTTTGAATTAAGCGGATAGTTCAGGCTCAAATCTGTTGAAAGCATTGTTTCAAGAGCGTTTTTTGAACTTTCTGTCGGATTTGTTGACGGTTCTTCGGTTGCCGCAATGGTAGGAACTTCGACATCAAGCTTAACCTCGGGCAAGGTTTGGGTTACACCTGTGACATTTTCATTAACCTCATTGCTTTGAGTTGCGACAGGAGTTTTTGCACTTGGCACTGATAATGTATTGTAGGTTGAGTACACCGCCATGCAAACGGCAATCAGACAAATTGAGCAAGCCGTGTAAAATCCGATTTTTTCACGGCGACTGCGTTTTTTCTTTCTGTTGTTATAATAATCGCTCATAAAAAAGCACCTCCGTTTCTATTATTGACTGAGGTGCTAAATTTATACAGTTGTATATACAAAAATCCCTCCCGAAAAACGAGAGGGATAAGTTTGTTTTTAAGTATCAATTAGTATAATTATACTTTTCTGCAAACAGCATTGATTGACTCCGGAATTTCGCTTTCGTCAGCAGAAATAAGGAGAACAATGTTAGTTGATGCAGTTTCGGCAAGATCCTGAAGCTTCTTTGTGAAGGTTTCAAGGCCTGCAAGAGCCTCCGGGCAAATCTTGAATGTTGAGTCAACGAGAATGTCAGTAACATCATAGTTGCCTGCGCAGATACCGCTGATAAAACCGAAAAGCATATCATAACCGCTGATGAGATACTGCTCTGTATCAATAAGTCTTGCCTTATGTGTAACATCATATGTGAGCTTTGAGCCTTTTTCAATTACAACAACATTGCCTGTTGAAGCGGCAACAGCCTCGTTAGCAAGAGAGATGAGCTTTTTAGTTTTGCCTGTTCCTTTTTTACCGATAAGTAAAGTAACCATAATTAGTTCCTCCGTTGTTATACTTTATTAAGAAATTATCCGAGTCTTGCCTCAAGAGCAGCCTTCTGATCCTCATAGCCCGGCTTGCCGAGAAGAGCGAACATATTCTTCTTGTAGCTTTCAACACCCGGCTGGTTAAACGGATTAACACCGAGCATATAACCTGAAATAGCACAAGCCTTCTCAAAGAAGTAGATGAGATAGCCAAGCTCTGATTCGTTCATTTCGGGAACATTAAGAACAATGTTCGGTACACCGCCGTCATTATGAGCGAGAACTGTACCCTCGAAAGCCTTCTGATTTACGAATCCCATTGTCTTGCCCGAAAGGAAGTTAAGACCGTCAACATTTGTCGGGTCTGTACCGAGAGTAACTTCTTTTTTACATTTATCAAAGAGAACAACAGTTTCAAACATTGTGCGTCTGCCGTCCTGAATGTACTGACCGAGTGAATGAAGGTCTGTTGAGAAGATAACGCTTGCGGGGAAAATACCCTTGTTATCCTTGCCTTCACTCTCTGCAAAGAGTTGCTTGAACCACTCTGACATCATTGTGTAAGCCGGCTCATAAGAAACCATAACTTCCATAGTTTTGCCCTTGCGGTAAAGCATATTTCTGATTGCAGCATATTTGTAACAATCGTTTGTCTTTAAATCGTCGTTGTCAAATTCTTTCTGAGCTGTTGCGGCACCCTGCATAAGAGCGTCAATATCAGCACCCGAAACTGCGATAGGAAGAAGACCTACTGCTGTGAGAACCGAGAAACGGCCGCCTACATCGTCCGGAACAACAAATGTTTCGTAGCCTTCTTCGTCGGCAAGAGCCTTGAGTGTACCCTTAGCCTTGTCAGTTGTGCAGTAAATACGCTCTCTTGCGCCCTCTTTACCGTACTTCTTTTCGAGCATTTCACGGAACACACGGAAAGCGATGGCAGGCTCAGTTGTTGTACCTGACTTGGAAATCATATTTACGGAAACATCCTTGCCCTCGCAAAGCTCCATAATTTCTGCAAGTGCAGATGAGCTGATTGAGTTACCTGTGAAGAAAATCTGCGGTGTGTCCTTGCAGGTAAGGTTGTAGTTCTGAGATGAAAGAAATTCAATAGCCGCTCTTGCGCCGAGGTAAGAACCGCCGATACCGATTACAATGAATACATCAGTATCTTTCTTGATTTTCTCTGCACACTTCTTGATGCGTGCGAACTCTTCCTTGTCATAATCTGTAGGAAGATTGAGCCAACCCAAAAAGTCGTTGCCGAGGCCGCTGCCGTCATGCAACACCTTGTGAGCTGCTTTAACTTCGGCAGCAACACCGTCATATTCGTGTTCGCCGATAAAATCACTTAAATACTTGTCATTTAACTTTGTTGCCATTTATAAATTCCTCCAAAATTCCTATAGCGAAAATAGAATCGCAATAAGTATCTTTGTTGTTTTATTATACTATAATATGAGCGTTTTTGCAAGGTCAATTTGTGAATTTTTAAAATAAACCCGCATTGTTTTTTGCACTGCTTTTAATAACAATGCACAAAAGCCTGATTTTCCGACAAAATCAAAGCGAAATCAGTGAAGCGAACACATATTCAAGCAATGCACCGAAGCTTGTTTTTTGAACAGAATCGCCTGCACAAATATCAAAGCTCTGCACCTTTTTTGAATTGACAAGATATGTAAGCGTACCTATCTTCCTATTCTTTTCAACGGGAGCGTCAATCTTGTCGGGCAGGTCGATTTCGGTTGTAATTTTAGCACCGTTTCCTTTGTCAACCACTATTTTTGAAGAAACCTTACATTCAAGCTTTACGCTATCGGTCATACCGCCGTTCACTTCAATGCTTTTCGGCATATCTTCGGGAAGTGTTAATTCTTTTACAGAAACATTTGCAAAGCCGTAATCAAGAAGTGCCGCCGCATCTGCAAATCGCTCTTTGCCTGTTTTACAGCCGAGAACAACACTTATCAGCGAAACATCTCCCCTTGTTGCGGTTGCAGACATACAGCAACCCGCATCGTTGGTTGTGCCTGTTTTCAATCCCGTAATTCCGTTATAGGTTTTCAACAGCTTGTTCGTGTTGACAATCTGAGTTTTACCGCCACGAAGATTATCGAGCCAAATTGATGTGTAGTCAAAAATTTTCTCATGCTTTGTAAGCTCTCTTGACATAAGCGCAACATCATAGGCAGAGGTTATATGCCCCTCCTCATCAAGTCCGTTACAGTTTTTGAAAACGGTGTCGTTCATTCCGAGTTCTTTGGCACGGCTGTTCATTTTTTCAACAAAAGCGTCCTCACTTCCGCTGATATGCTCCGCAAGCGCAACCGCCGCATCGTTGGCAGATACAACAACCGTTGCCTTTATCATATCATCCGCACTCATGGTTTCGCCTTTTTCAAGCCAAATGTCACTTCCGCCCATTCCTGCGGCGTGTTCTGATGCAGTAATTTCATCGTCAAGGCTTAATTTTCCGCTGTCAACAGCCTCAAAGACGAGCAAAAGCGTCATTACCTTTGTTACGGACGCACACGGTCTTTGCTCATGCGGATTTTTCTCAAAAAGAACTTTGCCTGTTGACGATTCCATAAGCACGGCAGACGGAGCGGATATGCTGTCCGCACTGAGAGCATTCACTTTTAATCCAACAAACGGCGACAATAAAAACACTGCACACAATGTTATTGAAACAAATGCCTTTCTTAACATAAAAAACACCTCGTTCATTAATATGAACAAGGTGTCGAATGTATGTAATAAAATATGTGCATTTTTTGAAGCTGTAACTTTTTAATACTTCTCAATAAGACAAACTGCGTGAGCGGAAATGCCCTCAAGTCTGCCTGTAAAGCCGAGCTTTTCCTCGGTAGTAGCCTTAACGCTGACGAGGGAAATATCAATTCCGCAGGCATTGGCGATATTTTTTCTCATTTCGTCAATATGCGGTTTCAGCTTTGGCTGTTGAGCAATAACGGTTGAGTCGATATTGACAATTCTGTAGTTATAATCGGCAAGCACACGGCACACCTCTTTCAAAAGAAGAATACTATCTGCGCCCTTATACTTTTCATCTGTATCGGGAAACAGCTTTCCGATATCACCGAGAGCCGCCGCACCGAGAAGTGCGTCCATAATTGCGTGAACAAGCACATCGGCATCCGAATGACCGAGAAGTCCGAGTTCAAAGGGAATCTCTGTACCGCCGATTATCAGCTTTCTGTTCTCGGCAAATTTATGCACATCATATCCGTGACCGATTCTCATATAAATCTCCTTCGCACAATCAACCCTGTTGTCTTGACTTGAGAATACTCTCGGCAATCACAATGTCAATCGGGGTTGTCAGTTTAATATTTTCCTCATTGCCCTTTACAACAAGAACCTCGCCGCCCATGTTTTCAATCAGCGAACAATCGTCTGTAAAGTTGATGATATTATCGCCGGCATTTTCAAGAGCAAAGCGGTACAAATCACGCTCAAAAACCTGCGGAGTCTGAACAGCACGGAGCTGTGAACGGATAGGAGTGCTTTCTATATTATTGAAACCGTCAACAACCTTGATTGTATCTTTTACGGAAGTTCCGAGAGTTGCCGCACCCGTATCAAAAGCCGCCTCAACAACACGCTCGATTTCTTCAACGGTAATAAGCGGTCTTGCACCGTCATGAATAGCATAGTATTTGGCGTTTTCACTGCACGCACCGATTCCGTTACGCACGCTGTCGGCACGGCTGTTACCGCCCTTGACAAGTTTTGAAACCTTGCTGAAACCGTTAAGCTCGATAATTTTATTGATTCTGTCGTTATCCTGTTCACGGCAGACAATTACAATTTCTTTGATAAGGTGACATTTTTGGAATGCCTTCAGGGTGTATTCAATTGCAGGTCGTGACAAAAGCGGAATAAACTGCTTGCTGTCGGCAATTCCCATTCTCACAGAACCGCCTGCCGCAACAATAACCGCAGATACAAAAGCTGACATATTCAACCCTCCGTAAATTTATTTTGCAATTTTATATATAATTTCTTTTGAAGAAAATTAAATCTTATCAAGAGCCTGACTGATGTCGGCAATAAGATCATCAACATTTTCAAGACCTACCGAAAGTCTGATAAGGTCGGGTGCAACACCTGCTTCAATAAGCTGTTCATCCGTCATCTGACGGTGGGTGTGGCTTGCGGGATGAAGAATACAGGTCTTTGCGTCTGCAACATGAGTTTCAATGTCGCAAAGCTTTAAGCTGTCCATAAATTTAACCGCACAATCTCTTCCGCCCTTAACCGCAAAAGAAAGTACACCGCATGAGCCGTTCGGAAGATACTTTTCAGCAAGTGCGTGATATTTGTCATCTTCAAGGTCGGGATAATCAACCCACGCAACCTTGTCATTAGCCTTGAGGAATCTTGCAATTTCAAGAGCATTTTTGCAATGTCTTTCCATTCTCACATGAAGACTTTCAAGACCGTTCATAACATAAAAAGCATTCTGCGGTGACTGGATTGAACCGAGGTCACGCATAAGCTGAGAAGTAGCCTTTGTAATGTAGCCGAGCTTGCCGAATTTTTCGACATAGACAATGCCGTGATATGAATCATCGGGAGTTGTAAGTCCCGGATATTTGTCGGCATATTTCAGCCAGTCAAAGTTGCCGCTGTCAACAATTGCACCGCCGACAGAAACACCGTGACCGTCCATATATTTTGTGGTTGAGTGAGTAACAATGTCAGCACCCCACTTAATCGGCTGACAATTGACAGGGGTTGCAAAAGTGTTGTCAACAATAAGCGGAACACCGTGTGAGTGAGCAAGTCTTGCAAACTTTTCAATATCAAGAACAGACACGGTCGGGTTGGTTATTGTTTCACCGAACATTGCCCTTGTGTTTGGTCTGAATGCCTTTGCAAGCTCTTCTTCGGGAAGATTCTGATCGACAAAAGTAACATCAATGCCCATTTTCTTCATTGTAACACCGAGCAGATTATATGTACCGCCGTAGATTGCAGACGATGCAACAATATGACTGCCTGTTTCGCAGATGTTAAAAAGTGCAAAGAAGTTAGCCGCCTGACCGCTTGATGTGAGCATTGCGGCAACACCGCCCTCAAGGTCGGCAATTTTTGCGGCAGTCATATCATTTGACGGGTTCTGCAGACGGGTATAAAAATATCCGCTGTCCTCAAGGTCAAAAAGTCTGCCCATTGCGTCACTTGAATCATACTTAAAGGTGGTGCTTTGATAAATGGGCATCTGTCTTGGTTCTCCGTTCTTAGGCACATAGCCGGAATGCAAACACTTTGTTTCCTGTTTCATTGTAAAAAATCCTCCGTAATTTCATTCATTTTAACTAAATATTAACTCAAAATCGGATACCGAATTATCCGAAAAATTCTTTAATAAAATTCATTATTGCATCTGTTCCGAATACAACGCCTGCAACTATAAGCAAAAGCAGTAATGCGCTGACAATTCTTACGGTTGTACGCTTTGCACCCGTCATTTTCTCAAACTGCTCGTCAAGCGTTTCACCGTCATTCTCGGTGTATTCAACATCTTCGTCAAGAATTTCTTCGCCCTCAAGCTTGATTGCGCCGATTCCGACACAGGTGTCGAATGCCTTTTCATAAGCCGAATACGGAACATAGACATCATAGGTCAAATCATCATAGCCTGTGTATGCCTTAATGCTTTTGCTGTACTTGTTTTCCATACACTTCTTGATTGTAGCGTCACACGGAACGGTGCTGTCCTCAAGTGCGGCTTTAACTCTCTGCAATTCAAAGCCCGATGCCGTGAGCAGATACACGGGAGTGTTTTCATCGGTTATTGTTTTAAGCTGAGCCTTGCAGTTTTTGCAGACTGTTTCTTCATCATTATGCAGTCGCTTGCATTTTGAACAATATTTCATAGACAAATCCTTCGTTATTTCATTTTGTTATCTACAATTCTAACACAAAAAGACAGCATGAGCAATACCCCACGCTGTCTTTATCCATAAATTTTTGTGCAGTTTTGTTATAAATTTAATTTTGTATCAACGGTCTGTGACCGCCAAAAAGTAAAAGTGCAAACATTACGGTAATACAAACCTTATAAAAGGAACAAAAATAATACCATTCTGTAGGGGCGTCCCATTGGGCGCCCGCGAGTAACGGCACAGAATTTATGATAAATACGATTATATAAATACCGCAAAGATAATGCCATTCTGTAGCGGCGAACCGCAACATTCATCATACAAAAAGCACCCGACAAATTAATGTCAGGTGCTTTGAAAAATTGTATGGCAATAAAATCAATTCACACAATCACACAAAATTAAAACACTCTTTTTCTTTTAAATACAAACATAACTGCAACTGCCGAAAGCATAACTACTGTGATAATTGCAGGAGTTGCAAAGTCGCCTGTTGCAACAACACCGTTGTTGGCTGTGCCGTTTGTGCTGTTGTTATTGTTTGCATTGTCATTTGTTGCAACATCACTTGTTGCGGAAGAAATGTTACCGCTCGGCTTTTCAGGCTTTGCAGGAGTGTCCTCTGTGCTTACAGGCTTAATTGACGGGTTAGGATTAGATGCTGATTTTGCGGTGTAGGTAATTCCTTCATCAAAAATATCAAAAGATACAGTAAATTTGTAATTGCCTTCATCTCTAACAAGAATGCTTACGAAATTACCGTATTCATCTACATTTGATGCAGAGTACATTGCATACCACGGCATACCAGCATATATCATACTGCTGTCAAAAGTTACCGTGCCGCCCTTTTCACCGTTTGCGTAATAGAAGGTAACTTCCATTCCGTCAATATTATGTGAAATAGATTTCTTAGCATCAAGTTTAAGTGCTAATTCCTCATTATTAGCCAAAATATCGTTTAAGCTACAAGTATAAAGCGGTTCTGTAAACACTTTGTTTGGAAGCTTTGTTAATTCATATCTTACAATAGTATGTGGATCTACCTTTTTCTCGGCAGAAAATTCCGCTGTAACCACTGTATGCACTTCTTCCTCTTCATCATAGGCATACTCATATGTTATATAAAAACTGAATGTATCCTCATTTTCAGAACTTATATAATAGTCTATTTTTCCCTTATAGCCGTCAATCTCGGCAATCGGCGGAACAATACCGCCCTCGCTGTCAATGCCGTCACAGTTTACATCATATTCTTCACCGTTGCTGTAAACAATGTGCAACACAACATTGCTCCAGAAAGTGCTATCGGTAATTCGATTTTTATTAGATAAGTTTTCATTAACAGTAACGCTTTCGGGTGCTTTAACAACTTCCATTGAAACGGGATATACCGTCTCTGCTTCATCACTTGTTGATGCATTGCCCCAACCAAAATCATCATCGCCCATTTCGGTTGCAAATGCCTGAACAAATACTGTCTGCACAAGACATACCGCCAACAAAGCAGACAGCAAAATCGTAATAAATTTTGAATGTTTTCTCATAATTTCCTCCATCATTTTATTGTTTTATCTGATATGCAAGATTAATATTTTTGTTTTAAACACCATTCCCCTCTGAATAATTATTTAAAAATTAACCCAAAATACCATTGCTGTTTTACTGCATTTTGCGGTATATTGCAATACAACAATCTGCGGTATGCTATACTGTATGCGAGGTGAATTCTGTGTATAAAAGAATCAGGGAACTGAGGGAAGATGCCGACCTCACGCAAAAAGAAGTTAGCAAAATTCTGCATTGTTCACAACAGGTTTACAGCAATTATGAACTTGGTCAGCGTGATATCCCCACCGCTGTTTTGATTTGCCTCGCAAAACATTATCACACCAGCACCGACTATATTTTGGGGCTGACTGACAACAAAGACTTACCGAATTATACGCACAATTAAATCGGCAAGCTATTCGTCCCGAAGATGTTCTTCGGGATTTTTATGACATTAGTTTACTGCATTTTGCGGTATTTGTCAAGATATATACAGATAAAATATTATTTTTATTTAAGCAACGCTCTTATTTAAGGTGAATTAAATTTTTCAAAGTAATCATCAACTCGTATTTGCGGCTCATTGGACACTTGTGCAAATAATAATACACAATTTATGATAAATAAGATTATATGAGTACCGCAAAGACAATGCCGTTTGTTTCCTCATTTTTCAGGCAATTATATTTTGGACTATTTGTCCTAAAAGTCAATAGGTCACTATGTACTATTTTATAATTTATTCGGTGATGAAATGAAACTGAGAATAAAAGATTTGCGTGAGGACAATGACCTTACGCAAAAAGAAATTGCAAAGGTTCTTATGTGCGACCAGTCGCTGTACTCAAAATATGAACGGGGCGAAAGAGAAATTCCCCTCTCCCTGCTCATTAAACTTGCCGACTGCTACGGCACAAGTCTTGATTATCTGACCTGTCGCACAGACAATCCAAACATAAAATAACAGCCGTTTTGAAAATTTGCATTTCAAGACGGCTGTTGTTTTTATTTATTAAATTGTTTAATTATCAAAGTGACTCCACAAGTCCTACGATATACTTTTGAATAAGCGTTGCATCTACAACATTGATAATGCCGTCACCGTTTACATCTGCGACATACACATCTTCCGCATTGTTGACATCAATAAACTTATTTCCATTTTCATCTGTAAGATTAACAACATATTTCTGAATATCGGTAGCGTCAACTACATTAATAATACCGTTATTGTCAACATCGCCTTTAAGTCTTGTGGTTTCTGATGAATTAAACTTGTAGCCGTACTTTTTGGCAAAGGTTTCTGCTGTTGAGCCAATCTTACCGTTAATTACAAGAGCATTGCAATTGCCGAATGAATCACAGCAAATTGCCTTTACATTTTCCCCGATTGTCACCGATTGAAGATTTTGGCAGTTATAAAAGGCATAGTATGAAATAAATTCAAGATTTTTGCCGAATTTCAGATTTTTAAGTGAAGTACATTCCTCAAACGAACTGTCGCAAATGCTGATAATACTGTCGGAAAAGCTCACCGATGAAAGGTTTGTGCAACCTGAAAAAGCAGATGTGAGAATAGATTCAAGTCCGCTGTTCAAAGTAAGCTTTTCGATTTTACTTCCTGCAAAAGCATAATTGCCTATTGCCTTAACCGTTTCGGGAATTGTAACAGTTTTCAGCGTTGATGCTGACGGGAACGATATCACAACCGAGCCGTACGGAGCATAAGATGTGTAGCTTCTTGATTCCGTAGAAGGTGCATCAGGATCAGTAATATCTTTTGTCACTGAATACATATGATTCTTGGCGATAAGTAAATCGTTTTGAACATAGAAGTTTGTGTTTCCGCTTTGAACCGTAATGCTTGAAAGCTGTGAACAGTACGCAAAAGGATTATAACCCATTGAGCTTACACTTTTCGGAATTGTCACAGTTTTGAGATTAGTGTATGAAAACGCCTGTTCACCGATTGAAACAAGGCTTGACGGAAGTGTGACTGATGTAAGCTTTTGGTCCGTAAAGGCATAATCGGCTATTGAAACAGTTCCGCTTTTTATCGTAACAGAGCTGTTATCCGCAAGCTTACCCTTGTACTTATACGCAACTTTTCCTGCGTAAACAATTCCGTTAGATTGATTTGTGTACCAAAGGCAATTGTCAAATGCGTTATCACCTATCGAAACAACGCTTGACGGAATTGAAAGTGTCGAAAGGCTTGTACAATTTTTAAATGCCCAAAAATTTATTTTTGTCAGTGTACTCGGCAGGCTTACACTTGTAAGTGCGGTACAGCCGAGAAATGCACTTGAACCAATTTCAGCAATGCCCTTGGGAACAATAATTGTTTTCAAAGTTTTGTTAAACGAAAAACAATTGTTGTCAATGCCGACCATATCACAATCACCGACTGACGCAGGAACTTTGACGCTTGCAGACTTACCGGAATAAGATTCAATCCATGCGTTAAATCTTCCGTTTGATTTCTGACCCACAATGCGATATTTGTATCCGCCATATGTATAGCTTTTATAAAGCTCATGTTTTGGAATTGCCTCCGCACTTACCTCGCTTGCCGTTGATACAACCGCATTTGCCGACATCGGCAATGCTGTAAACACACCGAACGCAAGAGTTGCCGATAGTGCAACAGAAATAATTTTGTTTACTCTTTTTCTCATTAAATACCCACTCCTGTTCAGCTGAAATACTACATTTAAGTTATCACACTATTTTTTAATTGTCAACTCAAATAACAGCCGTTTTGAAAATTTGCATTTCAAGACGGCTGTTGTTCTGTTATAAAAAAATCGGCTGATGTTGTTTTCCCTGCAATGCAAGGGTTACGCAATCTTCAAGCTTATCAAAATCAGCCACGAGCGAATTTGGTTTCTTGATGCAATCGTCCTGTTTTAAAGGAACGAAGTAAACGTTTTTCGTGTTGAGAAGTCTGCCGATGTTCTGTGCCGACGCACCGAGAGCGTCATTTGTTGCAACGCACAACAGCACAGGTCTTAAAATTCTCAGATGCGACTTTGCCGCCATTGTTACCGCCGTGTCGGTAATTCCGAGCGACAGCTTTGCAAGCGTGTTGCCCGTACACGGTGCAACCACAAGCAAGTCGCACATTTTTTTAGGTCCTATCGGTTCTGTCTGCACAACCGAGTGCAGAACAGCTTTGCCCGTTATTTCTTCTGCCCTCTTTACCGTTTCCTCCGCTTTTCCGAAACGAGTTGATGTTGAAAAGGCATTTTGCGACATTATCGGAATAACATCATAGCCTGAGTCAACAAGCCTCTGCATTTGCGTAAAAGCCTTTGAAAAGGTGCAAAAGGAACCGCACATTGCAAATCCTATGGTTGCTTTTGTCACCTGTAAACCTCCTTGATGATGTCAAATACAGTAGTTTTTATAATTTCTCCTGCCGTTTTCGGAGCACATTTTCCGGGGAGCGACAATGCCCTAACGGCATAAATTCCGAGTTTTTCTGCGGTATCAAAATCAACCCCTCCCGGCAGGGACGCAAGGTCTATAATAAGGGTGTTTGTGTCGGTATTCATAAGAAGTTCCCTGTCAAAAATCAACCTCGGAATTGTGTTGAAAACAATGTCAAACCGCTTTACCGTTCTTAGATTTTCCGTATTAAGTGCATTGTAGCCGAGTGTCTTTACATATGCAAGGTCTGACGGCTTTCTTGCACTCACGGTAACATTTGCCCCGAGTAAAACAAGCTTGTGAGCAAGAATTTTTCCGATTCTGCCGAATCCCGTCACAAGACACTTACTGCCCGAAACCGTACCCTCATATTCTCTCATTGCACATTCAATTGCACCCTCTGCCGTAGGCAATGCGTTGAGGATTGCAAAATCATCTCTTGCTCCGTAATCAAAAATTTCACCGTCGGAAAGCCTTGGATATGCCTTTAAAAATCTGCTTTTCATCGTAGTAAAAACAGGCTTTTTAAGGATAATTTCAATATCGTCACCGTCAAGCAAAATATTCTCGTTTGAAAACGGAGTGTTAAGACTTCCGTCTGTCCTTATTGACGGCAACGGAAAAATCAATGCGTCACTTTCCGAAATTGCCTTTTTAACATTGCAAAGACTCAATGAACCGTAGCTTTCAAGGCTGTCAAATCCGCCGAGCAAAACATCGTAACAACTGTCAGAAATTGATTTTGCAAGAAAAAGCTGTCGCTTGTCACCGCCGATTATGCCAAATGTTCTTATGTCGCTCTTTTTCATACACAACACCCGTAAATCAAGTTATTCTCTACACCCTCATATTATGCCGAGTGTCCTTGTGTGTGAACAACACATAAAAGCGACCGCAAAGCATATCACTCTGCGGCCGCTGTTTGTAACTTATTATTTATTTATTTTTCTTTAAATAATCCCAAAAATTATTTTCATCAGATTCATCAAATGACTCTCCGTTTTCGTCCTTTGCACATTCATTAAAAATGTTATACTCAAGCCATGCGTTTGCAGAGTCATAGTCCTTGCTGAAAATATCTGTGTTCTTTATATCAAAAATTCCCATACAATCACCTCAAAGTAATTTTTGTATGTACTCCGTAACTTGATATTACATCATATGAACAAAAAATTCAATACTCATATTAGTATGTTTTATATTCCATTTAATGATTTACCGAATAACGGAACAAAAGAATTTTTTAAAATAAAGTTACGGTCTGAGTCCCATTCCGCCCTCAAGGGTGATGGTTTCGCCGCTCATATACTTGAAATCAGGTGATGCAAGTGCAACACAGGCACGGCCGATTTCTTTTTCGACATCACCAAAATGTCCCATTGGCGGCATTTTTACATTTGCCTTGAATGCGTCGGGATAAGCCTGCTCAAATTTTTCAAGCTGAGCAGTCCATGCAAGCGGACAGACAATGTTGACATTTATTCCGTCCTTGCCCCACTCGTTGGCGGCAACTCTTGTAAGACCTCTTATTCCCTCTTTTGCGGCTGCATATGCACACTGACCGAAGTTTCCGAAAAGTCCGGCACCCGAAGCAAAGTTTATAACCGTTCCCTTTGATTTTTTAAGGTACGGATAGCAAGCCTTCATATAATAGAAGGTTGCGTACAATCCCGAATAAACAGCAAGGTCAAACTGCTCTGTTGTATGATCAGCAAGCGTAATACCCGACGCAGAAGCCTGAGCGTTGTTAATCAAGACATCAATTCCGCCGAATGTTTCAACAGCTCTGTCAACAACATTCCGAACAACCTTTTCGTTATCGCCGTCCTTGCTGACATCAGCCTGAACAGGCAACACATTTACTCCGTAAAGTCTTTCGAGTTCTTCTTTGGCATCCTCAAGCTTTTTGACATTTCTGCCTGTAATAACAAGGTTTGCACCCTCTTTTGCATAAGCAACAGCAATGCCGTAGCCGATTGAACCGCAACCTCCGTCGCTGAGAACAGCCCTTCCTCCGCCTGTAATAACAGCGGTCTTTCCTAATAAAAATCCCATTAATCCATCCTCCTTTTGGTAAAAAAATATGCTGCAAGAATACAAATATTCTCACAGCCTTATATTACCAGTTATTAAGTTTGGTGTCAATCGTGTAATGCTATTATACGGAAATATTGGGTTTTGATTTTGAATTAATCTTTTCCTTTTGTAAATTTTCTTTTGCAGTATTAATAGATGCAACCAATATTCTGCGAACAGTGCCGCACCGGTTATATAAATCAGTTGATAGTTCTCTAAGCTTTGATTCAGCCATACGAACCTCTTTTAATTTATAACAAGTGAAATATACTTCGTATGTGAAATAATACTATTGTATTGTGAAATTTTCTGCTTGCGCAGAAAGTGAAATAAAATAAATCCTTTAACGCCGTCAGGCACTTCACATGGAAAATCCATATTTCACACCGATAGGTATTTCACAAATCCTTTTGGATTTATTTCACTGAAAAAAGCACTTGCAAAAGCAAGTGCTTTTTTCTTGGCGGAGGACAAGGGATTTGAACCCTCGCGCCGCGTTAGCGACCTACTCCCTTAGCAGGGGAGCCTCTTCACCACTTGAGTAATCCTCCGTGTGAAGTTTAAATTCACTATAAAATAAAATGGCGGAGAGGAAGGGATTCGAACCCTTGGTCCCTCGCGGGATCACTAGTTTTCAAGACTAGCTCCTTAAACCACTCGGACACCTCTCCGTGCAGTTTTGCGACGTAAACTATTATATCAGTTAACGCGCGATATGTCAAGTGTTTTTTGAAAATTTATCCCGTCTTTTTCCAAAATGAGGAAGTTAATATTTTTTGCTCAAAAGCGCTCTTTCGGTATCTTCAATAGCTTTAAGCGCCAAATCGTCCTTTTGGCACACGAGATAAAGGTAAAGCGCGTCGATAATCGCAAGCTGTGCGATACGCGAATTAAGTCCCAAAATCGAGTGGCGCGTTTCATTTGACGCGGTGAAAAGCACAATGTCGCTTTGCTTTAAAATAGGCGATTTTCCCTCGTTTGTAAGGCAAATTGTGGTTGCGCCGTTGTCGCGCGCAATTTTAAGCGCCTCCACGACGTCTTTCGACGAACCGGAGTGCGAAACGCCGATTGCAACGTCGCCTTTTTTGAGGTGCGACGCGTTTATCGCCTGCATATGGTTGTCGCTGTACGCAAATGCGTTGCACCCCGCGCGCAGAAATTTATGCTGTGCGTCGATTGCCACCGCGGCGGAATTTCCCAGTCCGTATATAGACACGATTTCCGCGTTTGCAATGGCGTTTGCAGCCTTTTCGATTTCCTCTTTTTTCAGCGCGCCTTTTGTTTTTTCAAGCGAGCAGTAAATGTCGTTTGACACCTTTTCAAAAATTTCAAAACAGCTGTCGCCTTTTTTCACGGTGTCGTCAACGTTCTTTTTGCCCTCGTCGCGCGCGATTGAAATTTTAAGTTCCTGGTATCCGCTGCAGCCGAGCCTGCGCGCAAAACGCACGATTGTCGCCTCGGAACAGTTACATTCCTCCGCAAGCTCGCAAATGGAGAGCGGAATTAAATCGCCCGGGTGCGACAAAATCCAGTCGGCGATTTTTTTCTCGGCACGGCCCATTTTATCATATAAAACTTTCACTTGCAGAAGTGTTCTGTTCATAATTTCCCCCAAAAAATTTTATTTAAGCCATAAAATTTTATTCAATCATAAATTTGTCGGTAAAGCCTTTTGAAAGCGCATTTTTTGCGTATTCTTTCGCAAGCGCAAGGCTGTGAAGCTTGTAATTTCCGCACTGAACCTCGTTCATAGCCGGAACAACCTCGGTTTCAAGCACTTTTTTAAGCGAGTTTTCCACCGCGCCGATAACCGTTTTAACATCGTCCTCGCCCCAGGCGGTCATATAAAAACCCGTTCTGCATCCCATAGGAGATAAGTCGATGATGTTGTCCATATCGTCGCGCATATACGTTGCCAAAAGGTGCTCGAGCGTGTGAATACCCTCGCTTTGCATTTCCTCTTTGTTCGGCTGCATAAAGCGAATGTCAAATTTTGTAACCTTGTCGCCTTTTTCGCCCGTCAGAACGGTGCATTTGCGCACAAACGGCGCTTTAACTTTTGTATGGTCAAGAGCAAAGCTTTCAACTTTCATATAAAGAACCTCCGATTTCGGTAAAATTTCACTGAATTATATTTTACCAAATTTTCAAAAAAATTTCAAGCGTTATTAAACAAAACAAAACCGAGATGCGCGCGCAATCTCGGTTTTATGCGGTAATTTCAAAATTAAAGCGTGCCGAAAAGTCTGTCGCCCGCGTCGCCGAGACCGGGAACGATATATTTTGCTTCGTTGAGTTTTTCGTCGAGCGCACCGCAGTAGATGTCAACGTCGGGGTGAGCCTTCTGCATACATTCAACGCCCTCGGGAGCGGCGATTATGCACATAAGTCTGATGTCTTTTGCGCCTCTCTGCTTGATGAAATCAATAGCCGCAACACTGCTTCCGCCTGTTGCAAGCATAGGGTCAACAACGATAACTTCCCTTTTGTCAACGTCAACGGGGAGTTTGCAGTAATATTCAACAGGTTGTGCCGTTTCGTGGTCGCGGTAAAGACCGATATGTCCTACCTTTGCCGACGGAACTATGTTCATAATTGCGTCAACCATACCAAGACCTGCTCTCAAAATGGGAACAACCGCAATGGGTTTTGCAATTTCTTTTCCGACCATTTTTGTGATGGGTGTTTCAACCTCTTTGTCTACAAGCTTCAAATCTCTTGTTGCCTCATAGCCCATCAAAAGTGCAATTTCGTTAACCAGCTCGCGGAATTCCTTTACCGGTGTGTCTTTATCGCGGAGTTTTGTGATTTTATGAACTATAAGAGGGTGGTCCATAACGTGAACTTTGCTCATTTTGCTGCCTCTTTTCTTAAAGTAATTTTTAAAAGCGTATATCACGCTCAAATCTACAAAATTATACTACATATTACTACAAAAGTCTACATACTTTTCAAAAAATAGTTATTTTGCACAATAATTGAATGTATATTTGTAAAATTTATTTATTCAAAAACTTTTTTAATACCGTAGGTAACATTGCCGTTTTCAACCGCAAAGCTGAAATATTCGCTGTCGGCATAGTTTGATATGTTGCTGCCGCGTATTCCTTTTAATTCAAAATATTTAACTCCGCCTTTTGCGTAAACCGAGTTAACCTCGCCGTCGTAAAGCACAAATCCGTGTCTGCCCGACTTGTCGGATAGATATTTTTCGGTTAAATCGTCAAACAAATCCTGCTCGTTTTTGCTTTTGAAAACAGGCTTTTCGCGCAAAATCAAAAATACGTTTTTGCTGGTTGTGCCGTCAAGCGCGGATATGATTTTCTGCCACTGCGAAAGCGAATTTCCCGAAATTGTTCCGCCGTAGTTGTTCGCCGTGACAAACAGGCAGTTTTTGTATTCGTAAACCTCGCATACGTCGGTTTTGACGCTCTTGATTTTGGTGTTCACCGAGTCGGTTTTGTTGCCCGAAAAGATTGAAACTTCGGTATTCTGCGCCGTTTTTTCGTTGAATTTGCGGACAATCGCGCGTTCCAAAAGCGTGTTTTTTGAAACGGGACTTCCGAACGCGGTGAAATAAAACGAATTTGCGCCGGGCGTGATTTGCTTTAATCCGTCAAGCGACGAAACGTCGTCGGGGAGGGGAATATCCTCCGCGATATTTCCGCAGTAGAGCGCAATGTGCGTGTTGACGTTTTTGCACGCGATTGTCATAATCGCACTGCCCTCTTTCGCGCCGACAAGGTTGTTGCCCTCGCGCGTGAACACGTCGTCGGTGAAGTTTATGTCGGTGTCTTTTAGGTTTATCGGCGCGCTTTTGCCGTCCTTGTCACAGCCCTCAAGGCTGATGTACTGCTTTTCGCCGGCTCCGAGTTTTACGGTTTTTGTGCTGGGATAAATTGCGGAAATGTCACCGAGAACCGTAAATTCGCAGGACGCTTCTATAACGTTTTCATCAATTCCGTTTTTGTATGTTGCAAAAACCTTGCCGACACCCTCGGTTTCGGGATAGTAAAATCCGTCCTCGATTTTGCCGTTTTCACAGCTCCATTCCACAACGTCGGGTGCAACGGCGCCGATATACATTCCGTTTTCGTCGTACAAAAGGCTTTCCACAAGAGTGGACGTGCCTTTAAAAACGGTACTGCTTGCAGGCTTTAACACCATTTTTGACGCATTGCCTTTTGTTGCGGTCATTTTTATGCCGATACCGTTTATGACACTGCGCAGACTGCCCTCGCTCGGGAGGTTTATAACCTCGTTTGCGCCCGTTTCGATATTTTTCGCAACCATTGTCGTCGAACCGCCTCCGTCGAGGTTTATGGCATTGTATATACCGTTGTTTATGAGGATTTCCGATAATTCCGCGAGTGACACTCCGATGCTGTCCGCCTGACGTCCGTCCACGGTGATGAGATAAAGCGTTTTGCCGTCCTTGTCAAGACCGAGCGCGGTGCGCGGATTTAACCCTGCAATGTTGTGGGTGTTTTTTGCGGTTTTGCCGTTTTTTACAAGCAGCGTCCCTCCGCCCATTGCAAGGTTTATGTTTTCGTAATTCGGCTGAAGCGAGATGTCAAACACGATTTTGTCGCCGATTTGGAAGTTGTCAAGCAGAAAGGTTGTTCGGTCTTTCAAAAACGACAGAACATAGCCGTTTTCGGGGATTTTGCACGGACCTGCGTCGTAGTTTATTGCGGTCACGGTGTCGTCCTCAACCACCATTTCAACCTGATATGCGTGCGAGCCGGGCGAGGTTTCGCCCCATTTGGAATTATACATAACAATTCCGTCCAAATCGTCGTATTTGTTGATGTGCTTAATCTGCGTTCCCTCGCCGTTGGGCGCGGTCACGGTCATATATGTGTCAATGTAGTCGAAAAGCATATGTTTGTCGTCGGTTTTCACAAAAACCGCGTTGGATGTGCTTGCCTTTGCGTAGGACGTGAGCTTTTCACCGTCTTTTATCTCAACGCCGACGGGGCTTCCTTTGCCCTTTTCGGTGCTCGACCACGAGAAAAAGTCGCCGTTTACCGCAACGTATGTATCGGCTTTCTCGGCAAGCGTTTTAACGTTTGTAAGCTTGCGTATGTCGTTTTCGTCCTTCAAAAGTTCCGCGTCGATGTAGTCTTTCGACAGGTCGGCGCTTGCAATGTTGATGTTCAGCCAGCCGTTTTTGGTCAGCGAGCGGATATGTGAAATTTTAAGTCCGTCGATATATTCCGTTTCGTCATACAGACTGTATATCGGCGCCGCCGCGTATGCCGACGTAAAAACAAGCATAAGTGCGAGAATAAGCGATGTCAGTTTTTTCAATTTGCCAAAACTCCTTTATATTAAAGTTGATTTCATTATACATCACATATAAATTTATGTAAATATATTTTGCGTTATTTAATAAAATTGTAATTGAAATTTTTTTGAATATGTGGTAATATATACAATGTAATATTATGTATTTTTGATAGTGAGGTACATTAAAATGAAAAGAATAAGAGTATTGCTTGCGCTTATGGGGCTTGAAATCGGCGGTGCCGAAACGCACGCCGTGGAACTTGCAAAATATTTGTGCAAAAAAGGATATATTGTTTATGCGGTGTCGAGCGGAGGAGTTTACGAAAAAGAACTTGCCGACGCCGGAGTGCGTCATTATTACGCGCCTCTTACAAAAAAAGACCCGATAAGTATGTATAAATCATACAGTGTGATTAAAAATGTGGTACTGCGCGAAAAAATCGACTTAATCCACGCGCACGCGAGGATACCTGCTTTTGTAAGCTCTCTTGTGAAAAAGAAACTCGGTATTCCGCTTGTTTCCACCGTTCACGGGGTGTATTCCACCGCTTGGCACTACAAAATGCTCACAAACTGGGGCGACGAGGCGGTGTGCGTGAGCGAGGACGTGCAGAAATACGTCATTGAAAACTACAACTTTTCGCCCGACAACACGCTTGTCACAATAAACGGCATTGATACCGACGTTTTTTCGGGCGATTTTATACACTACGACACGCTTGCCGAGTTTAATCTGCCCGAGCACGCGTTCAAAATAGTGTGCGTCAGCCGTCTTGATGCAGGCAACACCAACGCGGCATACTCGCTTTTGAGCATTGCCGGCAAATTGAGCGAGCAGATTGACGAACTTAAAATTATTATGGTGGGAGGCGGCAGCGAATTTGAAAAGATAAGCGCGCTTTGCGCCGAGAAAAACAGTGAGCTGAAAAAGGAAATTTTTGTTATGGCAAATTCGCGCACCGACGTGCATAAGTTTTTGTCAATAGCCGACGTTTTTGTAGGCATAAGCCGTGCCGCGCTCGAGGCTATGAGCGCGCGCGTTCCCGTAATTCTTACGGGTCAGTTCGGTTACGGCGGAATTTTTTCGCCCGACAACCTCGATGTTTGCCTTAAGAACAATTTCACATGCCGGGGCGAGGATTTCGCGTCGGACAACACGTTTTTTGAAGATATTATGACCGTTTACAATATGCCGAACGAAAAAAGGTCGGCGCTCACGCAGTTCGGGCGCGAAACTGTTTTGAAAAACTATTCGGTAACCGCAATGGCGGAGAACACCATAACCGCGTATAAAAAAGTTCTGCGCGAAAAAGCGAACGGCTACGATTTTATGATTTCGGGATATTTCGGCTTTAACAATTCGGGCGACGACGCGCTTTTGCAGGCTATGCTCGACAACCTCAAAAGCCTTGACAAAGACGTGAGAATTGTGGTTTTGTCGCGCCGTCCCGACGAAACTGTGAAACGGTATAACGTCGACGCGATAAACCGATTTTCTCCGTTTAAGGTGATGAAAGTGATGAACCGCACAAAAGTGCTTTTGAGCGGGGGAGGTTCGCTTATTCAGGACGTCACCAGCACAAAATCAATTTTATACTATCTCACAATTATGAAAACTGCACTCAAAAAACATATGTCGCTTATGGTATATGCAAACGGCGTAGGACCGATAAACAGGGCGAAAAACCGCCGTCTTACAAAGAAAATTTTCGATAAGGCGGATATTATCACCCTGCGCGAGGAGGGTTCGCTCAAACTTCTTAAAGAAATCGGCGTGACAAACGATAACATTATTCTCACTGCCGACCCGGCGCTTAATCTTGTGCCGTCCGACGCGGAACTTACCGAAAATGTTTTAAGGTCGCACGGAATAAAGGGCGATATAAATTTAATCGGCGTGTCGGTGCGCGAATGGAACAAAAACGAGCACAATTTTGAAAAAACTTTTGCCAAAAATCTCGACATTATCTGCCGTATGAATAACGTTTACCCCGTTTTTCTGCCTATGCAACTGCCGAGCGATTTGGAATTTTCAAAGAAAATCTGCGAAAATCTCGAAACGCCGTATTACATCATCGGCACGCGTTACGACGAGAAAATTTTTGCCGGTATAATTTCGCGGTGCTCGCTTTTAATCGGTATGCGCCTCCATTCGCTCATATATGCGGCGAGCGTGTGTGTGCCTATCGTCGGCATTGTCTATGACCCGAAAGTTAAAAGCTTTCTCGATTACGTCGGTCAGACGCATTTTATCGGCGCGGAAAAAATTTCGGGCGAGAATTTTATAGGCATAATAAGCGACTGTCTGAAAAATAAAGACACGATAAAGGAAGAATTTAAAAAACGAATAGACGTTCTTTGCAAAAAGGCGAAATACAATGCGGATATTGCGATGAAACTTCTTAATAAGGAAACGATTATCACGTTTGACGCGGAGGAAAACGCGGAAAATACCGAGGAGGCGCAAATTGAGAATACTGGGGATTGATTACGGCGACGCAAGAGTGGGAGTTGCGGTGTCCGACCCTCTGCTTTTTACGGCGCAGGGCATAAAAACACTGCCGAACAAGGTTTTTGACAAAATGCTTTTGAGTCTTGACGAAATTTACAGCGAATACAAGCCCGAAAAAATCGTTTTGGGATTTCCCAAAAATATGGACGGTTCGGTGGGATTTCGGGGCGAAATAACGCTTGAATTTAAAAAAACGCTGGAGGAAAGATATAAAAACAGCGAGGTTGTTTTGTATGACGAACGGCTTACAACCGTTATGGCGGACAGATTTCTTTCGGCGACAAACACGCGCGGAAGCGGACGGAAAAAGGTTATCGACACTGTGTCCGCGGCGGTGATTTTGCAGAATTATCTCGACAGCGAGAGAAATAATATTTTAAAAGGAGAAAAATAATGAGCGAATTTAATTTTAACGAAAATAAAGAGGGAAATATTATACCTTTTGAGGACGAAAACGGAAATAAAGTGAATTTTGAAGTTATAGACGCGTTTAAAATGGACGGAAGCGAATACGTTGCACTGCTCCCTGCCGATGACGACGATTACGACACCGAGGTGTTTATTATGCGTATCGAAAAAGAGGGCGAGGACGACGTTTTGGTGTATATCGAAAACGACGAGGAGCTGGACGACGCGTTTGAGATGTTTAAAGACCGTATGGGCGACGAATACGACTTTTTGGACTGATATTTTATAGGAGGAGTGTAAAATGATGAAGAAATTTTTGTGTATTGTGTTGGCATTGTCAATGGCTATGTGCATTGCGCCGAACGTTTTTGCGGAAGACGTCATTGCCGAGGGAAAATGCGGTGACAGCGTTACGTGGAAGATAGTTGGAAATACGCTTACGTTCAGCGGAAGCGGTGCAATGGACGAATTTATTGATATGGCTTGGTATAGTTACAGAAACGATATATATAATGTTGTTATAGAGGAAGGAATAACATATCTTACGCACGAATTGTTATGTGATTTGAAATGGTTTTCCTCGGTTAAAATTCCCGACAGTGTTACGAGTGTCGGCACACTTATATTCAGTAACTGCACGCGGCTTGAAACTGTTGAAATAGGCAAGGGTTTAAAGTCAATCACGCCGTCTGCGTTTTCTAACTGCCCAAATCTTGAAGAAATTGCCGTTTCGCCTGAAAATGAAAATCTTGCAAGTGTCGGCGGAGTGCTTTTTAACAAAGACATAACAAATCTTATATATTTTCCGAACGGCTGGTTCGATAAGGAAAATATCGGAGAAAATGAGGGCAACTATACAATTCCCGATACGGTGACGAAAATTACCGACGGCGCTCTTAACGGAAAACTGTATTTAAAAAACTTTTATACAAATGAAAATTCCGCATACACCGCAGAGAACGGTGTGCTGTTTAATAAGGATAAAACCGAGCTTGTGCGCTATCCGTCGGGAAACGAAAGAAGTACATACATTATTCCCGAAAGCGTACAGAACATTTACGAAAGTGCGTTTTCGTATGCCAAAAATCTGACGGACGTAACACTTCCGCAGAATATAAGCAAACTTGCTGATAATACATTTTCTGACTGCACAAATCTCAAAGGTATAGAAATACCGAAAAATGTTACCGAAATCGGAAGTTATGCCTTTTCAGACTGTTCAAATCTTGAAAAGGCGGTTCTGCACGACGGCATTGTTACGCTTGGGAGCGGTGTATTCTATGAATGCGGTGCGCTTAAATATGCCGATATTCCGAAAAATCTTACGGAAATTCCGCGCAGTACCTTTTACGGCTGTGAAAGCCTCAAAAATATAAAATTGCCGGGTTCTGTAAAAACCGTTGCTTTTTCTGCTTTTCAGCGCTGCACGTCGCTGACGGAAATTGATATTCCGCAGAGTGTCACTTTGATTAACAGCAGTGCCTTTGAAGATTGCGAAAGTTTGAAAACCGTCACATTCCGAAACAGCGGTATTGTTCAGTCTTACGTGTTTTCGGGGTGCCCGAATTTGACACGCGTTAATATTTTTTCGGACAGTATCGTAATTTGGGGCGATACGTTTTATGATGAAGCGGAAAAAACAAAAGATATATATTTTGCCGTTTCTGCCGATAATGTTGTGACGGGACGTGAAGACGGCAAAGTTTGCGTAGAGGACCTTTCCGAGAACGGCGGACTAAAGAATGTACGGCTTCACTGCAACACGCCGTGCACGGTGTCGTCGATGGCGGAAAGCGAGGGAAAAACGGCGGTTTCGGTAAATGCGAAAAACATAGACGCGCAGTCGAAAGTCGTGGCGGGATTTTACAAGAACGGTGCGCTTGCCGACATAAAAGTGTGTGACGTATCCGACCTCACCGCCGAAACGGACAAAGATTTCGACACCGTAAAAATTATGACGTTCCCGTCTTTGCCGTCACTCGAACCGCTTTGCATAAAAGAGGAATTGTAAAATATAACACGGACATCGCGAAGATGTCCGTGGTTTTGTATGCAGACTTTTTAAACATTTATTTTACACAAATAAATGTTTATTTTTTTTATTGATTATATCCGCAAAATAAAGTAAAATCAAGGTAAAAGCACAAAAACTTTATTTCGGAAACGGAATTTACATAAGTCAAAAAAGGAGAAGATTTTTATGGAATTTATGCTCGGCTGTAACTATTGGGCGTCAAACGCGGGCGCGCTTATGTGGGAGCGGTGGGACGCGGACGCGGTGGACAAGGATTTGAAGGTGCTGTCCGAAAACGGCGTTTCTTATATGCGCGTTTTCCCGAACTGGCGCGATTTTCAGCCTGTCAAAGTTATGCGCCGGTGGGCAGGAAACGAATATGAGTATCTTATGACCGATGAGAGTTTTCCGACAAACGAAAATTATCTTGACGAAACAATGCTTGCACGGTTTAACGAATTTTGCAGTATTGCGGAAAAATATAACATCAAACTGATTGTGGGACTTTTGACCGGCTGGATGAGCGGACGGCGGTAAAAAAGTGATTGCCGAGCATATCAGCGAAACGCTTACGATAGGCTGGAGAATAGATTGATTTCGGTTTGCGGAGGTTTAAAAATGGAGGATTATACTGTTAAAATTTCACGCACGCAAAAGTGCGGTGTTTTGGTTGCCGGCGGAGGTGTCGGCGGTGTGTCGGCGGCAATGGCGGTTACAGAAAAAGTATCTGCACCGAGAGTTGACGTTAAAAAACTTCAGAAAATTTTGATTGACAACGGTGTATATTTGGATTGAAAATATGTAAAAACAATCCGCCGGATTTTTTGCCCGACGGATTGTTTTTTTGACTTTTATTGCGCAAAACATTCCGCAACCGTAAGATTGCCGTCAATGACGCATTTTCCGACGGCGCTGTGCGGAAGAAGAAAATAGTCGCCTCTGTTTATTTTGCGTTTTACATCGGGTGCGGTTACGGTGCCGTTCCCCGAAAGAACAACGTAAACACCGGCGCTTACGTCGGGAGTGAAGCTTGAGTTTTTCAAGATAATTCTGTTAATTCCGAAGTTTTCGGTTTGATTTTTTCCTATCAGCATTTCACGGTGCATATTGCCGTTTTCGCTTATTGTAATCGGTTTTTCTTTTATAAGCGGCGTGCTTTGGTATTTAAAGCAGTCAAGGCATACGTTTTTGTCAAGTCCCATATACATCTCGTGTTCGGTAAGCCTTATATCACCGCACATATGTTCAGGCTGAATTGTGAAATCGGTGGGTTCCTGCACTTCGAGAATAAGGCATCCCGAGCCGATTGCGTGGACGGTTTTGGCAGGTACGAATATAACGTCGCCTTCTTTTACGCTGTATTTTACAAGCAGACGCTCCATTGCGCCGGCATCTGTTTCGCTTTGGTCAACAGCTTTTGAAAACATTTCTCTTGTGACACCGTCTTTAAACCCGAAATACACCGACGCACCGGGTCTTGTTGCAAGAATAAGCCAGCTTTCTTCTTTTCCGTGAGTGCTGTTAAAATATTTAAGCGAAAATTCCTTGTCGGGGTGTGCCTGAACAGGCAGACGCAGTGCACTGTCCAAAAACTTGATTAAAACTCCGAGTTCGCGTTTTTCACCGAGTATTTCCCCGGGATATTTGCCGATGAGATCATCAAGATAAAAACCTCCGTTATCGGTTATTGAAACGCCTTCTTTTTCAGATGACGGATTGGGATTTTCAGCAGTTACGGAGGAGGCTATCCACTCCTCGGGATAATTTCCGTCACCGCTCCCGTCACCCACGAATTTTCCCAGAAGCGCACCGCCTTTGTATGCCCTGTATACTCTGTTTTTTTCAAAAAATATAGGATTATCGTAAATCATACTGTATTATCCTTTCTGCCGTTTCCAAATTTTTGTATATTCCGCACCCTGTCATTGCAAAAATCGCCGCGCCTGCCGCCGCCTCCTCGCACAGCGACGGAATGTGAAGCTTCATACCGAATGTGCTTTCGGTTATGTTTTGCAGATGCCTGTTTTTTCTTATGCCGTTTCCGCTTGCGATAAGTTTTGTGCAGTTTGTTCCGCCCGATTTGTAAAGGCAGTAAAGCTCGTTTGCAATGCCGTGCATACAGCCCAAAATCATATCGCGCGGTGTAAAGTTTTCTGTTGATATATTTTTGATGCTTCCGCGGATTTCTGGCATTTTGCGCGTTCCGCAAAGCCTTGTGTCAAAAGAAATGCCGGTTTTATACGTTTCGCCGATTTCGTCTGCCATTTTTTCGTAAAGCGGTTCTTGAGATACACCGCACATTTTTAAAACCTTTTCAAAAAAACCTTCAAGCACAGCATATGCTCTGCCGCCGCAAAGCGAACTTCCGACTGCTATGAACTTTCCGTCAGATAACGGACGCGTTTCGAGTCCGTCGGCTGTTATCGGTTCGTTTACCGAAAACGAAACCTGACTCCCTGTTCCTATATTAACCAAAACGCACCCGTCATTGCACCCCGAACCGATAAAGCTTGCCTGGTTGTCACCGATTGCCGTATAAACGGGTATGCCGTGCCATTCGCCGAGTTTTTCCGCAGTGTCGGTTGTTTCGGGCAAAAACGGATTTTTGTCGGTAAACTTATTGTTTTTAATGTCAAATCCGCCGAGGCTCGCCGCATCCGAAACGTGCATAACGGGCGATTTTCTGCCGGCAAGGCGCGCGGCGGCATAATCGTGAATTGTGCAGTACAAAACCGCATTTTCGGGTATGATTTTATTTGTTTCGTTGTAAAAATGCGTAACATTTCCGTATCCTGTAAATGAGTTTAAAAATGACGCATATGTGCCGTTTTTGTACGGCAGATTGCCGCGCCCGTCCTGCCAGGTGAAGAGCGGACTTACCGCGCGGAGCGATTTATCAAGATACACAATGCCGTGCATTTGTCCCGTTATGCCGATTGCGGCTGTGTTTTCGTCTTTCAGTTCGTTTGCCAGCGACAGTACGGTATCAAATATTTTTTCTGCGTCCTGAAGCCTTTCAAACGGCGCGCCGTCAATCCAAAAATCGTTTTTTGCCGAAACTGTTTTTTCGCTTTTTCCGCTTTCGGCGTTTATGCGTACACCGCATATGCTTGTTGTGCCGATGTCAAGACCTATTGTATTCATAAAAAATCTCCTTTAAAGCGACGCCGAGCACGGGTCAAGACGTTTGATTATATCCTGCTGTATTGCCGGGGATAAGTCGAGAAAGTTTACAAAGGTTCCGTGTATTCTCATTATGTAAACACCGCTCGGCGCATATTTTTTCGGGTTTTCAAGCACCTTTCTCAACGTCTGCGGAGTTGTCACATTGACGTATAGGTAGAACGGTGAAATGCCCTTTTTCATTTCGTTGAAAAACAGCGGTTTTATAATTCTTTCACCGAATTCCGCACCTTTTTTCTCAAATGTATTTCCTTTAAAATAGTTAGGGTCAACACCGAAGTGCGACGCATAACCGCCGTTCATTTTTTCGTACGGTAAGCCGAAAGATGACAAAACGCGGTAACCCATACCGTTGGACGCGTCGCCGTAAAGCGGGTCGACACCGTATCCGAGCATTTCGCGGCTGTGTCTGCCGTCGGGAGTTGCGCCTACCCAGTATCCGTACAGCAAATGCGTTGACGGACTGGAAAAGTCGGGTCTGAAACTGTTTCCGAGATAATTTTTAAGACTTGCAACGGTATCGGCAGCCATATTTGCAACCTCGGCGGTTTCGTTGTCTGCCTCATTGATGAAGTTGCCGTATTTCGGACATTTGCAAAGATAGCCGTGCAAATCGTCAAAGCCTTTAAAATCAGCTTTTAACGCTTGTTCAAGTCTGTCTTTGTCATTCGGTCTTTCGTTTAACATATGCCTTATCGCAACAATGCTGTCCGCCGTGACGCTTATGCCGTGAATAAGGCATCCGCTTCCGTTGTATTTTGTACCTTGATGTTTTGTGTCGCGGACGTCAATGCCGTTTTCAAGACCGCCCATAAAGCAAGAAAGAAACGGCACGCGGAGGTGCGAAACCGCTTTCGACGCACCGTTTGCGGCGTCTGCCATACGCTCTGTAAAATATTTTGTGTTTTTAAAAAACTCCTCTTTTATATTTTCGAGAGGCGCTTTTTTGATGTCGGCAAGCTTTTCGCCTGTTACAAGCGAAACACCGCCGGTTATTGTAAGCTCTAAAATTTTCGGCAGATTAAGCCAGCTGTTTGTTGTGTTGCCGTTATCTTTTCCCATTATAAGCGGTTCTTGGCAACCGGCTATTGAAATATCGGGTAAATCTTCACTGTCGACGCCGCGGCTTTTCAAAATCTCAAACAACGAGTCGTCGTTGAAAAACGACGGAGTGAGAACGCCGGGGGTAAACAGAAATTTCCCCATATTTTCATAAAATTCCTTCGGGGTGTTTTTGTGAAGCTTTACCGACAAAATCGGCTGTGGCAAATTCATATTGTAATATGCGTCCATAATTGCGTATGTAACCTCGTTTGTAAGGTCGCTGCCGTCAACATCGCGTCCGCCGAGAATGATATTTTGCGAAATTGCCCAACTTCTGTCCGCAACGTTGAAAAAGACCAGAAAATGCTCGAAAAGTTCTGTCGCTGTTTCTCTGTCGGTGTCGTAATAAGGCGCAAAAATTCTGTCCGCATTGCCGACCGAAAACGCAAACGGATTCGGCGCCTGTTCAAGGCACATCACCTGCCACAGAAGAATGAACATTTGTATTGCCTCAAACAGTCCTCTTGCGCCGCGGCGCGGAACACGCTCCAAAGTTTTTATCATATATTCAAGCTGATTTGCTCTGTTTTGCGGTGCGTCTTTAAGCTGATTTTCCAAAATTTCACGGTATCTGTCCGCAAGAACGATTACGCTCTGAAGGGCGAGCTCCATAGCGCGGCAGCCGTCGCCCTCTTTGTCTTTTATTCCGTCAATCATTTTTAATACGCCGTGCTTTAACGCATAGCGGAAATCGGGTATAAGATGTCCCGTAACCTGTTCAATAAAATATGCAACCTCTTTTGTATCGCTTTCATACTTTTTATAAACCTCGGACAATGTTTTTACATAATCGGTGTTTTGCATATACTGTCTTACCGTTCGTATCCGTTCCGATGTAAATTCTTCATTCGGCTCAATGTCATTGAAAACCGCAGTCGGGTCACAGTAGCCGTTAAATTCTTCAACCTTAAAACTCGGGTTGATAAGTGCATAGCTTCTTGCAAAACTGTCACGCTGCGTGCCGACAAAGATGTTGTTTTCGCTTACCGAAAGCGGAAGAATTTTCACTGTTTCCAATAGGGTGTTCGCCTTGTCGATTTCCTTTGATTTATACTTTCCCGAAGTTTTCATTATTGTTTCCTGTGCAATAAACCAGCCGTCAAGCCTTTTTATTGCGCGCTCCTGTGCAAAGAGAGCTTTTGCCATATCGGTAAGCTCGCCTTTTTTAAATTTAAACATATACATCGTTCCTTTCTATGTATTGATTACATTTAGACCGCAGTTTGCATATACTTCTTTAAATTTATCCAATGTTTCTTTGGTTATAAATCCGTTTTGAATTTCGTATTTTTCGCGCCATTTGGCTTTGCCGAATTCGTGATAGGGCAGAAGTTCAAACGAAAAACTTTTGCAGTCAAGCACCGAAAAATAGTTTGCAAAGCCGTAAGGGTCGGCATTTATGCCGCTGATAACGGGAGTGCGTATCAGCACCTTTATTTTTTGTTCCGACAGCATTTTTAGGTTTTCCTTGGTCTGTTTCAGTGAATGACCTGTGTATAAAATGTGTGTGTCCTCGTCGAAATGCTTAAAATCCATTATCAGATTATCAATGTAGGGGATAAGCTTGAAAAGATGCTTATGTGAACCGTTTGTTTCTATAGCGGTGTTGATTTTTTCTTTTTTTAACGCTTTTAAAAGGCACAGCACATTTTCAAACTGATATGTGGGTTCGCCTCCGGTCAGCGTAACACCTCCGCCTTCAAAAAACATAGGACGGCATTTTACTGCCTCGTCAACAAGCTCGCCTACTTGGTATTTAATGCTGTTTTCACCCGGAAAAGCCATACTTTCGGGATTTGTGCACCACTTGCACTTGAAATTACAGCCCTGCAAATGATAAACAAGTCTGTTCCCCGGACCGTCCTGTGAGAAATTAAAGCCTTTTTTAAAAATAAAAATATAATTAGTTAAACAATTTAACTTTTTGTTCAAAAAAATACCTCCTTATTGCATACGACAGCTAAAATACGGTTTTAAAACTGTGTTTCGTTTGCCTTATAAAGTGATTTATCCAAAGGACGGAAAAACAGATTGTGCATAGCCGTTGACGCGCCTGCGAGCGCTTTGCTTTTTTCCGACGCGGAAATAGTCACGCGCACCGGGTGGTTTACAATGGTTCTGCTTTTGACCTGTGACTGAATTATGTTTGCGAGGCGGTGACCGCCGTAGATAATTCCGCCTCCCAAAACAACCGTTTCAAGGTCGAAAAGGTTTATCAGATTAACCAATGCGTCCGACATATATTCCGCTTCTTTTTCTATAATTTTTGTATCGTTTGCGTCGATAATTTCGCGCCATGACGAGTATTTTGTTCCTTTGATAAGAGCAGGGATTGAGGCATAACACTCAAGACAGCCATTGTTTCCGCAAGTGCACGGTTTTCCGTTGGGAATGAGCGTGATGTGTCCAAGCTCGCATCCTCTGCCCTGACTTCCGCGGTAAAATTTGTTGTTTATAACCACTCCGGCGCCTATACCCTCGTCAATCACCACATATGCAAAATTATCTTCGGTTTGACAGCAGCCGAAATACTGTTCCGCCATTGCATATGCGTAAGAGTCGCGTTCAAGCACACATGGAAGATTTGTTTTTTTAAAAAGATATTCGCATATGTTAAAATTGTGCCATTTTGAAAAATCGGGCGGATTTAAAATTGTTCCGGTTTTGTAATTTACAGGTCCGGGCGAGGCAATTCCGATGCCTATAATATTCCTGTCGGGAAGCATTCCTCTGTATTTTTCGATTTGCTCTGCAATATTTTGGGCGTTTAACTGTGCATCGCCGTGCAAATAGCTTTTTGTTTCCATTTCAAGGCAGTTTCCGCCGAGATCGAAAAGTCCGAGCTGATAATCGTTTCGCGAAAGACCGATGCCGATAACGCAGCGCGATGACTCACAAAGTTTAAGTATGAGCGGATTTCTGCCGACACCGGCGGTATCCTGTGCAGGTTCGTCAAAGATAAGACCGCTTTGCATAAGTTCGTCGGTAAGGAGCGATATTGTCGCCTTGGTAAGTCCCGTTTCTTTTGCAAGGCCGGCGCGCGAATAGCCGCCCCGTCTTATCATACGGAGAATAAGGCATTTGTTGTTTTCTTTCATCAGGCCGGCATTTGTTCCGCGCATTAAATCACCCCGAATATATTTATAAAATGAATTAACAAATTATTAACCAACTGAATTATACCATACTGAAGCTTTTGTGTCAATCAAAATTTTTCTGTATTTTGCACGTTTTTTATATGTATAATCAAAAACATATTGACACCAAAACATCGGTATGATATAATTTCGTCGTATGATAGGTGCGCAAAAGGGTTAGTATATGTGCACTTATATATTTTTAACACATTAGTTAAAGCGTTTAACTAATGTGCATAATGTTGCTTGTAGAAATAAATTATACATAACGATGGGGTGGAAAGATGGAAAAAATCAAAATTTCGGGCAAGTGGAGGCTTTATTATTTTGAGCAGTACGAAAGAAATGAGGTAAGCCCTGCCGACCTTCACGGCAGAGAAAGTATACCCTGCACAGTGCCGGGAAACGTTGAACTTGAACTTATAAATCAGGGAATTTTGCCCGAAGATATTTATATGGGGCAGAATATCAGACTCACCGAGGCATACGAAAAATATGAATGGTGGTACGAAACAAAAATAACAATGCCTGATATAAAAGGCAGGGCGTATCTTTATTTTGAGGGTGTAGACACGCTGGCGGAATACTGGCTGGACGGCGAAAAAATCGGGAAGTCGGAAAATATGCTCATTCCCGTTAAAATTACCGTTAAAAATCCCGTTGCCGGTAAAACGTACACGCTCTGCGTACGGCTGCGTTCGCCGATAATCGAAGCGGAAAAAATTCCGTTCGATATGCTTAGCTGTGCAATGAGCTGGCAGGGAGAAATCGACGAATCGCTTCCGATAAGAAAAGCGCGTCATTCCTATGGCTGGGATATAATGCCGAGGGCGGTAAGCGCTGGTATTTGGAGAGATGTATATATTGCTGACGAAACCGATTACGGCTTTAATCAGCTTGCGTATTTTGTGAAGAATTTTTCGGCAGATGGCGGAAAAAATGCGGCGGTAACGTTTTTCTATGAGCTTAACGGACTTCCCGAAAAAGGCACCGAAATAGAAATTCACGGCATATGCGGCGAGTCGGAATTTTACTGCCGCCGTGCGGTTAGATTTAAGGCAAAATCCGAAGATATTACCGTTGAAAATCCAAAGCTCTGGTGGCCGAAGGGATACGGGGAGCCGAATATTTATAAAACATCCGTGCGGATTTTAAACGGCGGTAAGGTGATGTCTGAAAAAACTCTTAACGTCGGCATAAGAAAAGCTGAACTTAAGCGCACCGACACAACCGACGGAAAGAACGGATATTTCGGCTTTATCGTTAATGATGTTCCGATTACGGTGTACGGAACAAACTGGGTTCCGCTCGACGCATTTCACAGCCGTGAGCACGAAAGATATGACAGAGCACTCGGCTTGCTTGATGACATCGGCTGTAATATGGTAAGGTGTTGGGGCGGAAATGTGTATCCCGAACAGAAATTTTACGATTTTTGCGACAGGCGCGGAATTATGGTGTGGCAGGACTTTGCGATGGCTTGCGGAACGTATCCGCAAGATGATGAGTTTGCGGAAAAGATGAAAAAAGAGGCTGAAGCGGTTGTCCGATTATACAGAAATCACCCGTCACTCGTTTTGTGGACAGGCGATAACGAGTGTGACCAGATGGCTTGGCAGTATGCCGGGGGAAAAGAGAACAGGCTTACGCGCGAAATTCTGCCCGAAGCGGTCGCACGGAACGATTTTGCAAGAAGCTACCTTCCCTCATCGCCGTATATTGCAAAAGGACATTCCGAATTTGAAACGTCTGAACGCCATTTGTGGGGTCCGCGCGATTTTTATAAGTCGGATTATTATAAAAACACTCCGGCGCATTTTGCGAGCGAACTGGGTTATCACGCCTGTCCGCCGACCGAGTCTGTGAAAAAATTTATTTCGCAAGGTCAGCTTTGGGGAAATATCGAGGACAGCGAGGACTGGATTTTACATTCGTCCGACCAATGCGGAAACAACGCCAGAATGAAGCTTATGGGTGAGCAAATAAGGCAGTTTTTCGGATACACTCCCGAAAGCTTGGAGGAATTTTCGTTTTTGTCGCAGATTTCACAGGCAGAGGCAAACAAGTTTTATATTGAGCTTTTCCGCTGTAACAAGCCGGTGAAAACAGGTCTTATCTGGTGGAATTTGATTGACGGCTGGCCTCAATTTTCTGACGCGGTTGTTGACTGGTACTTTGAAAAAAAGATTGCATATTACTATATAAAGCGCGTTCAGCAGCCGGTGTGCGTGATGTTGAGCGAAATGGAAAATTGGCATCATAGGGTTGTTATTGCAAACGATACGTTAAAAGAAGTGACTGTTAAATATAGGGTTACCGATGCCGATACGAAAGACGTTCTTGCCGAGGGTTCTGCCGTAATTTGTGCAAACGGTATACAAAATGCCGACAGTATAAGGCTTTATTATTCTGATAAAAAGATGCTCCTTATTGATTATGAGGTTGACGGCGTTAAGCACAAAAATCACTATCTTTGCGGACTGCCCCCGTTCTCGCCCGAACACTACCGCAAATGGTACGGTATGCTTGAAATAGACTAAATATTGATATAAATAAGAATGTGACAGCGCTGTGCCGTGCAGGCATAATTTATTGAATATGAAGTGTTGCAGAGCAGATTTTTTGCGCGTATTAAAAGGAAAAAAGCTTACTGCGTCGAATATACGCTATTGTGCAGATAGGCAGATATCCAAATTTATTTACAAAGGTGAGATTATGGCGAAAATATATGAGTTGAGCGCGCACGGATACACGGCGCAGATTGTTGCGGACTACGGAATGAACTGTATAAAAATCACTCACGAAACGGGTGTTGACGTTCTTCGTACACCCGATGATGCTGACGTTTTGCAATCGCAGGTTTTATACGGTATGCCCGTTTTGTTTTTCCCCAACAGAATATCGGGCGGACGGTTTGAGTTTGAGGGAAGAGTGTACATTTTGCCGATAAACGAGCCGAAGCTCAACAACTTTTGCCACGGAGATTTGCACAGGCTTGCGTTTGATGTAACCGAGTGTGACAAAACGCATATTATCGGCATTTACACCGCGTCTGACGAAAATAAATATATGACTTTTCCGCACACTTTTGAGTTTAAAATTGGGTACGAAATTCTTCCCGACGGAGTGCATCAGAATGTATCGGTTAAAAACACATCTGACAAAAATATGCCGTTTGCGCTCGCGTTTCACACGACATTTAATTTAAGCGACGGCGACAGGGTGAAAATTCCCGTGCGCAGAAAAGTTTTGCGAAATTCCGAAACGTACCTTCCGACGGGTGAATTTGAGGACGCTTTTGATGAAAAAAACGCACTTTTGCAGGGAGATTTTCTGCCGTACGGTACGGCGGTGAGCGCATTATACGAGGTGTCGGACGGCGGATTTGTGCTGTATAAAAACAAAGAAAACGCATATGTTACGTACACTGCTGACGAAAAATACAAATACTGTATGCTCTTTAACGGCGGCGGCACAAAATTTGTGTGCACCGAACCGCAGACATGGATTACAAACTGCCCGAATTTGCCTGTTGACCGCAAAAAATGCGGATTTGATTTTATAGCGCCGAACGCGGTTAAGACGTATAAATCGGTTATAAGCGTCATCAAAAAATAAAACGTTATTCACATAAAACACAAAAAGAGAATTTGTAAAATTACAAATTCTCTTTTTGTGCAAAATGAAATATCCGCCCGAAAACGAGCGGATATTTATTAAAAATTATTGGTTTTTGGATTCTTCAAAGCATTTGCTGCAAAGAACAGGTCTGTCGCCCTTCGGCTCAAACGGAACAACCGCCTCACCGCCGCAGTTTGAACAAACTACCTTATACATTTTTTTGCTGTTTTTAAAGCTTTCTTTTCTTGCCTTTCTGCAGTCGGGGCATCTTAACGGCTCGTTTTCAAAGCCTTTTTCAGCATAAAACTCCTGCTCGCCCGCGGTGAAAATGAAATCATTTCCGCAATCCTTACATACCAGTGTTTTGTCTTCGTACATTTCCTTTACCTCACTTTAGAAAAATAATATTTAATTCCGAAATGGAATAAAACATAAAAACATAGTGCGCCTACTGCAAAAATTTTGCAACCTTGCGTTTAATACGCTGAAGCGCATTGTCAATCGACTTTTCGCTTTTTTTCACTATTTTGGCAATTTCAACATAGCTTTTGCCGTCGAGATAAAGCGATAAAACATTCCATTCGAGCTTGCTCAAATTTTTTGACATTTTCTCGCGCAGTGACATAAAATGCTCTTTTGTAATCACTATTTCTTCGGGGTCAAAAACCTTTTTTTCCGAAATTGTATCAAGCAAAGTCTGTTCGGCGTCGTCGTCGAAAACAGGTCTGTTAAGCGAAATGTACGAGTTAAGCGGAATATGCTTCTGCCGTGTTGCCGTTTTTATGGCGGTGATAATCTGCCGTGTTATGCAAAGCTCGGCAAACGCCTTAAACGACGCAGTTTTGCTGACGTTAAAATCTCTTACCGCTTTAAAAAGACCAATCATACCCTCCTGAACAATATCCTCTTGTGCAGCACCTATAAGAAAATACGTTCTCGCTCTTGATTTAACAAGATTTTTGTACTTTTCGATTATGTATTCGGTGGCGCTGTCATTTCCTGCCTTTGCCGCGGAAACAATTTCCTCGTCGGACATTCCGTTAAAATCCGCACAACCGCACTGCGCGTCATAAGACATACAAAGCGCCTCCTTCCTCCAAGTACACTATTTAATTTTACATAAAATTTTTTTGCTTGTCAAGTTTTTGTTTTAATTTTGTCCGTATTTTACATCTGACGCGGTTCTAATTGGTGAAAATGCCGAATATACTGTATAAAAACGGGGGAGAAAATATGATTTGTACTTATGATTTGCGCGGTGTTCTGCCTTTTGTGTCACCGCGGATAAGAGAGGTCTTGAAGAAAATTGAAAATTTTGATAACGTGTGTGAAATCCGTATCGGCAAAAATATGCCTCTTTCGCTTTCGCTTGTCCGCGGTGCGGTGTTTGTGAGCGAAAACGGCAAATTTTTAAATTCGCCGTGCGGTGCGTTTATTGCGGACGGGCGTGATATTGAAAAAACGCTTGAGCTTATGACAAACGGCTCGGTTTACGCGGTTGCAGACGAGATAAAAAACGGCTTTCTTACGCTTGACGGAGGGTACCGCGTCGGAATTTGCGGAAGTGCGGTTTTAAACGGCGGAAAGGTTTCATATATTAAGGATATTTCCTTTTTGAATATCAGAATAAAGCGCGAGGTTTTCGGCTGTGCAGACAAGCTTGCGGAGTATATCACCGACGGCGGAGGCATTAAAAGCACGCTGATAATCGGCGGTCCTCACAGCGGAAAAACCACCGTTATACGCGACCTTGCGCGGATTTTGTCCGACAGATTTTTATACCGTGTCGCGGTTGCGGACGAGCGCGGAGAAATTGCCTCGTCGGTTAACGGAACGGCGAAAAACAACGTCGGTGCGCTCACCTGCGTTATGAATATGTGCCCGAAACGTGACGCATTAAATATGCTGGTGCGCTCGCTCGCGCCCGAGGTGATAATCGTTGACGAAATAGGCAGTGACGCGGATTTTTTTGCGGTGAAAAACGCTGTAATGTCGGGTGTTTCGGTTGTTGCGGCAAAGCACGGCGCAAGTTTTTCGGACGCGGAAAAATTTTTAAAAATTTTCGGCTGTGCGGCGCTCCTTTCGCGCGAAAACGTCGGGCAAATACAGAAAATTATACAAACGGGTGATAAATATGCTTAAATTTCTATCGTGCGCGCTGGTGCTTTTTTCAAGCACCTTTTTGGGATTTTTAAAAGCGGCGGATTTTGAAAAAAGAGAGAAAATTTTAAGATGTTTCATATCGGATTTGGAATTTATAAAAAACGAAATAACGCACCTTAAAACGCCGATTTTTGAGGTTTTGCAAAAGCTTGGGAATTCAAACGGCGAAACGGGCGCGTTTTACCGCGAGGTTGCGGAAAAATTTGTGCAAAACAAAGATATGCCGTTATCCGAAATATTTGACGCGGAAACAGATAAAATAAACGAATATTTTCCGCTTAAAAAGGGCGACGGCGACGGGCTTCATTTTCTTGCGCGTTCGCTCGGAAAGAGCGACACCGACGGGCAGAGCGCGCTGATTTTGCAGGCGGAAAGAGCATTAAATATGCGTCTTGACGAGGCGGTGAGCGACAAAAACAAAAACGCGCGCCTTTATAAAAGCTTGGGATTTTACTTTGGAATTTTGCTTGTGATAATGTTTTTTTAGGCGAAGAAAACGGAGGTCAAAATGAGTGTGGATTTAATTTTTCAAATTGCTGCAATCGGCATACTTGTGTCGGTGTTAAATCAGGTGCTTATCCGCTCGGGGCGCGAGGAACAGGCGATGATGACAACCCTTGCCGGGCTGATTTTCGTTCTGCTCATAATCGTTCGGCAGATAAGTATGCTTTTTGAAACGGTAAAATCCGTATTCGGGCTTTAGGCTATGGAGGCGGTTAAAATAAGTGCCGCGGCGGTTGTCGGCGTGCTCCTTATCACTGCAATAAAGCCATTCCGCAAGGATTTTGCCGTTGCCTTGTCAATCCTTACGGGTATTGTGATTTTCGGATATATTTTCGTATACCTCAAATCGGCGGTCGGCACAGTGGGCGATATTATGGCGCGGTTTAACATAAACGGCACGGCGGTTGAAGTGATTTTCAAAATAATCTGCGTTGCGTACATCTGCGAGTTTGCGTCGGGCATTTGCAAGGACGCGGGCGAGGGCGCGGTAGCGTCGAAGGTGGAAACGGGCGGAAAACTCATTATCGTATATCTTTCAATGCCGATTATAACGTCGCTTATCGACCTTCTTGCAAATTTTTTGTAGACGGAGGAAAAAATGTGAAAAAACCAATGAAATTATTTGTGAAATTTTTGATTTCGTGCCTTGCTGTTTTATGCGTTTTTTCGCTTTCGCAAAGCTGTTTTGCAGATTCCGTTTCAGATGAATTTTTCGGTTCCGATGCGGTTGATATTATCGGCGAAAAGGCGAGGGACGAAAACACCGACAAGGTGTACGGAGGATTTGATTTTGCCGAATTTACAAAGGAAATTTTAAACGGAAACGTTTTTCAGCCGAAAAAAATCGTCGGCAAAGCAATGAAAATTATTTTCGGTGCGGTTATGGAAAACGCGCATATGCTTGTTGTTTTGATTGCCCTTGCACTGGTCGGCGGAATAATTTCAAATCTTCAAGGCTCGTTCAATGCAAAATCAACCGCTGAAACGGCATTTTTCGCGTTTTACACAATGTATTCGGGAATTTTGACGGTGTGCGTTTACAACTGCCTTGAAAGCGCACGGCAGACAGTGGAGGCGCAAAGCGCATTTTTGCAGGCGGCGACGCCGACGTACATAGGAATGATGATTGCGAGCGGTTCGGTGCTGAAATCCGCCGCGTCAAAGCCGGTGATTTTGTATTTTATTTCGCTTATTTCAATCGCAGTGAAAGATTTTTTCATTCCGTTTTCGTTTATGATTTTCATTTTGTCGGTGATAAACAATCTGTCGGGCAAAATGCAGATAACAAAGCTTGTGAGCCTTTTGCGCCTTATTGTTACAAGGTCGCTTACCGCGCTGATGACGGTGTTTGTGACGCTTTTGACTCTTTCGGGAATGAGCGCGCAGAGTGCTGATACGTTAAGCGTGCGCGCGGCAAAATACGCGGCGCAGAATTTCGTTCCCGTTGTGGGAAACGTTTTGTCAAGCACCATCGACACGGTTTACGCGTCGGCGTCGGTTTTGCGCAGTGCGCTCGGTGTTGCCGGTATTGTCACGGTTGCGCTTTTGTGCGCCTATCCCGTGCTTAAATTCGGCGCGCTGATTTTTTTATACAAGCTTGCCGCGGCGATAATTGAACCGCTCGCCGACAAACGCATTTCAAACGCGGTGAACGAGGCGGCAAACGGAATTTCGCTTTTATTTTCGCTCCTTGTGTGCGTTGCGGTGGTGTTTTCGCTTTCAATAGCGTATCTTGCGGAATTTGCGATGGGGGTGGGATAAACGGAACAGATAAAAGCTTATGTTTTAAGCGTTGCAGGAGTTTTGATTTTAAGCGTTCTCACCGAGGCGGTTATGCCGTCGGGGACGTTCGGAAAATACGTCAAAACCGCGCTGGGACTTGTGATTTTGGTAACGCTTGCATATCCTGCGCTGAAATTTTCCGACTTTGACGCGCTGTATGAAAAATATGCGTTTTACGGCGGAACACCCGACGCGGAGGAAACCGCGGTATTTGACACCGAAAAAATCATAAAAGATGAGTTTGAACGGAAAATATGCGCGGTTATACAAGACGACATAAAAGAAAAGTTTTCGGAAAACTGCGGAATTTCGGCGGATTACGACGGCGGAAAATGCACAAAAATTTATATTTCGTGCGGTGATGGGAATTTTGACAAGATAAGCGGTTACATATCGCAGAAATACGGCTTGCAATGTGCGAAAAATGAAAAAACGGGGTATTAAAATGGATATTATGCCTTTTATTAAAAACTTTTCGTTTAAAAAGAATAAAAACACGCTTTTTATAATATTACTTATAGGAGTGCTGATGCTTGTTTGCTCAAAGTCGCTTTTTGCGTCCGAAAAGCCGAAAAACGATAAAAAGGCAAACGAAACAACGGCAGTTTGCGCCGACAATGCGGAAAAACGGCTTTCGGCGATGCTCGGCAAAATTTCGGGCGCAGGCAAAACAGAGGTGATGATTACATACGAATCCACGTCCGAAAAAGTGACGGTTGCAGACACAAAAACGTCGAAATCTTCGTCCGACGGCTCAAAAAACGAAAGCTCGGGCGAGAGAGTGACGGTTATGCAAAAGGACGGAAACGCGTCGTCGCCGTTTGTGAAAGCCGAGGTAAATCCGGAGGTGAGGGGAGTTTTGGTTGTTGCGGACGGCGCAGAAAACGCCGATGTTTCGGCAAATTTAAAAAAAGCCGTATGCGCCGTTTTGGACGTTCCCATTCACAAGGTTGAGGTTATGCCGAGAGAAAAATAAAATTTAAAATAAAGGAGAATTTGTATGAAAGACGTTGAAAAAAAGAAAATGACGAAACTGCTCATTTGTCAGAAAAAAGCGGTCGCGCTGGGTGCGCTGGTCGTTTTGGTGGGAGTTGCGGGCTATCTTAATTTTGTTTACGACAAATCGGACGGTACGCAAAGCACGCTTAACGAATATGTCGAAACGGTAAAGGATATTGAAAACGAACAGCAAAACGCAGGCGAGGCACAGCCCGTGAGCGCGGACGCAAAAAGCGCCGATTATTTCACGTCGGCGAGAATGAACCGCGAAACCGCGCGGAGCGAGAGCATTGAGCTTTTGAAAAGCACAATCGACAACGCGAACGTGTCGGCGGAGGCAAGGCAGGAGGCGGAAAACAAAATTTTTGCGATTTCCGACAATATCGAAAACGAGGTTAACATTGAAAACGTAATAAAATCGAAAGGATTTTCGGACGTTTTGGTGTCTGTAAGCGGCGACCAGGTAAGCGTTGCAGTGCGCGCCGAGTCGCTCACCGCTCCCCAGACAGCACAGCTTAACGACGCGGTTGAACAATTTGTAAGCACAAATAATGTAAAAATAGTTGAAGTTCCGTAAAAAGTGTAGTATAATATAAAAAACAAATGCAAAAAATATTAAAACTTATGTTTTTAATGTAATGAAAGGACGGGATAAAACTATGGACAAAACATATGAAGTTAACGAAAATTCGGGAAATGTTAAAATATCGGACGAGGTTATAGCAACGATCGCGCAGATTGCCGCAAATGAGGTTGACGGCATAATCGGCACGGGTTCGTCGTTTGCAGGCGAAATTAAGCAAATTCTTTCCAAAAAAGCGCCTGCCGGAAAGGGTGTTAAGGTTGTCACCGAAAACGGCGAGGTTACGGTGGATATAAGCGTTGTGGTTGAATACGGCGCAAAAATTCCTGCCGTTTCGTGGGAGCTTCAGGAAAACGTTAAGAAAAACGTTGAGTCTATGACGGGACTTTCGGTGCGCAAGGTGAATATTCACGTTGTGGGCATTGAGGTTAAAGAGGAAGAAAAGGAAGAAATCAAAGAGGAAAAAAGCGAAACGGACGCTGAAACATCTGCCGAAACAACCGAAGAAAACTAAAAATTCAAATAAACTTCGCATAATAAGAATTTGTGCGGAGTTTATTTTTTTAACAAATTTTCATAAAATATGAAATAATGCTTTATTTTTTTGAAAATTTGTTGTATAATATTTATTATGTATAATTATGTGAATTTTTAGTTGCACTGGAGGAAAACCAATGAGCAGAAAAACGGCGAGAGATAACGCCTTCAAGCTTGTTTTTGAAGCACCGTTTTACAAAAACGATTTTGAAACGGTTATGAATACGTTTGACGGAATTGAAAAAGAAAATCTTACCGAAAACGATTTAAAATATATCAAATCCACCGTTTCGGGCGTTTTTGACAAGCTTGAAATCATAGACGACAAAATAAATTCCAAGCTTATCGGCTGGACGGTCGGACGTTTGCCCAAAACCACCGCGGCAATACTTCGCCTTGCGGTTTACGAAATGGAGTTTAACGACGATATTCCCGTTCAGGTGGCTATGAACGAGGCTATCGAGCTTGCAAAAATATACTGCGACGACGACGCGCCGAGGTTTGTCAACGGCGTTTTGGAGTCGGTAAAAAAACTGAAAGAGGCTTAAAAAATGGCGGTAATCACTGTTAGTCAGCTTAACAATTACATAAAACGCTGTTTTGACAGCAACCAAAATTTTCAGCGTCTTTATATAAAAGGTGAAATTTCAAATTTCAAGCGCCATTCGTCGGGACACCTTTATCTCACGTTAAAAGACGAGGGAGGAGTTTTAAGGGCGGTAATGTTCCGCTCGGCGGCGTCGGGTCTTAAGTTTAACGCGTCAAACGGTATGAAGGTTATCGCGTGCGGACGCGTGGCGGTTTTTGAGCGCGACGGGCAGTATCAGCTTTACATTGAAAGTATGATGCCCGACGGCGTGGGCGAGCTTTATCTTGCGTATGAACAGCTTAAAGAAAAGCTTGCGAAAGAGGGGCTTTTTGACGAATCGCACAAAAAGCCGATACCGAAATATCCCGCGAAAATCGGCGTTATAACCTCGCCTACGGGCGCGGCGGTGCGCGATATTTTAAACGTTTTAAAAAGGCGCTATGCGCTCGCGGATATTTATATTTACCCGGCGCTGGTGCAGGGTATCGGCTCGGCGAAAACCATCGCCGAGGGAATTGAGTTTTTCAACCGCGAAAAAAAGGCGGACGTGCTCATTGTGGGCCGCGGAGGCGGTTCGATTGAAGATTTGTGGGCGTTTAACGAAGAAGAAGTTGCATACGCGATATACAATTCCGAAATTCCCGTTATCTCGGCAGTAGGACACGAAACAGACTTTACAATCGCGGATTTTGCCGCCGATTTGCGCGCGCCTACGCCGTCGGCAGGAGCAGAGCTTTCCGCACCGTCGCAGACCGACGTGCGCCAAAGCCTTATTATGCAGAAAAGCAAGCTTGCGGTGTGCCTTACAAATTTATACAAACTAAAGGCACAACAGCTTGAAAGAATACGAAAATCGCGCGTTTTTGCCGATTACCGAATTATTTTCGACGACAAACGGCTTTATCTCGATATGCTTTCAAAATCGCTGGCCGATTTGTATGCCAAAAAGGTGGAAAAAAGCAAAACCGAGCTTTTGAAATATCTTTCAAAGCTTGAGGCGCTCAATCCGGCGTCGGTTTTAAAACGCGGTTTTGCGTCGGTGAAAGGCGCGAACGGAAAAATCGTCAAAGACGCAAAAAGCCTTAAAAACGGCGATTTAATAGATGTTACATTTGCGGACGGAACCGCAAACTGCGAAGTGAAATCCGTAAAAGAGGGAGAAATGATATGAATAAATTTGAAGATAACATCACAAGGCTTGACGAAATTGTGAAAAAGCTCGAGGACGGAAACGCGGCGCTTGATGAGTGCGTTGCGCTTTTTGAGGACGGCGTAAAGCTTACCGGCGAGTGCATAAAAATGCTTGACGACGCCGAGCAGAAAATTAAGCTTTTGGTGAAAAATAACGACGGAGAGGTAAGCGAAACTGATTTTGTTCAGAACGACGCTTAAACGGTAAAAAATATGAATTTCAACGACGAATACAAAAAACGTCTTACGCTTATAAATGAGCATATTGAAAGTTTTTTTGCAAATGAGTGCAGAAATCTTGAAAGTTTTGTCACCGAGGCGCCTGTTTACAGTGTGTTGAACGGCGGAAAAAGGGTGAGGGGAATACTCACGCTTGAGGTTGCAAGAATGCTCGGCGGAAATGAAAAAACCGCGCTCGAATTTGCAGTCGCGATTGAGTTTATTCAGGCATATTCGCTTGTTCACGACGATTTGCCCTGTATGGACGACGACGATTACAGAAGGGGTCAGCTTAGCTGTCACAAAAAATTCGGCGAGGCAAAGGGCGTGCTTTGCGGCGACTCGCTTTTAAACCTTGCGTATGAGGTTATGCTTAAAAGCATTTTAAACGGCGGTGACGGCGAGAAAAAAGCGGCGGCGGAAATTGCGCACCGCGCCGGAATTTTCGGTATGATAAAAGGTCAGCTTATAGACATTGATTTGATGAGCAAAAAAGACATTACGCTCCCCGACGTCGAAAAGCTTATCGAATACAAAACAACCGCGCTTATATCCGCGGCGGCGCTTGCGGGCGCGCGCATTGCAAACGCGGACGGCGAAGATATTGAAAATATCAAAAATTACGCGTACCACCTCGGCACGGCGTTTCAGATAAGGGACGATTTTGAGGACGAGGAGGAGGACAAGCTGAAAGAGAAAGAGGAAAAAACGCCGAACTTTATAAATCTTCTCGGTAAGGAAAAAGCCATCGAAAAGCTTATTTATCACAGAAATTCGGCGCGTGATATTTTGAAAAAATACGAAAAAAGCGAATTTTTAACGGCTATGAACGAATTTTTGTTCGGCGCGTTTTAAAAAATATTGCAAAACCGAAAAAATTATGATACAATATAAGGATAAAATTTGTATAAATCGGGATAAATTTTGTATAAAATTAGGTTTACATAAACAACCTCGGAAGGAGTTAAAAAGGTGAAACAGCTACTTGAAAAAATCAAAGCGGAAGCCCTCAAAGCGTTGGAAAATTCTGACAAAATGGAGGAGCTTGAAAGCTTCAGAGTGAAATATCTCGGAAAAAAAGGAGAAATCACGGGCGTTTTGAAAGGGCTCGGATCGGTTGCGGCTGACGAAAGAAAAGAAGTCGGCGCGCTTGCAAACGAAATCAGAGCGTACATTGAAAAAGGTCTTGCCGAGAAAAAAGCGGCAATGCAGGAAAAAGTTTTGCAGGAAAAGCTTAAAAAAGAGGTTATCGACGTTACGATGCCCGGCAGAAAAAGCGACATCGGCGGCGCTCATCCTCTTACAATAGTAAGAAAACAGCTTGAAGATATTTTTATGGGAATGGGATTTTCTATTGCCGAGGGTCCCGAAGTTGAGCTTGATTACTACAATTTCGAGGCGCTCAACATTCCCAAAAACCACCCTTCGCGCGACACGCAGGATACGTTTTACATCAACGACGATGTGGTTTTGAGAACGCAGACCTCCTCCGTTCAGGTGCGCGTTATGGAAAAAACCAAACCGCCGATAAGGGTTATATCCCCCGGCAGAGTGTTCAGAAGCGACGCGGTTGACGCTACACATTCGCCCGTTTTCCACCAGCTTGAGGGTCTTGTTGTTGACAAGGGCATCACAATGGGCGACCTTAAAGGAACTTTGGAACTGTTTATGAAAAAGCTTTACGGCGACGACGTTAAAATCCGTCTGCGTCCGCACCATTTCCCGTTTACCGAGCCGAGCGCAGAGGTTGACGTTTCGTGCTTTGTATGCGGAGGAAAAGGTTGCCGTGTATGTAAAAAAGAGGGATTTATAGAAGTTCTCGGCGCAGGTATGGTGCACCCGAAAGTTTTGAAAGAGTGCGGAATTGACCCCGAAATTTACAGCGGTTTTGCTTTCGGTATCGGTCTTGAGCGTATCGTTATGCGTTCGTATAACATTGACGATATGCGTCTTTTGTACGAGAACGATTTAAGATTTTTGAAACAGTTTTAACGGAGGTAGCAGAATATGAAATTTCCAATAAGTTGGCTTAATGATTATGTTGATATAAACGGCATTACGTCCGAAGAATTTGCGCACGCAATGACAATGTCGGGTTCAAAGGTTGAGGGCGTTGAAAACGCGGGCGAAGAAATTCAAAATGTTGTTGTGGGCAAAATTTTGAAAATTGTGAAACACCCCGACGCGGATAAGCTTGTTATCTGTTCGGTCGATGTGGGAAACGAGGTTTTGCAGATTGTCACCGGCGCAAAAAACGTGAGCGAGGGCGACTTTGTTCCCGTTGCGCTCCACGGTTCGCATCTCCCGGGCGGAATTGTAATTAAAAAAGGCAAACTCCGCGGTGTTGAGTCGTGCGGTATGCTCTGCTCAATCGGCGAGCTTAACCTCACTTTGGAGGACGCGCCATATGCGATTGAGGACGGAATTTTAATTTTCGACAGAGAATATCCGCTCGGTATGGACGTTAAAGAAATTTTCGGTCTTGACGAGGACGTTGTGGAGTTTGAAATTACGCCTAACAGAGCCGATTGCTTCAGCGTTCTCGGAATAGCGCGCGAGGCGGCGGTAACCTTTGACAAACCGCTTAAAATCGACGTTCCCGAGGTTCACGAAACAAACGACAAAGTTGAAGACTATGCGTCTGTTACCGTTCTCGACACAAAAGACTGTATGCGTTATGCGGCGCGCGTTGTCAAAAATGTTAAAATTGCGCCAAGCCCCAAATGGCTTGCGGACAGACTTAAATTGAGCGGAATAAGAAGCATTAACAATATCGTAGACATCACAAACTACGTTCTTTTGGAATACGGTCAGCCTATGCACGCTTTTGATTTGGACAATGTTGCAGGACACAAAATTATCGTCAGAAAAGCGGAAAACGGCGAAATTATGACCACTCTCGACGAACAGGAAAGAAAGCTTGATGACACTATGCTGGTTATCTGCGACGCGGACAAACCCGTTGCGGTTGCCGGTGTTATGGGCGGTCTTAACAGCGAAATCGAGGACACCACAAAGACGCTTTTGTTTGAGTCGGCTTGCTTTAACGGCGCAAACGTACGTCTTACCGCAAAAAAACTCGGACTCCGCACCGAGGCGTCGTCGCGCTACGAAAAAGGTCTTGACCCCGAAAACGTTATCGGTGCAATAAACCGTGCGTGCGAACTTGTTGAAATGCTCGGCGCCGGTGAGGTTGTGTCGGGAATAATCGACGTTGACAATTCGGACAAAACTCCGCATATTCTGCCGTTCAGACCCGATTACATCAACGCTTTTCTCGGAACGGACATTTCAAAAGAAGAAATGATTAAAACTCTCACCGCTTTTGAGTTTAAAGTGGACGGAGATAAGGTTACCGTCCCCACGTTCCGTGCGGACGTTGAGGGCGAGGCGGATATTGCCGAGGAAGTGGCAAGAATTTACGGCTACGACAAAATCAAATCGTCGCCTTTGCGCGGTGAAACAACCCAGGGTATGAAAACAAAAGAGCAGAAACTTGTCAACAAAATCGAGGAGGCGGCAATCGCACAGGGTCACTACGAAACAATGACTTTCTCGTTTGTTTCGCCCGATATATTCGACAAAATCAACACGAACGACGAAAACTTGCGCAACGCGGTTGTTATCACAAATCCGCTCGGCAAAGACTGCTCCATTATGCGCACAACGCTTATTCCGTCGATGATGGACACAATTTCGTACAACTACAATCAGCGTACACCGCAGGGAAAATTCTTTGAAATCGCAAAAGTTTATCTTCCTGCCCCCGGCGAAAAACTTCCCGACGAGTGCAAGGAAATCTGCCTCGGAATGTACGGAAACTACGATTTTTACGATATGAAGGGCAGTGCGGAAAGTATTCTCGACGCGCTTAACATTAAAAATTACGAATTTGAGGCGGAAACCGAAAACACCACTTTCCACCCCGGCAGATGCGCAAACATTATGTGCCGAGGAAAGAAAATCGGTATAATCGGCGAGCTTCACCCGACGGTGCTTAAAAATTACTCGGTCGGCGCAAAAGCGTATATCGCGGTACTCGACATAAGAGAATTAAACGAGATGTCAAACAATAACATTCAGTATAAAGCACTCCCGAAATTCCCGGCGGTTACAAGGGATATGGCACTTATCGCAGACGACGCGGTAACGGTCGGCGAGATTGAAAAAATCATTAAAAAATGCTCGGGTAAAATTCTTGAGGACGTTAAGCTTTTCGACGTTTACAAGGGTGAGCAGATTGAAAAAGGCAAAAAGAGCCTTGCATTTTCGGTTATCTACCGTGCGGACGACAGAACTCTTACCGATGACGAAATTTCGGCTGTTTTTGATAAGACGATAAAACAGATTGCCGAAAAGACAGGCGCACAGCTTAGATAAACCGAAAAAAGGCTTTGTAAAAATTCAAAATTTTTAAGGAGGTAAGGATTATGGAATTTAACGAAACTATGGTGTTCAACGGCAGTGTTGATAAGCAGGCGCTTATTAAGGAAACACTTTCAACGGTGTATGAGGCTCTTAAAATAAAAGGCTACAACCCGATAAGCCAGCTTGTCGGCTACATTATGTCGGGCGACCCCACCTACATCACAAGCTACAACAATGCCAGAAGCCTTATTTCAAAACTTGAAAGAGATGAAATTTTAGAGGAGCTTTTCAAGGACTATTTGAGAGATAAATAATATGAAATTTTCCCAAAAGAAAACAAAAAATGCGGCGGTTACGGCGATAATCGTATCGGCGGCAATGCTTTCGTCCAAGTTTTTCGGTATGCTCCGCGATATTTTAATCGCATACCTTTACGGCACTGAAAGCGTCAATGCCATTGCGTTTTCCACCGCATCAAGAATACCCCTTTTGTTTTTCGATATTGCGCTCGGAACTGCCGTAACGGCGGCGTTTATTCCGATTTACAACGAATTTCTGCAAAAGGGCGAAAGAGAAAAAGCACAGGATTTTTCAAACAAATTCATTACGCTCGTGTCAATCGTCACCCTCGTTATGGTGACGGTCGGCATCGCGTTTTCGGGCACGGTTGTGCGCATAATCGCGGGCGGTCTTGACGGCGAAAAATTAAGCCTTGCGTCGGGACTTGTCAAAATACTGTTCCCCGCGATTTTCATAACGGGCGTTGCATACTGCTTTGTCGGCATTTTGCAGTCGGACGGAGAATTTGTAATTCCTGCGCTTATTTCGCTTGTTTCAAACGCGTTTTTAATTTTGTATATTATCATTTTCGGTGACAAATTCGGCGTTTGGGGCATTGCGGTGTCTATGCTTGCAGGCTGGATTTTGCAGATTGTCATTCAAATTCCGCCGCTTGTTAAAATGGAATATAAGCTTAAAATTAAAAATCCGTTCGGCGACGAAAACATAAAGCGCGTGTGCCTTTTGGCGCTCCCGATTATAGTCAGCGCGTGGGTTCAGCCGATTAACACAATGATAAATATAAACCTCGCGTCGGGCTTAAGCGGCGGTGCGGCGGTGCCTGCGCTGGACTACGCAAATAAGCTTTATATAATTCTCGTGGGCGTGTTTACGTATACCATAACCAACCTCACATTTCCGTCGCTTTCGCGCTATGCGGCCGCGCACGATATGGAATCATTTGCCGAAACGGTGCGAAAATCAGTTAAATACGTAATTTTCATCATTGCGCCGGTTATGGCAGGGTTTATGCTGTTGTCAACGCCCATTATCAGCGTGTTTTACGAGCGCGGTGCGTTTGACGCGTCGTCAACGCGCCTTACTTCAACGGCACTGTTTTTCTACTCAATCGGAATGGTCGGGTTCGGCATAAATGAGGTGATGAACAAATCGTTTTACGCGCTCCAGGACGGCAAAACCCCTATGCGCGCGTCGGTTGCAGGCATATGCGTAAACATTGCGCTGTCGGTTTCTGCGGTGGTTTTCGTTAAAACGGGGCTTGAGGGACTCGCATTTGCGGCGTCGGTTGCGGCGAATATTATCGGTTTCGGACTCCTCATCCTTTTGAGCAGACGCGTTAAAAATATTTTTACCAAAGACCTGTTTGCGTCGGCGGTAAAAAGCATTATTTCCGCGGTTGTTATGTGCGCGGTTGTCATTTTTGTAAAAAACGCACTGCCGTTTGCAAATAAGTATTTACAGCTTTTTGTGCCTGCGGTGTCGGGTGCGGTTGTTTATGTTGTAATGTGCGTTATATTAAAATCCGAAGAATTTTTCGGAATACTAAAAACAGTTATGAGAAAATTTTTAAAGGAGGCGTAAAATTTGGAAAAAAGCTTGGTTTTAACATTTTTAATAAATTTTTTCAATAGGTTTTCCGCCTGCTTTAAAGGCAGTATTTTAAAGAAAATCGAAGATTTTTTTGCGAATATTTTCAAAAAAGACGCGAAAAAAAGCTTTTTTGTAAGATTTTTCACAAAGGCGCCGAATTTAAGCAATGCGGTGTCAAGCAGTGCAATCGCAAGGTTTTTCCTGGCGATATGTAACTTTTTCGCGAAGATTATCAGGGGCGCGGTGAAAATTTTGAAAAAATCCGCGGTGCTTAACGGAATTTTGTGGCTTTACGACAACGTTTTCGACATTTCTCTGCGCACTTACGGGTTGTTTTTGCTCGCGTTTTCGGTTGTTTACGAGGCGGTGCTTGTTATAAGCGGAGGTTCGGGCGGAATAATCGCGCTTGCGGCGGCGATTTTCTCGGCAGTTTTGATTTTGCTCAACATATCGCTTTCGGCTATGTTCAAAAACAGCGTACTTATTAAAAAGATAATGCTCTATTTCGGCATTGACCTTGAACAGAGCGCAAAAACGGTTAAAACAACGCGTTTTTGCGGTGCGGTTTTTTTAGGTTTGGGCGCGCTGTGCGGTGCGGTGACGGCATATGTTCCGCCGTTGTACGTTTTTGCGGCGGTTATAGCATTTTGCGGTGTCAGTGCGGTTTTGATAAACTTTAAAACGGGCATATACATCATAGCCGGACTTTTCCCGTTTCTGCCGACAATGGCGGTTGTGGGACTTATGCTCCTCACGTTTTTGTCAATGCTTTTAAAGCTTGCGTACGACGAAAATTTCAAATTTACAAAAACAAATCTTGACGTGGTTATTCTGCTTTTCGCACTTGTAATGTTCATTTCGTCGGTCACGTCGTTCGCACGAAACAGCAGTATGAAAATATTTATGGTTTACTCCGTTTTTATGATGGGATATTTTATCATCACAAACACGGTGAAAAACAAAAAAAGCCTCTATCTTATGTTTTCGATTATGACCGTTTCGGCGGTTCTGGTCGCGCTCTACGGCATTTATCAGCACATTTTCGGCTTTGCCGAGGGTACAACGTGGACGGACACCGAAATGTTTACGGATATACAGACAAGGGTTGTTTCGACGTTCGGTAACCCGAATGTTTTGGGCGAATATCTTCTTTTGATGATACCTGCCGTGTGCGCGTTTGTGTGGAACGCACCGAAAATCGGCAACCGCGTTGTAAACCTTTTGCCTCTCGGACTTTTGGGACTTTGTATGATTTTCACGTATTCGCGCGGAAACTGGCTCGGACTTATCGCGGCGGCGGTGATTTTCGTATCGTTTTACGACAGAAAATTCATATGGCTCGGCATAATGCTTGTGCTCTTGTCACCGCTCTTTATGCCTCAAAGCATTGTAAACAGATTTCTTTCAATCGGCGACGTTTCGGACACTTCGACGTCCTACCGCGTTTACATTTGGTTCGGTACAATAAAGATGCTCAAAGACTACTGGTTCTGCGGTATCGGCCCCGGCACAGAAGCGTTTAATATGATTTATCCGCATTATGCGTATGCGTCGATTGTCGCGCCTCATTCGCACAATTTGTATCTGCAAATTCTTGCGGAAAACGGAATTTTGGGAATTTTGGTGTTCCTTGCACTTTTGATTGTGCTTTTCAAAGACGCTGTTTCGGCAATAAACGGTGCAAAAAAAAGCTACGCAAAAGCGTGCTGTACCGCGCTTACGGCAGGCTTGGCAGGCTATCTTGTGCAGGGCGCGTTTGACAACGTTTGGTATAACAACCGAATTGTTATGATGTTTTTTATGTTTCTTGCCCTTTTGGAATGTTCGGTTTTGATTTTGCGAAAGGGGGAAGCGAATGATTAAAGTTGTAAACGTCACCTCCGACGCGAATATCGGCGGTGCGGGAAAATGTATTCTCACGTTTTTAAAGCATTACGACCGAAAAAAATACGACCTTACGGTGATTGTTCCGCCGAAAAGCTTGCTTATCCCCGAGATAAAAGCGCTGGGCGGAAAATATATTGAGGTTGAGGGAATAAGCGATAAATCGCTTGATATAAACGGAATAAAGGCGCTTAAAAAGGCGTTTGCAAAGATAAAACCCGACATTGTTCACGCGCACGCGGTAATGAGCGCGCGCATCGCGGCAAAAATATCGGGCGCGAAAATCATCTACACACGCCACAGCGTGTTTGAACCGCCGAAGAAAATTTCGCACGGCATCGGAAAATTTATAAACGGCGCGGTGAACAACTTTTTTGCGGATAAGATTATCGCGGTCGCCGAGGCGGCAAAGGATAATCTTACAAGAACGGGAGTTTCCGAAAAGAAGATTACCGTTATAAAAAACGGTGTGGACGCGCTGAAACGGTACGATAAAGAAACGGTTGCAAAAATCAAGTCGGACTACGGCATAAATGACGAATTTGTGCTGTCAATCGCGGCACGGCTCACCTATGTGAAAGGTCATAAATACATTTTGAAAGCCGTGAAAATGCTTGCGGACGACGGCGAAAATTTTAAACTTATAATCGCGGGCACAGGTGAATATGAGGACGAGATAAAAAAAGAAATTTCGGCGCTGAGCCTCGAAAACAGTGTTATTATGGCAGGCTTTGTCAAAGACGTTGAGGCGCTTAACAACATCACCGATTTAAACCTCAACTTTTCGTTCGGTACGGAGGCGACCAGCCTTTCGCTGCTGGAGGGAATGAGCCTCGGCATCCCGGCGGTTGTCAGCGATTTCGGCGGAAATCCGGGTGTTATCAGGGATAACGAAAACGGATTTTTGGTGCCGAGCAAGGATTATAAATCGCTTTATGAAAAAATTAAGTTTGCAATGGACGATAAAGAACTTTACAAGCGTCTTTGCGAGGGGAGCCGGCGCATTTTTGAAAGCGAATTTACCGCCGATAAGGTGACACGGCGCATAGAGAGCGTTTATGACGAGGTTATTTTGCAGAAGGAGAAACGAAAATGAAGAAAAAATTGAGCATAATTGATATACTTATCATTTTGATTGCCGTTGTATGCGCGGTTTTTGCAGTGAAATATTTTATCGCTAATTCAAAAAAGGCATATAACGTGCCCGAGGTTTCGTACGTTGTGGAATTAAAATCGCTTTCCGACGAGTATCTTGACGTTTTCAAAGAGGGTGACAAAATCACCGACGGCGTTAAGGGCGGTTATCTCGGAAGCGTTAAAAAAGTTGAGATAAAAGACAACGTTGAAACGCGCGAGGATACCGAAAACGGCAGATTTGTGCAGTCGTCGTTTGAAAACCGCAAGGACGTGTATCTTACAATTTCGGGCGTGCCGACAACATATACCGACGACGAAATCCTTTTTGCGACACAGGAAATCAAAATCGGAAAACAGCTTCATATGAAGTCGAAAAACTATGTCGGACACGGCTACATCATTTCGGTAAACGACGGTAAATAAGGGGGCGGATTGAAAATGATAATTGATGAAAAAGGCAAAATATTCGGAAAAATTAACATTATCGACCTTTTAGCGGTTTTGATAATTGTTGTGTCGGTTGCCGCCGTTTGCTTTAAATTCGGCTTTTCCGCACACAAAAACGTCGGCTCGGCAGGCGACGAAATAACCTATGTTATGAAGATTAAGGCAATCCGCGATATATCTGCGGACGCGCTTAATATCGGCGACAGTCTTACCGAAAAGACCACAAAAAAGAAAATAGGCAAAATTATCGACAAAAGAGTTGAGCCGGCAAAAGAGGTTGTCAACAAGGCGGACGGAACGCTTACAGGCGAAGTTGAAATTCCCGAAAGGTATGACGTTTACATCACGGTGAAGGGAAGCGGAACGGCTAACGACACGGGATATTTTCTTGACGGAACGTATCAAATCGGCGTATTTTCGTCGGTTGTGTTCTCAAGCAGATACATCGAAACGACCGGCACGGTTATCGAAATAAAATAAATTTTTGAGGGTGGGGGCTATGGCAAAAAAAATAATATCACTCTTTACCGCTTTAATTATTTTGACATCTTTTAACGTTTGCAGTGCAAAAAACGCGGTCGATTCCATCATCGGCACCGACGCGCAGTTTGTCATTCTTGCAACGGTCACAAATATTTCGGACAACACTTTTGAGCTTACAAAGGGGTTTGCAATCCGCCAGAAAGAAAACGTGAACATTCCCGACACAATCACCGTTACAAAGTTTAAATACGGCTACTGCGTCGAGCATGCGGACAATTATAACAATCCGCAAATGGGGGATAATATAATCGTTGCGCTCGATTATTCGGGCGGTGCGTATCATATAAACTCCGACGCGTTTATGGTGGACAATGTTTCGGCAGGCGCAAAGGTGAAAGTGCCCGAGGAAATTAAGAATTACGACTGCATAAATGAGCTTTTGGCGCTCGGATATTACATACATTCGGGCGGTGAGCGCACCGAATACGAATATTCCAACAACTTGGTTTATGCAATCGGCAGCGGCGGAGAAAAGTTTGAAATCAACCGCCGTGCGGACGATTATGTAGTGTATTTCAACAAAAATAAAACTGATTTGGCAGATAAACCGCAGGTTCCCGAAAGTCCGCGCAATGTGTCCAAAATTATTATTCTGTTCCTTTTGTTCGGCGTGATATTCGGAATTTTGTGCGTTGTGTCCGCAAATTACATTCTATCAAGAAAGGACGGCTGATTTCGTGATAGTTAAAGAAAAAACGATTGAAACAACCCATATTTTTAAAGGCAGAATTATAGATGTCAGCGTTGACACGGTGGTGCTCCCCGACGGCAAAAAAGCGTCGCGCGAGCTGGTGCGCCACCCCGGCGGTGTGTGCGTTGTGGCATACGACGGCGATAATATTTATCTTGTAAAGCAGTACCGCAAGCCGTATGACGAGGTTGTGACCGAGCTTCCGGCAGGCAAGCTTGAATACGGTGAAGACCCGCTTGAATGCGGTAAACGCGAGCTGTTGGAGGAGGCCGGAATGACCGCCGAAAATTTTGAGAGTCTGGGAAAATTCTATTCGTCGCCCGGATTTTGCAGCGAAACGATTTATGCGTATCTTGCGACGGGTCTTAAAAAGGTCGGTCAGCATCTTGACGAGGACGAATATCTTGACGTTATCAAGGTTAAGTTTGACGACGCGGTGAAAATGGTTATGAACGGCGAAATATGCGACGGAAAATCCGTTTCGGCAATTTTAAAATCCGCGTTTGTTTTGAGAAATAAAATTTAAAATGAATATGTCCGTAGGTGACGGACAATAAAAAACGGGACGATGCCCGCATCGTCCCGTTTTTACGTTTCATACGTTCTTATAATATTTCCCGCCACCTCACGGCGCGGAATTCTCAAATCCATTGCCTGTTTTTCTATGTAATAATGCGCGTCTTTTTCACTTAAATTGAGCTTTTCCATAAGTAACCATTTTGCGCGGTTGACAACGCGTATATCCGCCATTTTTTCTTTCAGCGACTTGGTTTTTTCCTCTATTTTTCTAAGCTTTTTGTTGTATGCAGACACAAGCTTTAACGCACTGTAAAAATACTGCGCCGAAAGCGGTTTTGACAGCGTGAACACGCCGTTGTCCTCCACTTTGTAGGCAACCTGTGAAAAAACGTCGTTTTTCACCATAAGCAAAATTCCCATATTCGTTTCGGACATATCAAGCGCGAGCATTATGCCGAAATCGTCGGGGAGCGGTGTGTTGATGATAAGAATATCCGCACCGTTATCCGCAAGCATACGCTTTGCCTCGCCGGCGCTTTTCGCGCGCACGGCAGGCATAAATTCGCTGACGGGAAGAAGATTTGCTATATATTCAAACGCTTTGTCCGCGCCCGACGCAACAACAACCCTTAATTTTTCTTTTTCAGGTTTCATATTCGCCCCTCCGAAAAGAATTATTTAATGTGCGACTGTGCGAATAAATCCGCAAAGCCCTCGGGCAGATATTTTGCCACAAAGGCGCTGTTTTTCGCCTCGGCATAAGCCTCGGCAAAGTTTTGCGGAAGGGTTCTGTAATTTTTAAGCGCGTCGGCGTCGGCTTGATAAAGGTTTATATTTGCCGGATACGGCGGCTGCATATTGTTGTCTATACCGTCAATTCCGGCGTAAATTATGAGCGCATATGCAAGATACGGATTTGCCATCGGGTCGGGCGAACGAAGCTCAATACGCTCAAAATCGCCTTTTGCGGCAGGTATTCTTATAAGCTGTGAGCGGTTTTCGTGCGACCACGTGATGTATTTGGGCGCTTTTAATTCGCCGAAACGCTCATACGATGTTTCGCACGGGTTTAAAAACATTGTAATTTCGCTGATATGCTCCATAATTCCTGCCATAAACGGCGCGTTTCTGTCTTTGCCGTCGGTGCATTTTACCGAAATGTTTATGTGCATACCGTTTCCGCTTTTTCCCTTTATGGGCTTGGGCATAAACGACGCATAAAGTCCGTTGTGCGCCGCCGCGGCTTTTACAACGGTGATAAAATTCATTGCGTTGTCCGCAGCCGACATTGCGTCGCTGTACCTAAAGTCGATTTCGTTCTGACCGGGACCCTCCTCGTGGTGCGAGCTTTCGGGCAAAATTCCCATTTCAAGAAGTGTAAGGCAGATTTCGCGTCTTATATTCTCGCCCTTGTCCTCGGGCGCAACGTCCATATATCCGGCGGTGTCGAACGGTATTCCCGTGGGTTCGCCGTCGTCGTCGGTTTTGAAAAGATAAAACTCAAATTCCGAGCCGAAATTCACGGTAATTCCCTTACTCTTTGCGTATTCCGCTGCCTTTTTGAGTATGTGGCGCGAATCGTTTTCAAACGGTGTGCCGTCGGGATATTTAATATCGCAGAACATACGCACAACCTTGCCCTGTGACGGACGCCACGGCAAAATATTTATTGTCGACGGAATGGGGAAAAGCAAAAGGTCAGACTTTATTCCGCAGTTAAAGCCGAGAACCGCGGACGCGTCGAACGAAATGCCGTCCTCAAACGCGCGTTTTAACGAGTCGGGCATAATGGAAATGTTTTTCTGATTTCCGAAAATGTCGCAGAACGCAAGACGTATAAACTTAACGTCCTCGTCGTTTATAAACTCCAAAACATCTTCATAAGAATAGGTATACATAAGATTTTCAGCTCCTTTGAAAAGCAAAAAATTTAGCCTTTGTTTGATTTTAACAGTATATCACACCGCGAATTTGTTGTCAATAATTCAATTTGCACAAAACGTCAAAAAAATTAAATTAACACTTGACATATTTCGTTTTCGGTGCTATACTTTACCCATAAAGCGACAAGGACGCCGCAGACAGGGGAAAAATGTCTGTGGCATTTTTTGTTTTTACATAGGAATTTAAAGCGACAAGGAAGTCACTTAAGGAGTTTATCCTTAATACCCTTGCCGCTTTTTTTATTAAGAAAAGGGGTAGATATTATGAACACAGTTTCAAGCGAATTTGGCTCAATGGTATTTGATGACGCGGTTATGCAGGCACGTTTACCCAAGGAAACATACAAAGCGCTCAGAAATACCATTAAAAACGGAAAACATCTTGATTTGTCGGTTGCAACGGTTGTTGCAAACGCGATGAAGGACTGGGCGGTTGAAAAGGGCGCAACACATTTCACGCATTGGTTCCAGCCTATGACGGGTGTTACAGCCGAGAAACACGACAGTTTTATTTCACCCAGAGATAACGGCAAGGTTATTATGGAATTTTCGGGAAAAGAGCTTATTCAGGGCGAGCCTGACGCATCGTCTTTCCCGTCGGGCGGACTCCGCGCAACCTTTGAGGCGAGAGGCTACACCGCGTGGGACGCTACATCTTATGCATTTATTAAAGACAATATCTTGTGCATACCCACAGTTTTCTGCTCATACGGCGGTGAGGCGCTCGACCAGAAAACAGCGCTCCTTCGTTCTATGGAGGCAATTAACAAACAGGCTTTGAGAGTTCTTAAACTTTTCGGCAACGAGGACGTTAAATCGGTTAAAACAACGGTAGGACCCGAACAGGAATATTTCCTTGTTGACAAGGCGCTTTACGACCAGAGAAAAGATTTGATTTACACAGGCAGAACGCTCTTCGGCGCACGTCCCCCGAAAGGACAGGAGCTTGACGACCACTACTTCGGAGCTATCAAACCGAGAGTTGCGGAGTTTATGAAAGAGCTTAACACCGAGCTTTGGAAACTCGGAATTTTGGCAAAAACGGAGCATAACGAGGTTGCGCCGGCACAGCACGAGCTTGCACCGATTTTCACAACCTCCAATATTGCGGCCGACCACAACCAGCTTACGATGGAAATTATGCAGAAAGTCGCAAAGAAACACGGTATGGTTTGCCTGCTCCACGAAAAACCGTTCGCCGGTGTAAACGGAAGCGGAAAACACAACAACTGGTCGATTTCCACCGACACGGGCGCAAACCTTTTGGAACCCGGTGCAACGCCTTACGAAAATGCGCAGTTCCTGCTCTTCCTTGCGGCGGTTATCAAATCGGTTGACGAATATCAGGACCTTTTGAGAATTTCGGTTGCAAGCGCAGGCAACGACCACCGTCTCGGTGCAAACGAGGCGCCTCCGGCGATTGTTTCAATGTTCCTCGGCACCGACCTTTCGGAAATCCTCGACGCAATCGTAAACGACACAGCTTATGACTCGAAAGAAAAAGAGATTATGCGAATAGGCGTTCACACGCTCCCGAAATTCCCGAAAGATACCACCGACAGAAACAGAACAAGCCCGTTTGCATTCACGGGTAACAAATTTGAGTTCCGTATGCTCGGTTCCGCGTCGTCAATCTCGTGCGCAAACACGGTTTTGAACACGGCGGTTGCAGAAACGCTCAAAGAATTTGCAGATTATCTTGAGGGCAAGGACGATTTTGAAAAAGCGCTCCATGACCTTATCAAAGATACAATCAAGGCGCACAAACGCATTATCTTCAACGGCGACGGCTACGATGACAAGTGGGTTAAAGAGGCAGAGTCGCGCGGACTTTTGAACCTTAAAACCACACCCGAGGCGCTATCGCATTTGCTTGACGAAAAGAACATCAGGCTTTTTGAGAGCCACAAGGTTTACAGCAAGGCGGAGCTTACCGCACGTTATGAAGTGCTTAACGAAAGTTACGGCAAGATTATCAACATTGAGGCGCTTACAATGCTTGATATGGCGAGAAAAGACATTCTCCCCGCAATGAGCGAATTTGCAAAGAAACTTTCAAAATCGGCGCTCGAAAAGAAAGAGTTTGTTGCCGATGTTGATTTGACATATGAAAAAGAAACGGTTAAAAAGCTCGGCGATATGACAAAAGAAGCTTACAAACACGTTTTGAAACTGGAGGAGGATTTGAGTGCGGCAAAAGACATCACCTCCGCACCCGAATACGCAATGTACTGCAAGGATAAAATCCTTCCCGATATGGCGGCGCTCCGCATAAGCGTTGACAGTGCAGAGGCGATTGCCTCCAAGAAAGATTGGCCTTATCCTTCCTACGGCGAGCTTTTGTTCGGTGTAAGATAAGGCAAAAAGCAGAAAAAAATAATAAATTATGATAAGCCGAACCGTTACGTTCGGCTTGTCTCGGCATAAACGGCAAGCCGTTAAAATGTGCTTTAATACATTCAAGGAGGATTTAGCTATGTGTTCTGTTATGGGCTGCTTTGACGAAAAAATTTCCGAGAAGGATTTTATAAACGGGTTTGAAAGAACAAAATCACGAGGTCCCGATATGTCAAAAGTAGAAAATTACAACGGCGCAAGACTCGGTTTTCACCGTCTTGCAATTATGGGACTGACAAAAGAGGGTATGCAGCCTTTTAATTTTGATAACGCACATCTTGTATGCAACGGCGAAATATATTTGTTCCGTCCGCTCAAAGAGGAGCTTATTAAAAAGGGCTATAAATTCAAAAGCGACTCGGACTGCGAAATTCTTCTTTTTTTCAAGCAGAAGACGGCATACGAGATCCTTGTAAATGGTACAGACGTCAAAACTATGGAAGTTAAGAGCGCTCCTAAGT